>Ga0265299_10000322_pt1 | contig 61707 bp, 51 predicted proteins | sample AusTroGonzalo_MG_4_FD_193485 | JGI IMG/M metagenome (GOLD analysis project Ga0265299, IMG submission 193485) | Bovine rumen microbial communities from tropical cattle in Woodstock, Queensland, Australia - Gonzalo_02 | ecosystem: Host-associated > Mammals > Digestive system > Stomach > Rumen ...
GCCCAGCCGAATGTAGATCCGTATTTTGAATAGGAGGTAATTATGCCAAGAATCATTAAAGATATATCTCTTAGAACTGCTCTTGTTTTTACTGCGGATTTAGTTCTTGGATTTGCTTTGGCTGTTTTCCTTTTGCTATTGAATATGGGAGACGAAGTAATTGTCAATAAACTGACTTTTCATTCACTGATATGGCTCTATTTTTTTCTCGGTTTTTTTGTGATACCGAAAAATAGCCAGCTCTCAGGAATAAAAAGATATGTTTTTGCCGGAACATGTCTGTTTTTCGGAAAATTTTTCAACCTTATCCTGCTCTCAGGAATAAATCTGTACAATATTCTGCCTTCAATTTTCTATACTTTCCTTGGTATGCTCGGTGTTTTTGCTGAGAAAAAGCATCCTGTGACAAAAAAGCGTTTGATTGGCTTCATAATATTTTTCTGCATATCCATAGGATTCAGAGCGTTCTCTCTGATTTACCCCTCCTCAAGTAATCTCATAGAATACATAAAGAATAACGAAACTGAAAAGGCAAAAACCGCTATAGAAAAAGGGGCGGATGTAAACCAGACCGACGAAACCGGCGCGACTCCGGCAATGTGGGCAGCCGGTGAAGGAAATCTTGAAGTTCTTAAACTTCTAGTTGCGAAAGGTGCAGACATCAATAAAAAGGGCTTAATTTTTTCAAGCATAGATCCTGTTTTGTTTTATACAACAGCTTTAAATGCTGCAATCGGTAAAGGTCACCTTGAAATCGTAAAATTTCTTGTCGAAGAATGTGGGGCGGATGTGAATGAAATATCTCCCAAAATAAACAGAATCACATATTATCCGCAAGATATTCAAGATCCCCATAAAATTTTGGAATATGTGAGAAGTCGAAATGATTCCAGTAGCAATATTATTAAAGAATACACTAAAGGAGTTCCTGAATCGGCGTTATCGTTAACAATTTCCTATGCTTTGAACAAAATTCTAAAAACACGTTGGAAATGGAAAAGTTCAGAGATTCATTTGTTTAAAAAGGCAATGGCTGAAAGAAAAAAACTTGATGAAGAATTTTCAGGATTGATTAGAAACAGAAAACATTATGAAATTTTTGATGAAACAGACGGTATTTGGGTCCCGAACATAACTTATGCTCGAGATTCTGTTGAAATGACAAAATATCTTATTGAAAAAGGAATCGATATTAACCAAAGAGATCAAGATAATTTTTCTGTACTATTTTTTTCAACACCGGAAAATACGCTTCTACTCCTTGAAAACGGTGCGGATGTCAATGTTCAGGAAAATTTGATGAACAGCTCTCCGCTAGGTTTGAGAGCCAGATTTTTGGACAAGGATATGACAGATGAAGAGATAAATCTTTGGGAAAAAATAGTGGAAACTTTTGTCCAGAAAGGTGCAGATATAAATTCTCAGGATAACCTGGGTGACACTTTGCTGCACAACATGTGTCTTAATAAAAATTCATCGTCCGATTTAGTAGCTTTTGTTGTAAAATTGGGCGCAAATCCTGAAATTAAAGATGTTCGTGGAAAAACAGCTAAAGAAATCTGCGCGGAGCACGGCATCGAAATCAAAGATGAGTGGTTGAAAAAGAGAGAAAAACAAACGGAGCTATTATGATTTACCGTAATCCTTACTATATTAACAAAGATCCGTTGAAAACCATATTGTTTAATGGTGATAATGGCTCTGGAAAGCCCATGATTTATCGCAATCCGTTTGCTCCGGGTGCAGAATATGGTTACGACTCAAACACCTATGATAAATGGCAACAAAAAGGCTTTGCCCAACCCAATGTTGACCCGTATTTTAATTAGGTGACAGCCATGAAATATTTATTATTCATTTTTTTAACTGCATTCTTTTATGTTCTTTATGCGGAAACAGAAAGAGATGTCGTTTTGCGGATGACAGAAAACGAGCTTAAAGCTTGTTATGCTGACAAAGAGAAAACAGAGCAACGGTTTCTGATAAAGCAAAACGGTTACATGGGATTTATCGACGGCTGCGGTAGAGTTGTCATTGAACCGGTTTATGATTCCGCGCTTGAATTCAGCGAAGGTCTTGCACGCGTCGAGAAAAACGGCAAATTCGGCTTTATAGACAAGTCCGGAAAAGTCGTTATAGATTTTTATCTTGATTTCGCGTGGTTTTTTCATGAAGGAAAGGCTCTTGCTGAAATACACGGTGACAAAGAAAAAAAGTTTTACATTGATAAAGACAATAAAAGATATCTGGCAAGATACTCGGAAAATCCTACGGAGAAAGTCGTAAGGTTTAGGAAACATTATGATAATTTGATTTTTAAAGAATACACAACAGGTGGTAACGCACTTGCCTTCGGCGGTCTAATAACGCGAAAAAGAGGGGCGCCTGTTCGGTTTTACACCGACTATTCCGGACAAAGACTAAATGTTAAAAGCGTTTTAAAGGATGAACTTGTCGAAAGCTGCGAAACTACTAAGCTGCTGGAAAAAGACGGGGACATAACTTTTGTAAAAAACGGTAATGTGTTAAAAACATTGAAAATCACTACCATTTACAGCTTGCCTGTATGCCAAGACAGGGTTGCAGGTATCGTATGGCTTAAAAAAAACAAAAACAGTTCTTTTCTTGAACATTTTATGCAGGCTGGCAGAGATTTTTTCCATATAAGTGAAGAAACTTTGTTTATCTACAATCTGGACGGAATTAAAATCGCAGGATTTGAAAGTGACTATATCATAAGAAAAATCGAATACTTGGATGACAATAGTATTAAGGTAAGTTTTTATGACGGCAGAGAACCTGAATTTTACGATTTGACAGGAAAAAAGAGACATGTCGAGGAAATTAAATATGAAGAAGAATCTTTCGGACTCCCTGGAATAACTGATTGTGATTTTATTTGCTGGAAAGAAAAACAGGGTGAAAAATTCAATAACCTTGAGGAAAGAACTGCTTATTATAAAGTTTGTCAGGACACCGGATACAGACAAAGAAGCAAAAGAATTGACGGAAAATCTGTCCGCGAAATCTATAATACAAAAACCGGAAAAACAATAATCTTATCGCAATCTTATCCAAATCTTACAAACTATGAAAGTTTCGAACAAGGATGCCTTACTGTTGTTGAAACTCAGGAAAACACTTATTATCTAAAAGATGATAAAGTTTTTTGGAGTGTAAAAAATGACTGAAATCTTTGGCAGGATCACCGGCAAAACATCAAACGGTTCTGTTCCCGTAACGCAGACATTCACCTACAACAACAGAAACCTGCTTGAAACAGCAACAGACACCGTCGGCAATGCTGCAGCGACAAGCGTGACAAGGCTTTACGACTCTTTCGGAAATCCCTATTCCGAAACAGTTTCGTCCGGCAACGTCACGAAGACCGTTTCACGCAGGATGACCGATGCAAAAACATATCAGTTCACCTACCCTGACGGCAAAACTCTCCGTAAAACCGCGACAGGAAGCGACCTTGATTCAATCGAATACAACAATTCCGAAATCGCTTCATACAGCCGCGCAGACGGTGTCCTCACCGCTGTCACAAAAGGCCAGAACCTGACTGAAACCTTCAGCTACAACAGTTGGAACATGCTTGACAATCACACGGTAAACAATGCAAACGCCGATGTTTACGATATGAGCGACAACTATTCACGCGGCTGGCACCTTATCGAAAAAGCGGACGGCATAAAGAACACGTCGGATAAATACGCTTATGATTCCTATTACCGCCTGAAAGAAGTTAAATACGACTTTGCGAACAACACGGCTGCAAGAACCGACTCATTCTTTCAAGATGGTGTCCACAACATCGAACAGAGCACCGAAAACGGCACGACATTCGCATGGGGAGTGGACAAACTCAACAGACTGCGCGACAAAAAAGTCGGCGGAAACACCGCAGTCGAATACAACTACGACGAAAGAAACAACATGATTTCCGAGGACAGAAGCGGCACAGCTGATGATAAAACCTATATTTACGACTATAATAGTAAATCATTTCAAGGCCGAAAGGCTGCTCAAGAAATCATCAGGGTGTTTGAGTAAGCTTCAGTAAGAAAAAAGGATCTCAATTTGAATAATCATTCATACATTGTCCTTTGCTTGTCCAGTTTTCCCAGTCTTCGTCTTCCCACGAATAAAAACCGGTATCCCAATAATAATCTTTATCACACTCACAATAGCAATAAGGATGACCCATTAATTTCGTTATAACACATGTTCCATTGGAATTCTCAAGATTTTCGCACGGATTCGGCTCACAACAGTTCTTTATACATTCATAATCCAGCCAGACATATCCTTCGTTACAGCCGCAGTAATAGCCAAGAGCCTCGTCGTCATAACATATTTTGTTGCTGTTTTCCTTGTTCTCGCACGGGGTTTCATCACAGGAGCGGCTGCATTTCATTTTGCTCTGGCTCCAGTAGTATGTTTCATCACATCCGCAGGAATAAAGCTCTTCGTTTATGACGTTGCATCTTCCGTCAGAATATTTGTCTGACTGGCACGGATTACCTGAGCACGGATTTTTTACGCACTGAACGCCGTCCCAGATTTTTCCTTTTTCGCATGGATCGTTTGTGACACAGAAAGTATTTTCGCGTTTATCGTCCTTTTTGTAATTGTGATCGTAACTCAAATCCGACAATTTTGTTGTCGAGGTGTGGGCTTCTGCTTCAAAATTCATGAAAAGTTCTTTGACATTCGGCAGCCTCCAGTCCGAAATTCCTGCATAATCGAGTTCGGAACAGTATTTCAGTGCCTCTGACCATGTGTGGTTCGAATTTTCATTTTTCATAAAAATCAAATCGTTGTCATAATTCCACCAGAGAGTGTCGCCGAAAGTCTCCTGGGTGAAAATCAACGGATTTCCCGATATTTCAGTTCCGCGGACACAGCGGGTGTTGAATAACGGGCCTGCGTAACTGACAGCAACAGCCGAAAGTTCATTAAAATCAAATATTTTATAGTATGTTGTGTTATAGTAGTAGTAATTCGTATTTGTCCAGAAATACCCGTGATCGGGGAAATATTCCGTATTGACTGCAGGTGAATATCTGCCGTAATCGGCAATAGTCATAAATTCTTCATACATCGGCAGTCTCCAGTCTTCGTAGCCGCCGTAAACAAGATTTTCGCAGTACATCTGGGCAGTTCCGATACTTCGGTTTTCCGATGAAATTTTCCGCTGCCACATCATCCCGATGTTATTGTCAATTACAACAGGCTCCTCCGGGACATTTTCAACAACAGAAAAACTTTGCGGAATACAGTAGCCGGCTTCCGCATAATGTGCATCCTGACCGAAAAATTCTTTTCCCTTGTCAGGGCATTTTATTTCCTTTTTATTGTCGTAGCATTTGTTCTGGCCGGTGCATACATTCACAGCAGCAGGTTTCTTCGTAGTACAGCCTTTGTTCTCTCCCCACCAGTAGTAGCCTTCCTCACAGTTGCATGAATAAACGAATGCATTCTCAGCCCTGCAGTCTGTTCCGTATTCAAATTTTCCGCAGTCGGCGTTTTCGCACGGATTTACGCACTTTCCGCCGTCCCAGAACCAGCCGTTACGGCATTCGCACTTGTATAAATCAATATCCGAAACAACGCAGAGTCCTGTCGAGTTTTTATCTTCAGCGCACGGATCCGGGTCGCACGGAGAAACACATTTTTTACCGTTCCAGAAGTAATCGTCAGCACATCCGCAGGAATAACCATTAAAATCTTCAATGGCACAGATTCCGTCAGAATGTTCGTCATTTTTGCACGGATCGCTGTTGCACGGCGACTCGACACATTTTTTACCGTTCCAGAACCAGCCGCTTCTGCACGGATCGTTTCTCATGCACAGAGCGTTTGCAACTATTCCGCAATAGTCGGTTACAAGGATATTTCCATTCCGTCCGTCACTGATATCAAGAACATGTGAATAATGCACTGTCTGGTCTTCATATGACGACGATGATTCATTCGGGTATTCATCTGTAGACGATGACCAGAAAGAGGAATTTTCATATGCGGCAGAGTTAAATCCCGGGAAATCGTAAACGCCGCCGTTTTTGTGGTCTGCCAGGGAAGTCAGTTCGTTTATGTTTGGCATTCTCCAGTCATAAAATCCGGCATAACCGGATTTTTCGCATAAAACCATCGAGTCGATCCACCTGAGATTGCCTGCAAAGTTTTTCTGCCAGATGATTCCGCTTTCAATATCGCGCACGATCTCGGCATTGTTTATCCTGATGGTTTGGAAACGCGGCGACGAAGAAGTGTATTCTCCCTCAGGTTCGGGATCTTCTCTCACGCAGCGGACACCGGCCTCCATAAGTTTATATCCCAAATCCAGATTGTGTTTGTCATTTATATACCATGCGTTTTCGCCCAGCGACACGGAAGACCACAATTCAGTTTTGTCTTCAACATCTTTCGGACCGGCAAGCAGAAGCTCTCTCGGCAAAGGAAGCCGCCAGTCGTCACGGCCGCCGTATTCCAGATTTTCGCAAAAATCCACGGCTTCCTCCCAAGTGTACGAATGTCCGGTGACTTTATTCATCCACTCGATCTTCAAATTGTCGTCGATACTGGTTGTCTCCCCTGCGTAGTAGGTTCTCTGCGTAAAATCCTGCTTCAGGCAATAGCCTTCTTTTGCATAGTAGCCGTCCTGTCCAGGCGGATTGTTGTTATCTTTGCAATAGTAAGTATGACCGTACAAATCATGTTCATAGCAGTATTCCTGCCCTGTGCAGATGTTGGCAAAAGTTATCTTTTTGCATCCCAAATTTCCCCAGAAATATCCTTCGACGCAGCCGCATTCGAAATTTCCGTTTTCATAGTAGCGTATCGTGCCGTCAGTATTGGCGAAATTTTCGCACGGGCTGCTGTCGCTGATTTCATCTGTATCTTCATCGTCATCGGTTAAAACATAGTCGTCATCATCGTCCGAATCAGAATCTTCATCTGTTGTTAGCGTGTCCTCATCCGGCAGAATATCCGCATCAGTATCATTTTCCGCTTTTTTCGAACCGCCGCAAGAAACGGTCAAAAATATCAAAGCGGTAAGTAAAAGAAGGAGTTTTTTCACGGCTGCCTCCTGAGATGACAAATAAAAAAACATTCTATTTTAGGAATTTTGGGAAAAATGTCAACAACAAGAACTGCGCAAATTTTGCGGATTTCCGCATTTTCAGCTGAAAAAATTTTGCGATTTTCCGCAAACATGCCATAAAACATCGTTTGGCTGATGTTTGTAAAGAATGGAGAGTAGCATGAAAAAAATCCGGCTGGCGGTCTTCACCGGTATCTGTATCGCGCTTGCAGTATCGCTCTATTTCAATTTCATGTATAAAAACAGGATTGAAAATCTCGAAACCGAGAGAATGGAGCTTCTTTCCGAGCATTCCGAATGCCTTCTTTACAAGGAACAGTCGCTGAAAAAAGAACTGATGTCCAAGTATCTTGATTCGATGATGCTTCTTCTTGACAAAGTCGAAGAAGGAGGCGAACCGACAGAAAAAGAGCTCGCCGATTTTTACGACAGAGCCGCGTTTATTGAGAAAAATTCAGGGACAACCGACACTCCTGAAGAAGAAAAACGGCTTTTGAAAACCTTTGTCGAATCGGCGAAAAAGATGCTTGAATCAAGCCTCGCAAACAATAAAAAAGAGAAAAACTGATTTTTTCTTGAAAAGGTTTTTTTAATCACTACTATATTGCGTTGTTTTTTGAACCTGAAAAAGGGAGATTTTTATGGGAAAATACAGCAATCTGGTAAAGAACGTCACCAGCGATGACAACAAAGTCAAGTTCGTTTTTGTAAGCGGAAAGTATTCCGGCGGCGAGTTTTCGATCCGCGAAGGCCAGAAACTTTCGATCGGGCGCGATATTTCTTCCGATGTCGCGATCGTTGATTCCAAAGTCAGCAGAAACCACGCTTCGATCACAGCGCGCGGCGGAAAGCTTTTCATCGAAGATCACAACAGCACGAACGGAACTTATGTCAACGGCGAAAAACTGAGTCCTGCGACCGAAACCGAAATCAGACCAGGTTCGAAATTTTCAGTAGGTGATTCCGTCATTCTGGTCGGCGGAGAGGAAGCCCCGAACGAAAACGCGATCGAGCTTTCATTCAAAGAAAACAGTTTCACGGATGCGAGAAAAGTCATGGAAACAACTATTCCCGCAGCGCAACCGCCTGTAGCAGACGATGATGAAGAGGAATCTTTCACCCTTGACGAGTCACTTCAGATCGTGGAACCGGCAGAAGAATCGCAGGTCATAGCTCCCGATCCTACACAGTCCTACGAATCTAAAGTCAATGTCGGCAAGCTTTCTTTGAAAAAGTCCTCCAAACTTGATATCGAAAAAGACAATCTTGCCAATGCGCACACTTCTTCGACCGGCAGCCTTTCGGCGATGGACATCACCGATCTGCTCAAAATTCTCGCGCAGTCGACATCGGCAGGTTATCTGAAACTCAACATAACCTCTCCGTTTGCGGAACAGATCGAAGTCACTATCGGTGCGACCGGACTTGTAGCCTGCGAATCGATCACAAACAAAAATTTCTCGCAGGAAAAGGCGCTTTCCCGCGCACTTCTCGCGAAAGACGGCGAATATTCCTTCAAAATCGACGCTGCTCCGAAAAACGAAGCTCCCAACAGGCAGCTTGAGGATATCTTCATTGATATTTCGAACCAGAACAACGCCCTCGTCAGATACAGAAACATCGCGGCTCACAGAAAACTGGAATTCTCGATTCCGATGAAAGGCAAACTTTCCGAACTTTCGAAAGCCGAGCTCGATTCACTTCAGTCCATGGTCAATTCCGCTGAAGTCATCCCTTACCTCAACTCATTCATCGACAACGACGATTTCATCCTTCTGTCAGAAATCGCGAAATACATCGACCTTGGAATCATTTCTGACGGTAAAAAATTTGATTCCCTTTCAGACGATATCATCGATTTTTAAGTTTTGACACTTTCTCAGACAAAAATCATCTACATTTGGGGCAATCCGCTTGATTTCTCGCTTTCACCGTTTTTTCAGGAACATTGCGCCATACTTTCCGGCAAACGTATTCTCTACAAAATTTTCAGAGGCGAAAAAGAAGAATTTCTTCAGCTTCTGAAATGCAAAAGATGCATCGGCGCGAATATCACGATACCGCATAAAATCGAGGCTCTAGGCCTTTGCGACGAGCTGACTGAAACGGCAAAAAATGCCGGAAGCGTGAACACGATCTTCAAAAGTAACGGCAGGATTTTTGGCGACAACACCGACGGCGCCGGACTCGTCAAATGGCTCAAAATGAAGGGAACGGACCTTGAAAAATGCGAAATTTTAGGCAACGGCGGCAGTGCGCGTTCGATCGCGGCAGCACTTTGTGAAAAAAAATGCGAAATCACGATTTTCGGAAGGACCGAAAAAGGATGGGAAAAAAATTTCGGCCGATTCAAGCTTCTTCCGGGATGGAAAAACGATTTTCTGACGATAAGCACGCTTCCTTTCGAAGTTGAAGGCAAAAATGTGATAACGATCGGATATTCTTCAGGGAAAATTTCGATCGATGCAAGAATGATGCTCGCTTTTCAGGGCTGGCTCGGAGCAAAAAGATGGTTCGGCGAAACGCTTCCGGCCGAAAAATTCGCAGAAATCACGGAACTTCATGCCGACGCGCAGTCGAACCATGGACTTATTTTGAATCTGGCGAGTAAAAATGAGATATAACCGGTTTTTGGGAAACATTCTGGCTTCGGCACTGGAACAAAAGGCAGAAAGCGACAAATACGACATTCTGCTGAACAATCTTTTCAAGGCGGAAAGGCTGGGAAAGCGCGACAGGATCTGGGTTTCAGACCGCTTTTTCTTCTATTTGAGACACAAACTTTTCTTTGACGAAATCTCAGAAAACACGGAAGTTCTCGCAAAAAATATCGCGATGGTTTTTGAAGACGAACCAGACGAAATTTTGGCAGAAAAAATAGAAATTTTGAAAAAAAACGGAACTTTCGGCAAACTTTTCGATGAATCTTTCCCCAAGTTTTTAGTCAATGAAATCAACCACTTGAATGAGCAGGAAGTTTTTTCGTGGTTCAATGCAAAAGCAAAGACTCATCTGCGTACCAATTTGGTAAGAATTTCAAGATACGAACTTTCGGAAAGGCTTGCAAACGAAGGTTTTGCCAACTCTCCCGCCCCGCTCTCCCCTGCCGGAATAATTATAGAACCGACAAACAGAAGCCTCAAAAATTCGGAACTTTTCGAGAAAGGATTTTTCGAGTTTCAGGACGAATCGAGCCAGCTTGCATCGCTTTTGGTAAACAAAAACACTAAAACCTTGCTTGAACCGTGCGCCGGCGGCGGTGGAAAATCGCTTTCGATAGCCTCGTTCTTCAAAAAGATAGAGATCACGGCAAGCGATTCAAGAACACACCTTTTCAAAGAGATCAACGAACGTGCGGCACGCGCCGGAGCAAAAATAAAAACAAGCCCGTTAGACACGATAAACACTCAGTTTGACACAGTTTTCATCGATTCTCCTTGCAGCGGAAGCGGAGTTATCAGGCGCAATCCCGGAGACCGCTGGAAAATCAACGAAAAAATGCTTTCCGACCTTAACGAACTGCAACGTGAACTCATTCAGAAATTCTCCGAAAAGGTAAGAATCGGCGGCGAACTGATTTATGTCACATGCAGTTTCCTTGAATGCGAAAACGAAGAAATCATCAAAGATTTTCTCAATAAAAACAACGACTTTTCTTTAGTACCGGCAAAAGAACACCTTCTTGAAAATCTCGTAAACGAAGAACTTCTTTCCGAAATCACGGACGGCGATTTCCTCAAAATCAGACCGATGCACGAACGCGACCTCATGTTCGGCGCGGTTCTTATCCGCCGCCGCTAATTTTGTCGACATATCGATATTCCGATATATCGTTATACCGAAGCTGCAAATCTATAAACCCGTAACATGGTGCTCCGTTCCAATTTATTGAAATTTTTCTCAAAATTAAATAGAGTGTGAAGTGCAACGCGCAAAGGATTTTGACAACTGATACGAATTTGCAAGATGCTTGAAGTAAAAAATGTTTCAGTAAATATAGGCGGAAAGGAAATCGTCAGAGACATAAGTTTTTCTGCCGGGAAATTTGAGAATATAGCCCTTGTCGGGACAAACGGAGCGGGGAAAACAACTCTTCTGCGCGCACTTTCGTCGCTTCTTGAACATTCGGGCGAAGTTACTGTTTCCGGCGCAGACGTCTCGTCACTGAGCGAAAAAGAAAAGGCAAAACTCATTTCGTTTGTTCCTCAAGGTGCGGAAATCACGGGAGATTTTGAAGTCAGACGTTTCCTCGAGCTTGCCCGTTATCCATACAGAAAACCGTGGGAAAAATTTTCGGACAGAGATTTCGCGGCGATAAATGAAGCAGCGGAACTCACAGATACCGCAAAATTCATGGACAGAAAAACAGGGACTCTTAGCGGCGGTGAAATGCAGCGCGTACTGATCGCCGGTGCGATCGCGCAGGAGAGCTCTGTTCTCTTTCTTGACGAACCGCTGACCTACCTTGACCCTGTTCAGAGGATCATCGTTTCGGAAATCATCCGCAAAGTCGCAAAAACCGGAAGGCTTGTCCTGACTGTCACCCATGAAATAAACGAAGCTATCGTTTTTTCAGACAGGATCCTGGCAATGAAAGCAGGAACTCTTGTTTTTGACGGAACTCCCCGGCTTTTTCTGGAGAGCGGCGTTCTAAGCGGGCTTTTCGACTGCGATTTCGTTACTTTCGGCAATACGCCTGACGGCAGGGATCTTGTTTTTCCGTCAAGAAAAGAGATCCGGGATCATTAAGATTTATTCACTGTAAAGATTATGTTTTTTGATGTATTCGTAAATTCCGGCAGGAAGCAGATTCTCCGGATCCCGACTGTTTTTTATCATTTCCCTGATCATTGTGCTTGAAATATCGGGAAGAGAAAAACTCCCCTGCCCGCCTTCTCCTCTTCCGATCACGACAATCGAGCGGCAAATTTTTTCCAGTTTATCGAAATCCTTCCATTTTCCGCGGACATTCCAGTTATCCGAACCGATGACGAGCGAAAAATCGTTTTCAGGAAAATTATCCTTGAGATATTCGATAAGATCGACGGTGTATACCACCTCAAGACCTATCTTTCTTTCTATGTCGCTCACTTTGACCCGATCTTTGAACGGTTCCGCCATGATCCTGCACATTTCGAGCCGGCTGTCGAAATCATAAGGATGATAACCGAAAGGATGCGAAAAACTCGGAATGATCCAGACTTCGTCGAATCTGTATTTTTCAAGTGCCAGAAAAACCGAAAGCTGATGTCCGAGGTGCGGCGGGTCGAACTTTCCGCCGAAAACAGCGGTATTTATCAATTTTTTTTCACTCATTTCTGGTTGTAGACAAGTTTTCTGATCTCTTCTTTCACTTCGATCTCGATATTTTCATCGCGCAAGATCACATTGAGCTGCGGAACAATGGCAGGGAAAGCGGGCAGAAAGTGCCTGACAGCCGGAACAAAAGCGAGTTTTGACTTCGTTATCCAGGAGTTTCCGTTCTTGTTCGCAGTGCGCAGAAGCGGAAGAACCGTTTCACGGACGATGCCGCCGTCGGTATATTTTGTAAGTTCTGCAAAAAGTTCCTTCTGGACTGTCGGAATGGTGTGAAAATCGTAAAAAAGACCGCTTTCGACCGCTTTCTTTATGAAATACGGGGCCTTTTCCGCGAACGATCCCGCAAATTCACCGTTCTGTCTGGACGAAAGATACTTCGTCAAAATCAGCAGCGCTTCAGAACGGTCTTTCTGGCGCGGAGAAAGTATGAAAAGCAGAAGAATATCGAGCGACGGATGTATTTTCATCGCAGAGAGAATCTTTTTTGTATATTTTTCGTTGTTTGCCTGATACTGGTAAAGAATGACCTCGATCCACTGCTCGACATGCTCTCTCGGCACAAAAGTGAGTTTAGGGAGAGAAGAAAGGTAAAAAGCCAGAAAACTTGTATCGGCGTGCTCAATGAAGCTGAAAATATCCTCTTCGGCGACTTTTATCAGCTGGCGGTTTATGTTTTCGGAAAGCTCCATCCCGAAAAGATCGTATTTTTTGAAAATGAAACTGACCAGCTCCATCAGAAGTCCGGTATCCGTCCCAAGAATGTCGGAAAACATCTCCTTGAGTTCGAAATTGTTGTAAGTTATCGATTTTGTAAAGAGTTCGTTTATGTCGCGCTTAAGGATCCCTTTTGCCGGCTCGTAAAACGCTCCGATCCCGCGCTTGTTCTGGAATGCGCTTTTGAGAAAGACATACATGGAGGAAATGTCGAAAAAACGCTTCGATCCGATGAGTGAGGAAATAATTTCATTGAGCGTTTGCAGAGCTTCTTCGCCGTTTTTTGAATTTTCGGCAAGCTCCTCGAGACGCTTGATATACATTTTAAGCGATTTTTCTTTAAATATTTCCCAGTTTTCGCTCATTTTTATACTTCGACGATGCCTGAGAAAATCCTCAGCGGGACTCCTGATATAACTGTTTCGCCGTCAGGTTTTACAGTATAACCGATGTCTCCGCCAGGAAATCTCACGGTAAACACCTGGTTTTCCCTGATCCTTCCTGTTTTCAGAAGCGTGTTCACTACAGCCGCTCCGCCGGTACCGCATGCAGGAGTCTTTCCGGCTCCGCGCTCGTAGACATCAACTGAGGCACAGTTTTTTACAAGATCGATCTCCGTCACAAGCTCGACATTCGTCTCGAAGCCGAGTTCGCGCAGTTTCCACAACCCGCCGACATCAACTGTGCAGTCTCTGTCTTCCGCAATATAGACAAGATGTGGATTCCCGGTCGAAACGCCTGTCCTTTCAAAGCTGCAGCCGTTTACTTCCACATGTTTCGTTTCGTCAATAAAACGTGCCTTGCCGAGAGTCGCGCTGATCTCATACGAACTGCCGGATTTCCGGCATGTCGCCTCGAGGATCCCGTTACCGGTCCCGATCACAAGCGGTGAAGCGGTGATTCCGCAGTCAAGGATCAGGTAGAGCGCAAAACAGCGTATCCCGTTTCCGCACATCTCGGCAGTCGAACCGTCGCTGTTGAAAATCGTCATTTTAGCATGGATGCCGCTGCTTTCCGGCTCCGAGTGGAGCAGGATCCCGTCCGCTCCGATCCCGATACGGCGGTCACAGAGCCTGACGATGTTTTCCTTATCGAGCAGAAAACCGGAAAGCTCCCTTTCGTTTATGATTATGAAATCGTTTCCTGCTGCGGAATATTTGAAAAATCTGACCATTTTCCCATTCACAAAACAAAAAGCGGGATATTTTAAAAAAAACGCCTCAAAAAGCAAGAAACAAATTTAATTCCGGTGCATAAAAGCGCACTTGACAGAAAAGCCTGTTTCATTAAAATCTTTCGGCTTGAATTTCATGGAGGAATCAATGCTTCAAAGAAAAATAAACGGAAAAACCCTTGGAGGCAGAGGTCTGGATTCGCTGCTGCCGCCCGATGATCCGACAACTCTTCCTATCAGCAAAATACAGCCGAATGCAGAGCAGCCGAGAAAAAGTTTTGACGAAGCAAGGCTCGCTGAACTCGCCGAATCAATAAGGCAGCACGGGATAATCGAACCGATAGTCGTCAAAAAAGAGGGCGAAATATACCGCATAGTCGCAGGTGAAAGGCGTTTCCGCGCCGCACAGATGCTGGGACTCACGCAGGTTCCTGTGACGATCTACAAAGGCGACGAGGCTTATCAGGTTTCGCTCATCGAAAACCTTCAGCGCGAAGATCTCAATCCGATCGAAGTCGCAGAAGCTTATGAAGAGCTGATGAAACGCTTCGGCTACAAGCAGGACGAACTTGCGAAGAAAGTCGGCAAAAGCCGCAGTGAAGTGAGCAACTGCATCAGACTTCTCACTCTCTGCGAAAAAGCAAAAGATATGCTGCGCAACGGCGAACTTTCGACCGGTCAGATACGCCCGCTCCTCGTTTTTGAACACGACGAGCAGGAACTCTGGCTTGAGCGGATCACGAACGAAAATCTGACCGCCCGTCAGGTCGAGATGCGCGTCGCGTCGCGGAAATCCGGGCATAAAAAGACGAAAAAAACGGAAGCCGCCGGAATATGGCGTGAAAAAGCTGCGGAAATCGCCTCCGGAATAAAAGCCAAAGTCATGGTGAAACCTAAAAAGCGCGGTGTTTCACTTACCATCGATTTCTCATCGGTCGAAGATTTCGAAGCATTTTCAGCTTTTCTCAAGCACAGAAAATAATGTTTTCCGGCATCGCTAAAAAAATCTTTTTTATCTTAATTTTACTTTCATTTTTTACGCTTTCCGCCGAAAAAAAATTTAAAGTCGTAATCGATCCGGGGCACGGCGGAACGAACACCGGTGCAGTTTCAGGAAAAGTTTCCGAAAAAGAGCTTACTCTGGCCCTCGCGGCAAAAATCAGAGCCTTTTTCAAAAAGCACCCTGTTCCGGAAGTAGAGATCATCTTCACCAGGACAGACGACTCGTCTGTTTCGATAAAGGAACGCGCCGAACTTATAGAGCAGCACCAGCCCGATCTTTTTATCTCGCTTCATTTCAACAGTCAGAAAGTCATTGCTACGAACCGCGGTTTCGAGATCTACTACCCGCCCGATTCCTTAAGCGGTGACAGCGCTTCCGCCGCGCTTTCATACGATAAAGTGAACCGCTCGTTTTACTACGGCTCGGTTTTCCGCGACCTTTATTTCAAGGCAAATCTCCACACGACATGGAAACTTCCGCTGAACATGTTTTCGCAAAAATACAATTTCGGTCTGTTCGACGACACTGCCGTACCGGGGCTGCTGCTCGAAATTGCATACATCTCTTCACCGGAAGACAGAGCCTGCATAGAAAATCCGCTTTTTACAGCCGATGTAGCATGGTATATCTACGACACCATAGTGAAACTTTCCAGTAAAACCAAGCAGTTAAAAAAATGAACAAAAAAGTATGCTCCGTGCGTGAAGCCGTTTTGGAAGCCGAAAAAAAACTGAAAAATATCTCGGAAACACCGAGACTTGATGCTGAAATACTTCTCTCGAAAGTACTCGGAACCACTCGTTTCGCACTTTTTACAATGGAAAACAGCTGTATAGACGAAAATGCGGCTGAACTTTTTGCCTCATTCGTTTCAAGAAGAATGAATTTTGAGCCGATAGCCTACATAACAAACGAAAAAGAGTTCTTTGAAGACACATTTTTTGTTGACAGACGCGTTCTGATCCCGCGCCCAGAAACAGAACTTATAGTCGAAGAAGCAGTTCAACTGCTAAAAAATATTAAGGAATCCGATGTTCTCGACATCTGTTGCGGAAGCGGATGCATAGGGTTGAGCATAAAACGCGCATCGGATTGCAGACTGACACTTTCTGACATCTCGCCTGACGCTCTTGAGGTAGCTGGGATCAACGCAAACCGTCTTTTCCCGGCTTCCGGCGGCATTTCTTTTGTTCAAAGCGACCTTTTTGAAAACATTTCCGGCAAATTCGACCTGATTACAGCAAATCCGCCCTACCTGTCGGAAAGCGACATGGAGGAATTTGTCGTGAAAGATCTCGGATTCGAGCCTGCCAACGCGTTTTTCGGCGGAAAAACAGGTTTTGAAATCACGGAAAAAGTTCTGAGTCAGGTCAATAAATTCTTGAAACCTGAAGGATATTTCATCACTGAACTCGGATTTGAAGGAGCTGGCTTCATCAAAGAAAAATACTGCGGACTTGAACTTGTAAGACTGATAAATGACTATGCAGGAATAACAAGAGCCGCTGTTTTTAGGAATTTTCCTTGACAAAATGCCTTATCCAATTTAAAAAATATGGCTTTTTAGCGTTTATTAACACGGTACGAGGAGAAAAAAATGCACAAGATTGATCAAGACGTTTGCGTAAAATGCGGTGCTTGCGCTGGAACATGCCCGGTAGAAGCTATCATCGAGAAAGACGGCGGCTACGAAGTAACCGACGCTTGCGTTGACTGTGGCGCATGTGAAGACGGCTGCCCGGTAGAAGCTATCAAAGCTTAATTCCGTAAGCCTTGCTTTTTTGGGCCCTCTTCGGAGGGCCTTTTTTTTATCAGCCGGAGCAAAAAATGATCGTACTTAAAGAATTAAATATCGCGGGCGAAACGTCGAAAGCCCTGAAAATAGCTGAAAAATCTGTCCGTGCAGTGCTTGAACTCACAGAATCGGGCTGCACCATCCCTTTCATCGCGAGATACCGCAAAGAGATGACTGGCAACCTTGACGAAGTGCAGATATCTGAAATCATTGATTTTTCTGAGAAATCAGCAAATCTCGACAAAAGGAAACGTGCTATTCTCAAATCGCTTGAAGAGACCGGGAATTATTCCGACGAACTTGGCGTTGCGGTCGTTAATGCTGCCGACATGACCGTTCTCGAAGATATTTACGCTCCCTTCAAACCCGGGCGCAAAACCAAGGCAGACAAAGCGATTGAAGCAGGTTTGCAGCCGCTTGCGGAATACATCATGCTGAACAATCCGCCGATCGCTAAAATCCTTGAAAAAGCAAAAGATTTTGTCTGTGAGGCATTTGCCGACAATTCCTCTGCTGTTAACGGTGCCAAGGAAATAATAGCACAGAAAATCGCAGACACTCCGAAAGTGCGCGATTTTGTAAGAAAAAGTGTCGAAAACGGATTTATCGTCTCGAAGGTAAAGCGCGGAAAAAAGGAAAGCGGAATTCTTTACAGCGACTACTTTGATTTCAGGGAAAGCGCGCAGAGGATCACGCCGCACCGCGTCATGGCACTCAACCGCGGAGAAAAAGAGGGATTTCTCACGATTTCTGCTGAAGCCGCTAAAACCGAAAAAGAGCTCACGACCGGCATTGAATCGATATTTTTTGCAAGACATTCCGACTTTTTCGGCGAGTGCTCAACTCTAGCCCTCACTGACAGGATCTTTGGCAGCATAGAAACTGAAAATTTTAGTAAAATCAAAGAGTTCGCAATCGATGCCTCTTTGGATGTCTTTCACAAAAATCTTGAGCAGATCCTCCTTATGCCGCCGTTTGGCGAAAAACCGGTGATCGGCATCGATCCCGGCATCAGAACAGGCTGCAAGGCGGCCCTTCTTGACGAACACGGAAACTTCGTCGCTTCGACTCTCCTCAATCTCCACCTCGACAAAAACGAGGCTAAAAAACTCGAAAAGTGGATAACCGAGTACAAAGTTGCCGGGATTGCCGTCGGAAGCGGAACTTTCGGCCGGGAGGCGCACGAGATCCTGAAAAGTTTCTTCGGAAAACAAGTCGTCGTCGCCTCTGTCAGCGAGGACGGAGCTTCAGTTTACAGCGCGAGTGCCGTTGCCAGAGAGGAGTTCCCCGATCTCGACATAACGGTTCGCGGAGCGATCTCGATCGGGCGAAGGTTTCAGGATCCGCTATCCGAACTCGTAAAAATTCCGCCAGAAAGCCTCGGTGTCGGGCAGTATCAGCATGACATCCCAGCAAAAAAACTTGCAGAAAGGCTCAAAAGAACGGTCGAATGGGCTGTAAACCGCGTCGGAGCGAACCTCAACACCGCAAGTCCTTACCTTCTCGCATACATTTCAGGGCTCGACAGCAAAAAATCGGCCGAGATCGCAGCTTTCAGACGCAGCGGAAGGCGCTTCAAAAACATCGAAGAACTCAAAAATATCAAAGGGATAGGTGCAAAATCTTTCGAGCAGTGCGCAGGATTCCTGCGTATTTTCGGAGGTGAGGAAATCCTTGATTCGACCGGAGTTCACCCCGAAAACTACGAACTTGTGAGAAACGCCGCAAAAAAAGCGGGAATTTCGCTTGAAACTCTCGTCAAAACCCCTGAAATCATCGACAAAAACACGCTTCTTCAGGAACTTCTGCCGCCATCTGTCATCGAAGAACTGAAAAAACACGGGCTTGACCCCCGTGAAAAATTCGAGCAGGCTGAATTTTCCGATGAAGTGCGCACTATAAACGATCTCAAAGAAGGAATGATCTTAAACGGGATCGTCGACAACATCGTTGCTTTCGGAGCGTTTGTCGAAATCGGGATCAAGGAAAAGGGACTGCTTCACATCTCAGAGATCTCGGACAAATTCATCAAAAGTCCCGCCGAATGCCTGAAACTGGGGCAAAAAATCAAAGTCATGGTCAAAAATATCGACCTCGAAAGAAAAAGAATATCGCTCTCAATGAAAGGGATAAAATAATTTTTTTTGATTTTTATATTTTTGATGGTAAATAGGCGGCGTGAGGTTCTTTTGTCTCATTTCTCTGCATCGTTTTCGCAGTTTTTAATCAAAGAGTGAGGTTGTTGAATGTGGAGTGGCAGAGCTAAGGATATTTTTAATAAACTGGAACCGTTGGCGAACAAGATGGGGTTCAAGATAGTAGAGCTCGATCTGCCGACCGGACAGAACGGCGTTTTCAGAGTTTATTTGGACACTCTTTCGCCTGAAACGCGCATTTCTCTTGACGAATGCGGCCTCTTCAGTCCGATCGTGAGCGATTTTCTGGATGCCGAGGATCCGTTTCCTTTCCGTTATTACCTCGAAGTCAGCTCGCCCGGGCTCGACAGACCGGTCAGAAGATGGGACGATCTGCACGACGAAATCGGAAAAACACTTAAAATCAAGCTTTCGGAGCTTGTCGAAGGAAGAAAACGCTTCACAGGCGTGCTCGTTTCGGTTGACGACGACAAAGAAGAATTCGTCGTCCGCGCCGAAGACGGAACTGAACTTAAGATAGCAAAAGGTTTTGTAAGGAAAATAAATGAAGTTTGGAATGGAGAAAAGTAATGGATTTTAATTTGAAGGAATTGATCGACCAGCTGGTCAAAATGAAAGGCATCAAGCGGGAACTTATCATCGACATCGTGAAAGAGGCTCTTTACCGCGCCGTCCAGAAAAAACTCGGAACGGAAGCCGACATCGACATCATGTACGACGATATTACCGGAAATCTGGAGGCTTACTACTTCAGACTCGTCGTCGACAAAGTGGAAGATCCGCTGCTTGACATTTCGCTTTCAGACGCCCGCAGGATCGACCCTGAAGCGACTCTCGGCGACACTCTCGGAATCAAAATGGAAGCGGACGAACTCGGCAGGATCGCAGCTCAGGTCGCAAAACAGGTCATACTTCAGAAAATAAAAACTCTTGAAGGCGATATCATTTACGATGAGTTCAAAAACAGACAGTCGGAAATCATCACCGGAACAGTCCGCCGCTTCGAAAAGACGGGAATCATCGTCGATATCGGCAAAACCGAGGCATATCTTCCCTACAGTCAGCAGATCCCGACCGACAGATTCAAAACGAACGACCGGATCAAAGCTCTTATTCTTGAAGTCAAAAAACCTGCTTCAGGACAAAGCTGCAATATTCTCCTCAGCCGTGTCAATACGATGTTCCTTATCAAACTTTTCGAACTTGAAGTACCTGAGATCGCTGAGAAAATAGTCAAGATCGAGGGCGTTGCGCGTGATCCGGGCCACCGTTCCAAAATCAGCGTCAGATCGATCGACCACGATGTCGATCCTGTCGGTGCATGCGTCGGAATGAAAGGTTCCCGTATCCAGAATGTCGTCCATGAGCTCAGCGGCGAAAAGATCGACATCATTCCGTGGGACGAGGATTCAGTAAAATACATATGCAACACTCTTTCGCCGGTCGAAGTTTCGCAGATCATCATTGACGATGAAGAGCACAGCATGGATGTCATCGTTCCTGACGACCAGCTTTCGGTCGCAATCGGCCGCGGCGGTGAAAATGTCAGACTCGCGAGCCAGCTTACCGGCTGGAGCATCGATATCCAGAGCGAAAGCCAGATGCAGATGATGCTTGAAGAAGCGAAAAGAAGGCTTCTCTTCATCGACGGAATCGATGAAAGCATCGCAGACTCACTCATCAAACTTGGATATACGACTCTCGAAGATTTAACGACGGTTGCGCCTGAAGTTTTGGCACAACTTCCTGATATTTCAAATGAAAAAGCTGTTTCGATAATAGAACAGGCAACAAGGATGCTCGACAAAGGCATGGGTGTCATCACGATCGACGACGAACTCGAAAAGAAACTCGATGTTCCGACAACGACTCTGAAATGCATAAACGAGGAGCTCGCACAGTTCCTTTCGGAACGCGGCTACCTCACTCTTGCCGACATCCAGAGCGAGCCTGACACCGAATCTTTCGCGAAAAACGCGGAACTCAGCATCCGCAGAGCAAGACAGATCCGTTACAGCCTCCAGATGCACATTGACGAGCTGAACGGCAAAAAACGCGATAAAGCCGGCAGGATCACACCTGATTCACTGTTCGACTTCTCGAAAATTGAAGAAAACGGCGAAGAAGACGGAAAGGAATAGCATGACCGAAAGAACCTGCATAGTCTGCGGCGGCAAAGAAGATAAGGAAAACCTGTTGAGGTGGGTCGCGGCCGGCGGAATTATTGTGCCTGACTGGACGCAGAAACTCAACGGACGCTCGGTATATACGCACTATGACAGGAAGTGCCTCTGCGGTATCTATGGTGCAAAAAAGGCATTATCGTCTTTCGAAAAATGCGATACTTTCGGCATTTCGGAATACAAAATCACCGATTTCGTAAAGACTCAGACTGAAAACTCGGTTGATTATTACTTCTCGATCTGCCGCAAAAGCGGAGTTCTGGTAAAAGGTCAGAATCTGATCGCCGAAGAAGCTGCTAAAGGAACGGTCTTCGCTGCGCTTCTATTCGCTTCTGACGCATCGGAAAAAACTATTAAGGAACTTGAGAAAAAGATCGGGCTTAAAGGTGAGAAAACAGCACTTCCAAAAGATGAGCTCGGCGAAAAATTTGACGGAAGAGCAGTTTCAGTTATTGCACTGAAACCTTCAAAACAATCTGAAAAACTCATATTTTATATGAATTTACTGAACAATTTCACTTCGGGGGATATTTAATGCGTATCAGTCAACTGGCAAAAGAACTTGGCGTAGAAAGCAAGGCTGTAATCGAATTTCTCGATTCCCGCGGCTATGGTTCATACAAAGCTTCCAACGGTATCGAAGGATATGTAGAGGAAGAGGTCCGGGAACATTTCCCTGCCGCGAAAAAGGATGAGCCTGAACAGACCAAACCGTCAGCGATCCTCATCAGACGCGGCAACAGAGGCGGCGGAAGAGAGAGAAGTTTTATTCCGTCTGACGAAAGGACTGCAGAAACAATGAATGCGGTTCCGCCAGAAGCGTCAGAGGAAAAAACCGTGGAAAATACGGAAACAACAGAAGAAAAACCGGTTGAAAACGAAACGGCCGAAACCCCCGGAACCGTCATGGACGAACCGCAGACAACAATAGCCGAAACTGAGGAAACAACTGCGGAAACAGAGAACACACAGGCAAACGAAGAACCTGAAATAGTAAGCGTCGAGGACGAAATACGCAAACTCGCCGCCGAACAGAAAGAAGACGAACCCGAGGAAGAAGAGCGCAAACCTCAGCATATTCATAAAAAAGAAGAGGAAAAAACAGAAGATGAGGACGACGACTATTCCGACGATTTCAGAAACAGAACCGGTAAAAAGAAAAAAGTCGTCATTCCCGAGGCAAATACCCCTGTTTCGCAGAACACGGGTATGCAGCAGCGCCACAGCGGCAAAAAGAAAAACAACCGCGGCGGCGACGATTCGGTCCATCTTGTCGTAACAGGCAAGCTCAGAGGTGCCGACATTTCGCAGTTCATGGGCGAAGACTCAGGCAACAGCTACGGCGGCGGATTTTCCGATTTCAAAAAGAAAAAGAAAGACAAGAAAAAACTCAAACAGCAGCCGGTCGTCGCACCGAATCCGACAAAGGCGATAAAAAAGATCCTCAAAATAGAAGATTCGATCCAGGTCGCCGAACTTGCAAGAAGAATGGGTGTGAAAGCTGCGCAGCTTCTTTCGAAGCTTATGAGCATAGGCGAAATGTTCGGGATCAACGACAAAATTCCCTATGACACGGCGCAGTTCCTGGCAGAGGAATTCGGATTTACCGCTGAAAATGTTGCTCTCAGCGAAGAATCGTTCATCGAAGTTACCGAGAGCAGACCCGAGAACCTTGTTCCGCGTCCGCCGGTAGTAACAGTCATGGGTCACGTCGACCACGGCAAAACGAAACTTCTCGACGCGATAAGACACACTAATGTTGTCGACCGCGAAGCAGGCGGTATCACTCAGCACATAGGTGCATATTCGGTCGAAATAAACGGCGGAAAGATCACTTTCCTCGATACTCCCGGCCACGAAGCTTTCACTGCGATGAGAAGCCGCGGTGCGCAGGCGACAGACGTCGTTATCCTTATAGTTGCAGCTGACGACGGCGTTATGCCGCAGACTGTCGAAGCAATCAACCACGCAAAGGCGGCGAATGTTCCGATAATCGTCGCGATCAACAAGATAGACAAACCGACCGCAAACCCGGCCAAGGTCAAAAACGAACTTCTCAAATACGAGATCGTTGCAGAGGAACTCGGCGGTGAAAACCTTTTTGTCGAAATTTCAGCAAAACAGAGGATCAACATCGAAGGTCTTCTCGAAGCTGTCCTTCTTCAGGTCGAAATGATGGATCTCAAGGCCGATCCGACAAAACCGGCTGAAGGTATCGTCATCGAATCGAGAATGGATCTCGGCAAAGGCCCCGTCGCGACAGTTCTTGTCAAGGACGGAACTTTGAAAATCGGCGACATGGTCGTAACCGGCGCTTCGATCGGTTTTGTCAGAAGCATGATGGACTGGACTGGAAAGCGCGTCAAAGAGGCGTCACCTTCGATGGCAGTAGAGATCACGGGTCTCGACACAGTTCCGCCGGCAGGCGAAAAACTTTATGTTTTCAAAGATGAAAGAAAGGCGAAAGGTCTGGTCGAGCTCAGGATCAACAAACAGCGCGAAAAGAAAAATGTCGAAAAAGCTGTTCCGTCGCTTGAAGAATTTTTCTCCGACGAAGAAGTCAAGGATCTCAATGTCATCGTAAAAGGCGATGTCGACGGTTCGGTCGAAGCGATCATTGCGTCACTCAACAAGATCGAGCATAAGAAGATGAAGATAAAAGTCATCCACTCGGGTGTCGGCGGGATCAACGAAAACGACGTTCTGCTTGCAAGCGCCTCCCAGGGAATGATCATCGGCTTCAATGTCCGTGTCGACAACAAGGCAAAGCAGCTTGCGGCGGCTGAAGGAGTAAATATCCAGATCTTCTCTATCATTTACGAACTTATCGACGCGATCAAGGCAGCTATGTCCGGTATGCTGGCACCGATCATTAAGGAAGAATTTATCGGAAAACTCGAAGTGCGCGAGATCTTCAAAGTCGGCAAAGTCGGCACTATCGCAGGCTGCATGGTCACGGAAGGAAGAGTTGTCAAAGCGTCAAAAATCAAGCTTGTCCGCGACAATGTCGTCATTTACAACGGCAAACTCGGCACACTTAAACGCTTCAAAGACGATGTCAAAGAGGTCAAGAGCGGTTACGAATGCGGTGCGACAATAGACAGCTACAACGACATCAAAATCGGCGACATAATCGAATGTTACATTGACAAGGAATTCAGGGACGAGGTTCTTTAATGGCAGGTGCAATAAGGCAGGGCAGAGTTGCCGAAACTATAAAAAGATTCATCAGCACTATGGTTTACAGCGATTTCGGCGGCACACCGGCCGACATGATAACGATAACGCATGTCTCGGTCCTGCCAGATCTGAGGTCTGCAAAAATCTACTATTCGACTTTCAAACCGGAAAATGTCGGGCAGATTCAGGAATACCTTGATACCAATCTCAAGAATATCCGTTTCAAACTTGCCGCACACTTAAGCAGGCTAAAAGTCGTTCCTGAAATCAAGTTCGTTTACGACGATTCTGTCGACCGCGAGATAAGGCTCGAAAAAATTTTCGAGGCGATAAAAAACGATTAGTCTTCGGAGGATAAATGCCGAAAAAGTTAAAGATAAAGTTTGATCTCAAATCAAACAAGCTCCATAAAATATTGATAATTTCAGCCATAGCCGTTGCTGCCGCGTTTATATTCGCGATCATCACCGCGGTTTCGGTCTACTTCAAGTTCAAAGCCGAAATTCCGGCGATCAATACCGTCAGCGACTACAAACCTGATGCAGGCACGAAAGTTTACTCATACGACGGCGAACTCATTGCCGAATTCTACCATGAAAATAAAAGGAACATCATTCCTTACGACAAAATCCCCGAAAAACTGCGCCTTGCCTTCGTCGCAGGCGAAGACTCATCTTTCTACACACACCACGGCATCGATCCGCTCGGCATTGTCCGCGCTGCATTCAAATATCTTACTACCGGCATCAAACAGGGCGGCAGTACGATAACGCAGCAGCTTTCAAAGTCGTTCGTAGGCACGGAACGGACTTTCAGCCGAAAAATCAAAGACATGATCCTTGCGATGGAACTTGAAAAGCACCTTTCGAAAGAGGAGATCCTTTATCTTTACCTCAACGAAGTCTACCTCGGAAGCGGCGCTTACGGCGTTGAAGCTGCTTCCCGCAAATATTTCAGCAAACATGTATGGGAGCTTGAGATCGACGAAATGGCGATCCTTGCCGGACTTCCGAAATTTCCGTCCGCGGCTTCCCCTATCCTCAATCCGGACAAGGCTCTGCGCCGCAGGAACTATGTTCTCAAAAGGATGCTTGAAGACAAATACATCACGAAAGCCGAATACGACGAAGCTATCGAAAAACCGATAAAAACCAACGTCCAGAAAGAACTTTTTCTCGACAAAGCACCGTATTTCAGTGAAAAAGTGCGTAGATACCTGCTTGACAAATACGGTTTCGACAAACTCTACAAAGAGGGTATGACCGTCCAGACGACAGTCGACATGCGTGCCACTCAGTTCGCCCACGAAGCGGTTTTCTACGGGATCCGCGAGCTTTCAAAGCGTCAGGGATACGCGAGAGGCGAAGAGGACAGCTACAAAACCGGAGACAAATTCGGCGGCGAAGTTACAAATCCGCTTTATTCGATAAACCTCAAAAAAGATCTTGAAACCTACCTTAAAAAACACGAGCAGCACTTCGGAAAAATCACAGAAAACTCAATAAAAAGTGGTGTTTACTATCAGGGCGTCGTCCTTGAAACAGCCGATAAAAGCGCGCTTGTGCAGGTCGGCGAAGTCAAACGCAATATTTATCTCGAAGACCTAGGCTGGGCTCATCCGTGGAGCGCGACCGGTTCGTATGCAGTCGTAAAATCGGTGAAGGATGTCTTCAAACCAGGCGATGTGATCATCGTCAGAGCGACCGACAAGGCAGGAACGCGCGACCAGTATGATTTCCGCAACTATGGGAAAGAATTAGGGAAAGATTTCTATTTTGTTCTCGAGCAGATCCCGGCTTCCCAGGCAGCAATTATCGTAAAAGACCCCTACTCCGGCTATGTCAAGGCACTCATGGGCGGCTACGATTTCGAAATCAGCGAATTCGACCGCACGACTCAGGCTTGCAGACAACCGGGAAGCTCGATAAAACCGATTTTCTACACTCTGGCGCTTGAAAAACGCCCCGGCAGATCACCGCTCCTCACACCGGCATCGATGGTTCTTGACGCGCCTGTCACAGTCACCGACACGAATTTCAAACCGGCAAACTTCGAGAACACTTTCAAAGGCGAAGTCACCGTCTGGGAAGCACTGATCCACTCGATGAACACTCCGGCGATCAGAGTGTTGCAGAAACTCGGTCTGCGCGACGCGATAGACGGCGCGAAAGCTTTAGGTATCAAAAGCGAGATCAAGCCTGAATTCGGCAGTATGCTCGGTTCGAGCTGCCTCACGATCGACGAGCTCACCGACGCTTACGGTCATTTCCCGAACATGGGAAAAGCTCCGCACACGACCTACATAAGAAAGATTTATGACAAAAACGGCAAAGTTCTGGAAGACAACACTGTTTTCTACGATCCTTATATTTCAGCTCCGTCAAAGATCGAACGGCTGCTCCACTTCGCAAAAAGAGAAGAAAACCAGGCACTTACACCGCAAACTGCGTACATCACCAACAAAATTCTGGAAGATGTCGTAAACCGCGGAACGGCTGCCAGTGTCCGCGGCTTCAACCACTACAAATGCAAAAAAAGCAGTCTTGGCAGTAACGAGGAAGGAGATGAAGGGGTCTGCAACCGCCATGTTGCAGGCAAAACCGGAACGACAAACGACTATTTCGACGCATGGTTTATCGGTTATTCGCCTAATTTCGTGGCAGGTGTCTGGGTCGGCAACGACCAGCACGGCAAGCCGCTGGGCAGAGTCGAAACCGGTTCAAAAACCGCTCTTCCGATCTGGCGCGACTTCATGGAACGCTATCTCAAAAACTTCCCTCCGTCGGACTATGAGATCCCGCCGAATGTAGTCGGCAGAAACATTGATCCCAAAACAGGTCTCGTTTCCGATACCGGTGTCAGAATGTATTTCCATGCCGGAAGCGAACCGAACAAAACCGTAGAGGAAAAGGATGTTCTCGATCCGACACAGGGCGCTGACGGTCTTTTCTGATTCCAAACTTTTGTTTTTATTAAGAAATCCACAATTTTTTTCGTTTTTATGCTCAAAAAAATTGCTTTTTTTCAAAAAATGTCTATAATACCCGCGTTTTTTTGTTGTTGTTATAATTTTATGGAGAAAATCATGTCACGCAAATGTGAAATATGCGGCAAAAAGCCTTTGTTCGGTCACAATGTAAGCCACTCGAACAACAGAACCCAGAAAATTCAGAATCCAAATATCCAGAAAATCAAAATCGTTGAAAACGGCACGGTCAAAACCGTTACCGTCTGCTCGCGCTGCCTTCGTTCCGGCAAAGTTCAGAAAGCCGTCTAGTCAGATCCAGCTTTTTTCAGCCTTATTTTTTTCTGTTCGAATCAAACATTAGTTTTATTGTATTTTAACAGATCGCTTCATACCGGCATATCATCAGCAATATGCCGGCATGTCGCAATAACAAATTGACCGGAAGTCAGAGAATTACATAAAATCGTCCCAGGAAGCCTTTCTGCCTTTGAGCATCTTTTTGAGTTTGATGACCGCTTTGGCTTCGATCTGTCTGATCCTTTCGCGGGTGACACCGAATTCCTTTCCTATTTCGTCAAGGGTGAAATTCTCGGTCTCGCCTATACCGAAACGCATTCTGATGACTTTTTCCTCTCTCGGGGTAAGGCCGTGGAAAAGTTCGCGGATGATCTCGGCCATATTCTGGCGTGCGGTGTAGTCTTCCGGACTCAAAGTCTTCGGATCCTCTACGAAATCCTGAAGCTGGCTGTCCTCGTCCTCGCCGATGGGTGTTTCAAGCGAGATCGTCTCTCTTGCGCTGCGCCATACTTTGCGGATCTTGTCTTCCGGAAGGTTCATCTGTTTCGCAACATCAGCGATACTCGGCTCAAAACCGTTTTTATTGGTGAGTTCCTTGATGGTTTTGTTGATTTTGTTCATCATTTCGATCATGTGGACAGGAATTCTGATCGTTCTGCCCTGATCGGCGATCGCCCTCGTTATCGACTGTCTGATCCACCATGTCGCGTATGTCGAGAATTTGTAGCCGCGGTGATATTCGAACTTGTCGACAGCCTTGATCAGGCCGATGTTGCCCTCGCATATAATGTCCTTAAAATCGAGTCCGCGGTTGTTGTATTTTTTCGCGATGCTGACAACAAGCCTGAGGTTTGCCTGAATAAGCTGGTTTTTCGCGGTACGGACCGCTTCTTCAGCGATCCTGAGCTTTTTCGAAATATCGGTCAGCTCGTCGATCGAGAGCATCGTCTCGTTTTCGAGTTTTTTGATACTGCGGTTTGTCTGGTTGATAAGCCTGTACTTTTCGCTGATATGGAGCGCACTGGCGTCAATAAGCGGGAATTTTTCGGGATTGGCGATAATCTGCCCCATTTCCTCGAACGTCATATCCATACTTTCTTCGATCGCACGGTTATTGTTTCTGAGCTGTTTCGCCTTATCCTCGCATACTCTGATTTTTTTGCAGAGCGAGTTCAGATAGGACTTGTTAAGCCTCATTTCAATAACGATGTTGACCATATCCTCAATGACAGCATCCAGTTCGGCAGTGTATTTTTTCTTGGCGTCAGACCTGATGTTCGGCGCGGAGAGCTGTTTCTGAAGCTGCGTTTTCTCTCTGTTTTTAGCTTTGAGACGCTCGATGCATTCAACTGTCAGATCTATAAGCGACTGATTTTTTTCGTTGTTCTGGCTTTCCTTCTGGAGCTGTTTCTGTTTTGTCTTCTTCGGCTGCTCTTCGGAAGCATTCTCTTCCTCCTCATCATCGTCAAGATCGTCCGCAGGTTCTTTTTCTTCACTGTCGAGTTCATCCTCGTCATCCTCGTCATCGGCAAGATCATCTACATCACCGCCGATCTCCTCTTCCTGCTCTCTCACGATCTCCTTGATGTTGAGCTGGCCGTTGTTAACTTTGTCAGGAATAGTCACAATCTCTTTGAAAGTGATGAAAAAATCGAGAAGAATCCGCAGGATCTCTTTTTCGGCACTTTCGATCTTTTTCGCTATGTCGACTTCACCGTCTTTAGTGAGCAGAGGAACAGAACCTATCGTGAGCATATACATTCTGAGCGGATCCTTGCGCCCCCTTTCGTGGCTGGTCGCGGAATTTTTCTTCATTATCGCGGCGATAGCATCGGCGGAATCAGCTTCGGTCTCGTCCGGAACCGACGGGGTTATCCCCATTTTTCTGTCAATGTTGAAATCGTCGGACAGAAGCATGTCCATATCGTCGAAATCATCCTGCTGGCCGGTAAGATTCTCCAGCCCGAGCAGCATATCGTCAGGCATCGGCTCGTCAAACCCGGTATTCAGTTTTTCAGCCTGAACCTGCACTGCTTTATTATCAGGTGCCGGTTTTTCTTTTCCGCGGCCTGAAGCTGCGGCAGCGTCTCTTGTAGTAAAATTCGTTCTTTTTCTGTGACTTTCAATGGTAGGCAGCAATCGTCCCATGTTTTCTCTCCTGAATCAATCGTTTTCAGCGATCTTGTTATCGCGTTGTATTTTACTAAGTTCCTTATTTTTCTTTATAATTTCAGCTATTTTCACCTTTGCTTCCATACTTTCGTCACTGCACAGGGTCTTGTAGAGGATCTCGTTCTGGGCGATTTTTATTCCGGCGATCTCTCTGGTGAAATATTTTTCAAGATAATCTTCCGATTTTCCGGCGAATTCCGCCGATACCTCGCCTGAAGGATCGACTTTTTCAAGAATATCGTCCATTCCTTCGCCTTCGTCGTCGGCTGCAAGAATCTCGTCAAGCAGCGTGCCGTAGCCCGAATAGACAAAATAATCCCTGATTTCCTCCAGCGGGCGGATAAACTCGTTGTGCAGCAGAGCCAGGACGACCGGTTTTTTTATATTCCCGAAACTGAACCTGTCGTATTGGCCGGTCTCTTTGATCTCGCCTTTCTCCGCTTTTACGGCAAGAACATCGGCTTTGGATTCACGATGCCTGTAAATTTTGATCTCGCCGTTTGACCTTTTCAACACATAATTTGCATAAGCCATTGATTTTGTTGAAGGAATATTATCAAAAATATCTCTTACCGCGCGTTCGGTCTTGAGCTTTTCCTCAACATTGTCCAAAGAGTTGAAAATTGAAAGCTGTTCGTCGAGAAGCTCCTGAAAAAGCGGCTTCGAATTCTTGATCAGAGCGCGTATTTTATCCTCGCCGCCTTCTTTCCTGAGCATGGAATCGGGATCCTCGCCCTCTTCGTCGATGAAAGCCACCCTTAAATCGAGCGCTTCCGGAACTTTCAGTCTCGCGATCCTTTTAGCGGCATGTCTTCCCGCACTGTCACCGTCAAGCATGACGACGAGCGGTTTGTTGAAGCGGCTTATCATGTCGAGATGTTCATCGCTCACCGCAGTACCCAGCGCCGCGACGGCTGTCCGGAAACCATGCTGGTGCATTGCAACGACATCAAAGTAACCTTCGCAAAGGACCAAATACGGAAATGCACGAAGCGCCGGTCTTACAAAATCGATTCCGAAAAGGTTTGCCCTTTTGTTGAAAACAGGCGTGTCGGGTGAATTGAGATATTTCGGACCGCTGTTGTCGCTGCTCATTACACGGCCGCCGAAAGCTATAACTTTTTTGCTGTGAATTATCGGAAACATCAGACGGTTGAAGAAAAATGCACGGACTCTTGATTTCTCGTCGACTTTAAGAAGACCGGCGCGCACCGCTGCATTGAGAGTCACGCCGCTTTCCTGCAGCTGTTCGATGAATTTCTCGCCGTCACCGATAAAACCGATCGCAAAACGCTTTTTCATCTCGTCAGAAACACCGCGTTTTCTCAGATATTCAAGAGCCTCGGGGGCGTTTTCGAGATTCTGCATGAAAATTTTTGCTGCCGTTCTGTTGGCATCGAATATTTCGTTTCTGATCCGCTCTGTCTCTGCATCCACTTTCGGCGCATCCTTAAGAAGTTCAGGGATCCCGAAATCCTCGCCGAGCTTCCTCACCGCGTCGGAATAAGAGTAACCTTCCTTTTTCATCAGGAAAGTTATCGCGTTCCCGGAAATTCCGCAGCCGAAGCAGTAAAAGAAATTTCTGTCGGTATTGATGTGGAAAGAAGGAGTTTTTTCATTGTGGAAAGGGCACAGACACTTGAAACCGTTTCCTGTGGCTTCCAATTTTGCATACTTCGAGATCAATTTGTCAAGAGAAATGCGCTCTGAAACGAGCCTGTTGACTTCAGCGGAAAATGCCAACCTGCAACTCCTCAAAAAAAAGCGAAGTATATTACTACAATTTAATTAAAAATCAATAGTTGATGCATAAAAAAGCGATTTCGGCCGAAAAGAATCACACGGAGACCGCCTGACGGCCGTCAATCATGCTCTGGTGGATCTCTTTCGCATTGAATGAACTTCTGACAAATCTGCCTGAATAGACTTCCTTGAATCCGATCTCCAGACCGTAGTCACGAAGCGCGTCGAATTCAGCCTGGGTGTAGTCCTTTTCGACCGGAATATGCTGCATTGACGGGCGGAAATACTGGCCGATGGTCATTATGTCACATCCTACATCGCGCAGATCGCGCATCAGGGCATGGACTTCGTCAACGGTCTCGCCGACACCGAGCATTATTCCCGATTTCGTGATAAGACCTCTGCGCTTCATGTAGCAGAGAACATCGAGCGAGCGCCTGTAATCGGCCTGCGGACGGACTTTCGGATAAAGCGAGCAGATCGTTTCGACATTGTGGTTGAAAACGTCGATCGGAGAGTCAGCGACGATATCGAGATTTTCCTTTATTCCCAAAAAATCAGGTGTCAGAACTTCGAGAAGCGTGTCTGGCGACAGCTCTTTGACTTTTCTGACAGTCTCTGCGAAATGCGCAGCTCCGCAATCGGGGAGATCGTCTCTTGTTACCGAGGTTATAACGGTGTAAAGCAGACCGAGATCCTTGACGGCAAGCGCAAGATTCTCAGGCTCGTTCGGGTCTGGAAGAGGAATATTTTCATTGTGGACGATATTGCAGAAACGGCAGTTTCTCGTGCAGCTGTTTCCCAGGATCAGGAATGTAGCCGTTCTTTTCTTAAAACAGTCGCCTATATTCGGACAGTGCGCCGACTCACAGACGGAATGAAGGTGATGCAAGCGCAGAATTTTTTTCATTTCGGCGACAAAAGGAGATTTAAAAGTCGATTTTTTAAGCATTTCCTCAGCCATAACGAGCTCCGTGTAACATTCACAAAACGCGGAATTTAAGTATTTGAGACAGCGGTTGTCAAGGTTAATCGAATCCTTTTTACGGAGCAGAGATTAAAATTGAAAATCTCTGCTTTTAGAATAGAATGAAAGCCTTGATGTGTTGGATATCAGGGGGAAAAATGAAAAAAATTATTTTTTTGGCTGTTGTTATGACAGTCGTGTTCGCTTTCACGGCATGCGGAGGCAGCAAAAAGTTACAACCAGAAATTGAAACCGACGAGGATTCTGCCGAAACGGAAGATTCTGACGGCAGCGACAGCGGATCCGTTGTTCCTGACGGCGAAGAAGAACAATCAAATGACAGTGATTCCGACAGTCAGCCCGGCGAAAACGACGACACACCAGTTGTTCCGGACAACGACGAGCCGGATAAAGATCCGTGCAATCCGAATCCGTGCACGGAACCAAACAGAAGCGTCTGCACTGTTACAGGAGCAAACAGCTACACCTGCTCATGCGACAGGCTTACTTGCGAGATCGGCGGCACCTGTTTTGCCGACAGGGAGAGAAATCCCGAAAATTCCTGCGAAGAGTGCAACCGCGACTATTCGAAAACCTCATGGTCGCTTGTAGCTGACGGAAGGGACTGCGAAGCAAAACCGGGGCTTATGGGAAGCGGAACATGCAGAAACGGCGTATGCGGCGGTTTCGGGACCTGCGATAACAGAGCTTACGGGCTCAAAGCAGGCGCTCCGTGCAACAGGGATGTCGAGTGTGAAACCGGATATTGCTACTCCTGGGTTGACAATTCCGGAAGCAATTATAACTTTGCAAGGGCTTCGGTCTGCACCGGGGCTTGCAAAGAGGATGAAGACTGTCCGAACAACATGACATGCCAGTATTTTGCAGTTCAGGGATATCAGTGCGTACCTCTTTTTGTGGCAGGTGTCGAAAGACCTAATCCGAAAATGAAAACTTTCGGACCGTGCAATATCAACGAGGACTGTGAAGGCGGGCTCTGCCTTTCATACGGCGAAGGCGAAAGTTTCTGTTCTGAAGAATGCTCCTCCAGTTTATTGGGAGGCGATTCGTGCGGTTCTTGCGGAAAGTGCATGGACGGCGGCACGGCCAAAGGTTTCAAATATGAAAACTACTGCGTTCCGAAAGGAAGCGGCAGTCTCGGCGACCACTGCCAGAGCTCAATGGACTGCTCAAGCGGCGGCTGCTATGACGGCTACTGCGTCAAGACATGCGGCGGAATTTTAAGCAACTGCGGAAGCGGTTACGAGTGCGGAACACTGCCTGATTACTTCGACGATGCGAAAGTATGTTACGACCCGAAGAGATTCAACCTTCCCGACGGCACATACTGCAACTACGACGAACAGTGCGCAAGCGGAGAGTGCATCGAGTTTGAAGGCGACAAAATCTGCGGTTCGCACTGCGTTGACACCCAGGTTACCGATCCTGAAACAGGCAGTACGACAACCAAACAAACCTGTGCAGACGGCAGCCAGTGCATTGCTGTCAAGAAAACAGGAAGCATGGGAAACTCCTATGCCGACTATATCTGCGCTCAGGACAAAATGCTTGAACGCATGGAATTTGGTGAAGACTGCTATTCAGACTGGCAGTGTGCAGACGGATATACCTGTTTCGGAGGATATTTCTGCAGTAAAACCTGCACGAAGGACAGCGAATGCGAAATAGACAAAACCTGCTACATCTATGGTAAGCAAGACTCTGAAGAAGGCGGCGAACCGCAGATCTTAGGAGTCTGCATCTCAAAAGAGCAGCAGAGTTTCAAGCCCGGTGAATACTGTCCGTATGTCTGGTCGTGCGAAATGTGCTATGAAGACTACACTCTCCAGCAGTATTACTGTACAAAAGAATGCAAAAGTGATTCCGACTGCTTCGACATAGGCGGCTGCTACGACGGAATCTGCCGGAAAGCTATCCCCTACAGAAGCGATGTTTACGATGTATGCCGCTTTGACGACGACTGCGAGAAATATACCGGCTGCAAAAACGGAATGTGCACGACCGACTGCACATCCGATTCAAGCTGCGACGGTTACAATCCGGTAACACCGACAGGAACGCAGAAAACATGCAAACCCTGCAACAGTGACACCGACTGCAAGACAAATTTCTGGGATTACGGAATGTGCCTTTCGGACTACGACGGCAACAAATTCTGCGTCGAAGACTGCACTGAGAACTACACTCTCTGCCCCGAAGGAACACGCTGCAACGGCCGCTACTGTTATCCGCTTTCAGGCTCCTGCTCGGCAGGGAAAGCTTACTGCGGCAGCAAAAACACCTGTGCCGTTCCCACACTTCTTGACGACTGGATCTGCAGCACGGACAAAGAGTGCTACAGCGGAAAATGCGGCGGCAGTTACTGCCAGAAGAACACCTGCTCGACTGATGAAGACTGCGGATGCGAATTCAAGGAATGCAAAGGCGGAAACTGCGTTCCGAAAGAATCTCTCGGAACTCTCGAAGTTGAGCCGAACGACACATTCGCAAAAGCTCAGGAAGTTCCTACCGGTTTAGTTTTCGCCGGTTTCGGACACTTTGACAATGTGGAAGATTATGATTACTTCAAGTTCAAAGCGAAAAAAGGACAGTATCTCAAAGTAAGGACGCATCCTTACTGCAGTGAGAAAAGAGCCGACACTTTTATCACCCTTTTCGATTCCGACGGCGTAAAACTCGCTGAAAACGAGGATATGGATTATTCCCAAGTCGCTTCGCAGTATTACTATTCCGAAATTATGGATATTGAGGCACAGAGCAGCGGTTATTACTATGTTATGGTAAAATGGTCTTCCCGCCAGGCTCCCTACAACCTGCCTTACATTCTCGAAGTCGATGCGTTCACTCCTGTAGAACACAATGTATGCAGCGGAGCAAAAGAGCTTGAACCCGGAACTTATGACGAAAGTTTCAAGCGTGCTTCAGATTCGATAGATACCGCAAGTTGTACTGATTACTACGGCTACGGCCAGGATCTTTTCTACAAAGTTCATGTCCCTGCAGGAAAGATGATGACTGTCAAGGTCACTCCGAAATCAGAGGATTTCGATCCGACGATATCGGTTCTTTCAGGCTGCGGCGATATTAAAGAAACCTGTCTTGCCGGCAATGCTTACGGAAATTTCGGCGATCCCGAAGAAATCGTCTACTACAACGATTCCGATTCCGACGAAGACTACATCGTCGTCGTAGACAGTGTTATAGCTCCGATTGAATACGAATTCTCGATCTCGCTTGAAATCAACGATGCACCGTCTGTTCCCGCAAACGACAAAATCAAAGGCGCGATCGCTCTTGAAGGAAGCGGAACTATTCAGGGAAATACTATTTCGGCGGCAAATGACTATGCTCCGACTGCCGGGATCTGCAACGGTGCGACACTTACCGGAAAAGATATCGTTTACTCGATAAATATGGCTGCCGGCGATTCTTTCCACGCTGAAATAACTCTATCTTTCACTGCTGCGATTTATGTCGTGAAAGCGGACGAACCGGATAACTGCCTTTACGGCAACAGAGTTATCAACTTCACGACAGACGAAACGACAGCCGGAACTTACTATCTCATCATAGATTCGACCGATCCGAATACTTACGGCACATTCTCGATGTCATACGCCAAAGAGCATGCCGACTAAGCCGCCTGCAAGGGAATGTTCGACCTGCTTCTTCCCGCTTGATCATTTTGACGATCCAAAAGACTGTCAGTAAGGTCTGAATTTAAACAAAATCATAAATAAATCCGCTATTGACTTTCATTGTTTCAAAATGATAATTCAGCGCTTTTAAGCCGCTTGGCTGAAACGGCGAGAGGATTCGATGAGACGTGAAATCGACATGCTTAACGGCGGTTTTGCCGCTAAAATACTTCAGTTCGCGATCCCGCTTGCTCTGACGGGTATCCTCCAGCAGTTTTTCAATGCGGCTGATGTCATGGTCGTCGGGCGTTTCGCTAGCAAGTTCGCGATGGCTGCTGTCGGCTGCAACACTCCTGTTATCGGCATTGTCGTCAACCTTTTTGTCGGGATCTCGACCGGTGCGACTGTCGTTATCGCCAAGTGCATCGGGCGCGGCGACGGCGCAGGGGTGAAGAAGGCTGTCCACACTGCGGTCTTTTTAAGTCTTGTCTGCGGAAGCATCATGGCGCTTGTTGCGCTTGCTGTTTCAAGCCGCATAATGTCGCTTCTTTCGGTGCCGGAAGAAGTGCTCCCGATGGCACTTTCATATTTTAGGATCTACATTTCGGGGCTTCCGGCGATACTGCTTTACAATTTTGAATCTGCTATTTTCCGTTCGAAGGGTGACACGAACACTCCGCTTTTCTGCCTTATTGCGGCGGGAATCGTGAATGTTCTGCTAAACCTCTTTTTCGTTCTCGTTCTCAAAATGGGGGCTGAAGGTGTCGCGATAGCCACGGTTATTTCGAATATCCTGAGTTCAGGAGCGATGTTTATCGTTCTTCTGCGCTCGAAAAGCGATGTCGGGATCGAGTTCCACCTCATCAGAGCTGACCACGCCTCGCTTCTTGAAATCCTGCGTATCGGTGTTCCTGCAGGCGTCCAGAGCATGGTCTTCGCCCTTTCGAATATCATAATCCAGTCTGCGATAAATTCGCTCGGAGCCGATGTCATGGCTGCTTCGGCCGCTGCTTTCAATACCGAAATCTTCGTCTATTTCATTGTGAACGCTTTTTCTCAGGCCTGCACTGCATTCATCGGGCAGAATTACGGTGCCGGAAAGTTCGACCGGTGCAGAAAAGTCACTGTTCACGCATTCTGGATGGACTGCGTCTTCATGTTTGCGCTGGCTCTTCCGATAATAATTTTTTCACGTGAACTTCTCGCTCTTTTCAACGGCGATCCCGCTGTCATTGAATACGGCAGGACAAGGATCTTATATATCACTTCTTTCCAGATCCTTAACCTTACAGTCGATGTTATTTCAGGAAGTCTGCGCGGTTACGGCAATTCTCTCGCTCCGGCTCTGATCGCGCTGCTCGGCATCTGCGTGACGCGTGTCATCTGGGTTTTCACCTTTTTCCCGATGAACAGGACCTACAGCAATCTTCTTGCATGCTATCCTATAAGCTGGAGCATCACAGCAACGATAATGCTCTGCTACTATTTCTGGTTTATGCGGGTTGCGCTGAAAAGGAAAATTGCCGGAATATAGCCGGATAAATCACGAAAAAGCAACTTCACAACATCATATTTCGCACGAAAAAGCAGATCGACTGATAGCGATTTTGCACGAAAAAGCAGGTTTGGATGCTTAATCCGGAACACACTCTTCGTTTTTTCCGTTCCATTTATAGCCGTCTTCACACAAGCAGAAATAGATATTTTCTTGCTTAGGTTCACAACTAAACCACGGTTCTGCGTGCGGAATATCAGCGCATGATTTGGAATCACAAGGATTTTTGACACATTTTTCGCCGTCCCACCAGTATTCAGGTTCTATACATCGTGCACAGCGGATATTTTTTCTGTCATATTGTTTGCCGCATGCTATTTCTATGGCTGCACTATTAAAATTTACAGCCCAGTAACATAAATCATTATTCTCATCATCTGATAAAAGAAGCCCCATATCACCCAATTTGCTGTAGCCGCTGTTGCTTTCTTCGCATCCGATACAATATTCATTGCTGCAAGTGTCTGTTTTACAGTACTCGGACACTTCACATTCCCCGCCTGTCTGTGTGGCAGAGCAGTCTTTGATTAAAGTTCTCACTTTACTAATGCCGGTATATTTCCAGTCATCAAATCCTCCTTCGGATAAATCTAAGCATGCTCTTCGCCCTTCTTTCCAACCACAGGATATCTTTGAAGACCATATAAGACCGCTTGATGAATCTTTGCACGGAGCGGGACTTGTCGGAGTGCATTCAGGTATTTCGGTACATTCGTCACCGTTCCAGAAATACCCGTTTTTACATATACACCTGAAAGTTGTTTCGGATTGCGGAATACACTCCTTTAAAAAATTCGGATTACCGCACGGACTGGATTTGCAAGGATTTTTCAAACATTTACCTTGAAGAAAGAAATATCCGTCTTCGCATTTGCAAGAGAATGATACCGATGTTTCTCCTATACATTCAATGGCATTCGTAATATTTTTACAGGGTTCGTTTTCGCATGTGTTAAGACATTTTTTTTCGTTTCCGTTCCAAAACCAGCCTTTTTCGCATTCACATTTATATGAACGAGGTGTAATACTGCGATAATCGTAAAAAATTTCACAATTTTCTGTTGAGTGAGGAAGCCCTTCGCACGGATTGTTCTCACATGGATCTCCTGAAGTTTGCTTGCCGGAATTATCATCGTTTGTGTCCGCTGTTTTATCGGTATCATTCTGTGCCGCAGGCTTAGAATGGCTTGAGTTTTCACATGCTGTAACCGAAAAAATCAAAATCAGTGCAAAAAGCAGAAAAAATTTTTTCATTTCGCGGCCTCCGTATCAAAAAATCGAATAATTTTAAAGAAAATTAAGAAAAAAACAAGGATTTAAAATCACGAAAAAGGCACTTCAAGAAATCACCGAAAACCGGAGATATGTCGAAAAATCGGCATTTTTTGTCAAAAGATATGTCGAAAAATCGGCATTTTCTATAAAAATACTTGATTTTTTTAAATCTTTCAAGACTCACTGTTCGCAGAGTGATAAATTTGATTCCTCGTGTCAGTTAAGATCAGTTTTCATCAATCTGAATTTCAACAGGTACAGTTATTTTTGAACCAGGAATGTTGAAAGAGGCTGTGTTGTTGTAAGTTTCAATAGTAAGAGCAATTTTTTCATCAGCGTTGTACGAGTAAAAGTAGGCATTGTCAAGCGGAGCATTGGGATAATATTCGTCATTGTGCTGAAAATTAACGATTTTAAAAGTTTCGTTGTCTGTTGAAAAATAGAATTTGGGACAAGGGTCAAGACACGGCGAAGCGTCTTCAGGAGTCCCTCCGGCATGATATATATCACAGCCTGTAAGGTGTGAAAAAGCCATCGAATCAGGAATGAAATCATGGGATGTCTCAGAATCTTTTTTAAAAATTATCGTTACTTTCTGGAGTTTTGAAATAAACTCTGCTGCATCAAATTGATAAGGATAGCAGTCAACTTTTTGTGTCTCTCTTGCACAGTCTTTGAAAACATTACTTTCGTCTCTCGTGAATGATGTCGAGCCGTAGGAAGTTTTTGTGCTGCATCCGTCACTGTAACCTCCGGAATTGCCGGAATCAGTGTCGTCCGGATCATCATCAGGCTGCGGTTCATATGAATCTCCGTTATCTGGATCTGAGTCAGACAGATTCGTATCAACTATATCGGCATCTGCATCGTTCGCAGTCTCGTCGGAACCAGTGTCGTCCGGATCATCGTCAGGCTGCGGTTCATAAGAATCTCCGTTATCCGAATCTGAGTCAGAAGAATTCGTATCAATCTTATCGGCATCTGCGTCATTAGCTGCCTCGCCCGAATCGGTTTTATCTTCGTTTTTCGAGTTTCCGCAGCCTGCGAGCAGAATCGTTACGAAAATCACACCGAGAAATAGAAGTTTTTTCATTTGAACCTCCTAAACAGCAAAAAATCGAATAATTTTAATGAAAACGAGATTTTGTGCAAGAAAAGATTTCTTATCCAGAGATGATTTCAAGCATTTCATATGCTTAATACAGAACGCACTCTTCGCCGTTCCAGAACAAATCGTCTTTACAGTCGCAACGATATTTTGTCTCGCTTTCAGGGTAACAATCATTATCATATGCGTCAGGAATATCCCTGCACGGTTTGGAATTACACGGATCGTAGACGCATTTTCCCTCAAACCAGAAATATCCGTCGAGACATCTTGTGCAGCGGAGGCTTTTGATATCATCGGCATGTTCGATTCCGCAGACGCTGTCTATTGCGGCATTGCTGAAATTTACCGTCCAAATGCAGTTAACGGTAAAAAAATCTAACAATGTAAATGTTCCTGACCAGAATTCCTCTTTATCGCCGAATCTGCTGTATTTGCCGGTATCGCTTTCTTCGCATGATTCACAGTTTTCAAGGTTGCAGGTAATAAAATCATTGCAGACGAGTTTGCATTCCCCGTCCGGTTCGGTGTTAGGGCAGTTCTGGATCAAAGTCCTCAGTTGATCTACGGAAGGAGATTTCCAGTCGGACAATCCTCCTTCTGACAAATCCCCACACTTGTTTTGTTGCCAGCTGTCTGACATTTTTGACGACCACGCAAGCCAAGTGGCAGAATCTTTGCACGGAGTGGCACTTTCAGGGCTGCATTCAGGAAGTTCGGCACATTTTTCGCCGTCAAAACTGTATCCGTTTTCGCAAATGCAGCGGAATTGTTCTTCTGATTCAGAAATACACTCCTTCAAATTGGTGGTATCTCCGCATGGATTCGGATCACACGGGGAAATACATTCCAATCTTTCTTTGTTCCAAAAAGAGCCTTTTTCACATCCGCATTCGTATTCATCGTAGCTCAGCGAAGTGCACTTGCCTGTTGAATGAGCTATTTTGCACGATTTGCTGTCGCACGGATTTACGCATGCATCTCTTGTGTCCCAGTTCCAGAAATAATTTTCCTCGCATTCGCAGTGAGCATTAAAGAAACCCGGATCGCAAACTCCGGTAGAATGACTTACAGTCTCACATTGTTTAAGTTCGCAATCTGTTTTCCAGTCCCAATCATCAAAGAGTTTGCAGGCCGGAATCGAAAAAATCAAAATCAGTGCAAAAAGCAGAAAAAATTTTCTCATTTCGCGGCCTCCAAAAACAAAAAATCGAATAATTTTAAGGAAATTTAAGAAAAAAGCAAAGAATTAAAAAAACAAGTTTATCGGGTTATAATCCAATATACTCGCAAAAAATCATAAGTTTATAGGATTACAACCCGATAAAATTACGAAAAAGCAGGCTGAGACCTGTTTCTTGCCGTTATCGGCAAAAAATTGCGTTTTCAAGGTAAATTTTGTAAAATTCTTGCCGATAGATTGTTCGGTTTTAAGAGGTGATTATGGAATATTTGTCAGTGGCTCAGTTCGCCGAAAAGTATGGCATAAGCGAAAGGACAGTCCGCAACTACTGCGCGACCGGAAAGATGGAAGGGGCGTTTCTTGTCGGAAAAACGTGGAATATTCCATCAGATGCGGTTCTGCCTGAACGCACGAAAACAAAGACAACTCCGCTTTTGAACGTCTTGCGCGAGCAGAAAGAATCCAAACTCAAAGGAGGAATTTACCACAGGACGCAGGTTGAACTGACATACAGCTCGAACCACATCGAAGGGAGCCGCCTTACGAAAGATCAGACGCGGTTTATATTCGAGACTAACACACTCGGATTTGCCTCGAAAAACACGAATGTCGATGATATTATTGAAACAGTCAATCATTTCAGGTGTATAGACTTTGTTATCGACCACGCTCAAGAAAAAATCACCGAATCCCACATAAAGCAGCTTCACTCGATTTTGAAGGAATCGACTTCCGATAGCCGCAAATCATGGTTCGCGGTCGGTGCATACAAGCGTTTTCCGAACGAGATCGGTTTTGAGGAAACAACATTGCCTGAGGATGTCCACAGCCGTGTGAAAACGCTTCTTGCCGCTTACAACGCGCTGAAAGAGGTGAAATTTGACGATATTCTCGATTTTCATGTGCAGTTCGAGCGGATCCATCCGTTCCAGGACGGAAACGGCAGAGTCGGCAGGCTGCTCATGTTCTGGCAGTGCCTGAAATCGGTAATCGTCCCGTTCATAATCACAGAAAATCTGCGACTTTATTATTACCGCGGGATCCAGAACTGGGGAAAACACAACGCATTTCTGCGCGATACCTGCCTTACTGCGCAGGATGACTACAAAGCACTGCTCGATTATTTCAGGATCAGATATTGAAAAAGTTTTGCTGCGGAGGAGTTATGGAACTTGTAAGAATTGAAAATACAAAAGCCGAGATGAATCGCGTGGAAGAGCTTTATCTAAGAGCTTTTCCGGCAAACGAGCGGTTTCCTTTCCGGCTTCTGAAAAAGCGGGCACTTCAGGGAAAAGCCGACTTCTGGAACCTTTTTGAAGGCGATTTGTGGGTTGGTTTCGCTTATCTTGTCCATTCTGCTGATCTCGCTTATCTCTTCTTTTTCGCGATCGACGAAAAGTTGCGCGGAAAGGGCTACGGCACCGCTGCGGTAAAGGCGATGGTTGAATATTACAAGGGAAAACGGCTGTTTCTGGCGCTTGAAAACTGGCTTGAAGAGTGCAGCAACCCCGAAGAAAGGGTGAAACGGCACGATTTTTATCTCAACTGCGGCCTGCACGATCTGCCTTACAAACTGCGCGAACTCAAGATGGTTTATGCGATAATGGGTTCAGGCGGCAAAGTCGAGCCCGAAGAATACAAACCGATGATGAACGGCTATTTCGGCTGGTTCTGGCGGCACATGATCAATACCGATATCGTGAAATAGTGCAGGTTTTAGTTTTTGACTCTTCCGAGTTGTCCGCAGGCCGCAAGTTTGTCGCCGCCGCGGGATTTTCTGATCAACGCTGTCACGTTTTTCGCGATCAGAATATTCTGAAAATCGATGATTTTTTTCATCGGAGTTGGCTCGAAAGCGGCTCCGTCAAAGGTGTTGAACGGGATTATATTGACTTTCGCGTCGTATCTTTTGGCAATTTTCGCAAGTTTTTCGGCGTCTTCGGGAAAGTCGTTGAAATTTTTGAGCATAACATACTCTAAAACGACCATTTTGCGCGATATCGGGTAGGAGTCTATCGCATGCAAAAGCTCTTTCAGCGGATATTTTTTGTTTACAGGCATGATCTTGTCGCGTTTCTCGTCTGTCACGGCGTGCAGCGAAACGGCGAGGTTCACTTTTGTCTTTTCGCCGAGTTCCACGATTTTGTCTGCGATCCCCGAAGTCGAAACGGTGATTTTTCTGTTCGAAAAGTTGAAGCCGAAGTCGTCAAGCAGGATATCGATAGAATCAAGAAGGTTTTCGAAGTTGAGAAGCGGCTCGCCCATTCCCATAAAAACGAGGTTCGTTATTCTTCTTTCATTTTTTTCGGCTTCGATCTGAGCGGAAAGAACTTGCGAATTTATCTCCGAAACTGTGAGATTGCGCCTGAATCCTAGGCTTCCCGTGCGGCAGAATGCGCATTTTATGGGACACCCGGCCTGAGTCGAAACGCAGAGAGTGCAGCGGGTTTCTTCGGGAATTATGACCGCTTCAACGACATTCCCGTCGGATAGAGTGAAAGCGAGTTTCTGCGTGCCGTCGGAAGATGTGAAGATCTCACTCGGAAAAACAGGGGAGATTTCAAACATTCCGGCAAGTTTTTCGCGGTCGGATTTGCTGATATTGGTCATTTCATCGAACGAGAAGACTCTTTTCTGGTAGATCCACTGCATTATCTGGGTCGCCTTGAATTTAGGAAAACCGTTTTCAATGAGAGTCGATTCAAGTTTTTTGCGTGTCAAATCAAAGAGCTGCATGGCTACATTCCGAAAAAGAAAGATAAAATCGAATTCATTATTTCAGTCGGAAGAAGGAACATGATAAGTCCTCCGGCCGCAAGGAACGGGCCGAAATAAATCGCGCGCTCGACATCCTTTTCGTCTTTTGAGTTGAGGTCTTCAGCCGAAATATTGCCGGCAATGCGCTTTTTCCCGAAGAAAAGTTTGGCAGCGAGATAGAAAATTATGCCTAAAAGCGAAGCCAGAAGAAGGATGAACGGGATCTTGACAGGGCCGGTGAATGCTCCTATTGCCGCAAGAATGTAGACATCGCCGAGCCCCATGCCGATTTTGCGTGTGACAATGTAGAAAAGAAAGATCGCGAGCAGAAGGAATCCCGCTCCGGCGCCAATCCCGATTAGCGATTCCTGCCAAGAGATCGTCGGCTCGAAAAAGCTCCACAAAATTCCCATGAAAATCGGAGGAATTATAACTTTTGAATAGACAAACTGCGTCTTGTAGTCGATTGCCGCAGTGACAACGAGCGCCGAAATGAAGTAAAGCGGCAGGATCAGTCGCGGATGAAGCCCGAATTTGAGGAACGCGAAAAGATATAAAAATGCGTTCAAAAGCTCGATCACAGGATATATCAGCGAGATCTTTTCGCCGCAGCCGGAGCATTTTCCGCGGAGAAAAAGCCAGCTGAAAACCGGAATATTCTCATACCATGTGATCTTATGGCCGCATTTCGTGCATGAACTCGGCGGAAAAACTATGCTTTTTCCCAATGGGATGCGATAGATGCAGACATTGAGAAAACTGCCGAAAAGAAGCCCGTAAATAAAGACGAAAGCGACCGAAAACGGCATGAAACGCTTTGAATTGAGAATAAAGAAAAGATCTTCCATTTTGCCCCCGAAAATCAACAAAAATCACGAAATTTTCAACATAACGGAAAAAATGTCAATCAAATGTGGCTGATATGCGAAAATATCCGTTTTTGAAAATAAAATTTCATCTAAAACTTGTTTTCTATTTGTTTATGTGATACAATTAAACGCTTTAATTGTGATTAGTGGAGTAAAATATGGCAAAAACTGCAATAAATCGCAAAAAAGCGGCTAAGGAATTTACTGATTTCTGGAAAAATAAAGGTGATGAAAAGCAGCACACACAGCTTTTCTGGACATCGCTCCTGCGGAATGTCTTCGGAATTGAAAAGCCGGAAACCGTCATTGACTTTGAAAAACGAGTCAGAATCAACGGAACTAAATACATCGACGCCTACATTGCGGCGACAAATGCCGCTATTGAGCAGAAAAGCCTGAAAACCGACCTCGACAAAAAAGAACTTCAGAGCGACGGCAGTCTGCTCACACCTTACGAGCAGGCAAAACGCTACAACGACAATCTGCGCTATTCAGAACGCTGCCGCTGGATCGTGGTGTCGAATTTTGCCGAGTTCCGCATTTACGACATGGAACAAGAAGAACCGGAAAAGCATTTTGGCACCGTTTTGCTCGAAAATTTATCAAATGATTTTGAAAGTTTACGTTTTCTGGTCGATTCAGAAAAAGATTTAATTCCGCTGGAAACGCAGATTTCTCTGAAGGCCGGAGAACTTGTCGGAAAACTCTACGACGCACTCATCAAGGAATATATAAATCCAGATGAAAATAGCTTTAGAAGCCTGAATATTTTGTGTGTCAGAATAATTTTCTGTCTTTATGCCGAAGATGCCGGACTTTTCGAGACACGGACAGCTTTCGAGGATTACATAAAATCGTTCAATCTTTCCAATTTGCGTGATGGGATAATCAAGCTTTTCAAGGCGTTGGACACAAAACCGGAAAACAGGGACAAATATGCTTCCGATTTAAAGCCGTTTCCTTATATCAACGGAGGTCTTTTCGCTGAAGACAATATTGAAATTCCTAATTTTACTAAAGAAATTGTAGATATTTTAGTAAACCACTGTGCTCCTTTCGACTGGTCTAAAATTTCGCCAACGATTTTCGGAGCTGTTTTTGAATCGACGCTTAACCCCGAAACACGCAGAAAAGGCGGAATGCACTACACATCAATAGAAAACATTCACAAAGTGATCGATCCGCTCTTTCTGGATGATTTGCGTGCAGAATTTAAAAAAATTGTAGAGACATCCCGCGGCACGTCTCAAAAAATAAAATTAGAACACTTCCGCGATAAAATCGCATCGTTGACATTTCTCGATCCTGCATGCGGAAGCGGCAACTTCCTGACGGAGACTTATATTTCATTGCGCCGCATGGAAAATGAAATCCTTAAAAAGATTCACGGAAACCAGCAGCTTCTTGGCAGTGATTTCTCTCCGATAAAAGTCAAAATTTCACAGTTTTACGGCATTGAAATCAACGATTTTGCGGTAACAGTCGCAAAAACGGCACTTTGGATAGCAGAATCACAAATGATGAAGGAAACCGAAGAAATTGTAGAAGAAAATCTCGATTTTCTGCCGCTTTCAACAAGCGCGACCATTATTGAAGGCAATGCTCTCAGAATGGACTGGAGATATCTGCGCGAAGAAGAGAAAATCCCCACGATAACGGCGAAAACGACTAATCTCATTTATCCTTTTGAAGTGCATGAACCCGAAGTCAAATACGAAGCGATAAATCTTATCACGGACGAAATAAATGTCGGAAAACCGCAGCAGAAAAAGAACGAAAATCATTACGATTACATCATGGGAAACCCGCCGTTTGTAGGCGCAAGTATGATGACAGCACAACAAAAAAAGGATGCAACCGATATCTTTGGAAAAATTCATCTTTCGAACAGTATTGATTATGTTGGCGCATGGTATCACAAAGCAACAGAAATTATAATCGGCACAAGCACAATAGCGGCATTTGTTTCCACGAACTCTATAACGCAGGGAGAACAGGTTTTTCCGCTTTGGAATAAACTTTTAAAAAAAGGTATCAAGATTGATTTTGCGTGGCAAACATTCCGCTGGGATTCAGAATCGACCCGAAAAGCACAGGTCCACTGTGTAATTGTGGGTTTTTCCTGTCGACATACACGCGGCTCGTGTGCAAAAGACAGTTCTTCCGAGCCGACTGCCCCCAGACATATTTTCACTTCCGACGGCAAAGTAATCGAAGCAAAAAACATCAATCCTTACTTGGTTGACGCTCCGGATGTGTTGATTGAAAGCCAGGCCAAACCGCTTTGTGATGTTCCAATGATGACCATGGGCAACAAGCCATCCGATAATGGAAATTTTATTTTTTCAGAAGAAGAAAGAGACAAATTTGTTAAGAATTTTTCTGAAGATGCCCGCTTTCTTCGCCGTTATGTCGGGGCAAAGGATTTTTTGAACAATAACGAGATTCGCTATTGTCTGTGGCTGAAAAATGTTGCTCCGTCAGAATATATTCATAACAAGGAAATTATGCGCCGTCTTGATGCAATCAAGGCTTTCCGGGAAAGAAGTACCGCAGAGCCTACGCGGAAATCGGCCGTGACACCGTGGAAATTTTTTTCCACACCGCATACAGATAATTCATATTTGATTGTTCCAAGCACATCATCGGAACGAAGAACCTATATCCCAATAGGCTTTATGACTTCTGAAATAATAGCTGCAAACTCGTGTAATATTATTCCCAATGCCACACTCTATCATTTTGCTCTTCTCACTTCAAATGTTCACAACGCGTGGATGCGGCTTGTCGGCGGTCGTTTGAAAAGTGATTACCGTTATTCCGGCGCTATGGTTTATAATACATTCCCATGGTGTTGTCCTACAGATGCTCAGAAAGCAAAAATTGAGCAAACAGCGCAGAGTATTCTCGATGCCCGCTCAAAATACCCCGAAGTGACTTTAGCAGAACTTTATGGTGAGCACATGTATCTTTTTCCGGAACTTGTCAAAGCTCACAAAGAAAACGACAAAGCCGTTATGGCGGCTTACGGCTTTAGTCCGAAAATGAGTGAAGCTGAAATTGTTGCCGAGCTTTTCAAGATGTATGAAAAACTGACGAAAAATAAGTAACTACGGTTATTACTGATGGAACTTCAGGAGGAAAAATGAAAATAGTTTTTGCATCTACAAACCGCGGAAAACTGCGGGAAGCGGCTGAAATTTTCGATGGTTTTGAGATTGTTCCGATAAGCGCTTTTTCTGCGTGGAAATCACCTAAGGAAAACGGTTCGACTTTTCTGCAGAATGCGGTGATAAAGGCTGAAGCTGCGGCTAAGGCTGCGCCTGATTCGATCGTGCTTGCCGACGATTCGGGGCTGGTCATTCCCGCTCTGAACGGAGCTCCCGGCATTTTTTCCGCTCGTTTTTCTGCGGAAGGGACCGATGCGGCGAACCGCGGGAAACTTCTCTCCGAACTTTCGGGAAAAAGTGACAGAAGCGCATATTTCGTATGTGCCGCGGTTCTGATTTTCCCGGATAAAAGTGTGTTTGCGACCGAAGGAAGGTGCTACGGAAAAATAATCGAAAGCTGCCGCGGAGAAAACGGTTTCGGCTATGATCCGCTTTTTGTTCCAGAAGGTTTTGACAAAACTCTGGCCGAACTTTCTGAAGACGAAAAAAACTCGTTGAGCCATCGCGGAAAGGCGTTCCGCAAACTGATTGCCGCTTTGCTGCCGCAAAATAATTGACTTTTCAAGGTTCTTCAATATAAAGGCGCAGTTTTTTTGTTTGTTTTTTGTGGAGGAAGTTATGGCTTTAAAGCTTAGAGGTGCGAGAAAAGCTAAAAGAAAAGAAGAAGATGCGGCTGCTCATATTGTTGAAAACGACGCTTTTCAGGAACAGGGCAAAAAAGTTGTGTTGGAACATCCCTACTTTATTCTGGGATGTGTTGCGGTAATTGTAGCCATCGTTGTTGCAGCGATGCTTATCTCTTCCGTCGTCAAATCATCTTCCGATGCGAAATCGCTTGAATATGCCGAGGCGATAGAAGCTCTTGACAAGGCTGAGGAAGAAGATTCCGCCGACAAAGCAAAAGCCGCTTACGAAAAGGCTATCTCAGCTTTTGAGAAGGTCATGAAAAATCAGTCCGGCTCGATCAATGCCGCGGCTTCCATGGTTTATTCAGGCCGTATTTACAAAGAAAACATGAACAACTGCGATAAAGCAGTCGATTTTTTCAGACAGGCGAAAAACAACGGAAAACTCGCCACGGATCTCCGTTTTGCGGCTTATGAAGGCGAGGCTTTCTGCCGTTTTGACAAGAACGAGTTCAAAGAAGCTGCTGCAGTCTGGGAAGAATGGCTTAAACAAAACACTGAGATCTATAAGGATTACGCTCTTTACTATATCGCGATGAGTTACGAAAAACTCGGCGATGCGGGAAAAGCCGCAGCATATTACGACAGAATCAAAAACGAGTATCCGAAGAGCATCCTCATTGCCAAAATAGCAGGAAAAGTTACTTCGAAAGAGTCTGAAAAAGCGCAGAATTAATGTTTCGTCTCTCCGCAATTCCATTTTTTTTCATTTTTATGATTTCACTGCCGCTTTTTGCGGAATTTGACGAAAATGCCGGCAAAGCACCTGAATTCGTCAAAAAAGGTTCGCCGCATTTTGCGATCGAATGGGCTCTTCCGCTTAAGAAGAATCAGGTCCAGGTAAACAGACGCGAAGAAGCCGGAGTTTCGCTTTTCGGCGAAAATCTTCTCGTAGCTGCAAGATCCGGAGAACTTCACCTTTTCGGGAAAAACGGCCGGCTCAAAGTCACAGCCGTTTTTGAAGGCGAATTCACAGTAGCACCTGTCGCGCTTGACGAAACCCACGCTCTTGTTTCGGTTTCAAACTCGGTTTTCATGCTTGAGCTCGTTACTGAGAAAAAATGGAAAAAGACTCAATACAGCTGGAAGATCCTATGGAATATCACGGGAAAGGCAACTGTCGCGGCACAGCCTGTGCTCTACAAGGATAAATTTGTCCTGATCCAGTTCCACGACAGCGTGATCTATGTTGTCGACAAGGAAAGCGGCGAGCTCAAAAACATGTACAGCGATTACGAAAACAGCGAGGAGATGGCAGTTGTCCGCCTTGCCGCGCCGATAATAGTTGACGACAAGATCGTTTTCGGCTTTTCGGACGGAACGATAACTTTCTTTATGCTCCGCGATGAAGGAAAAATCGATCTAGTCCCCTACTTCAAATTCAAAACTGCGAACAGCATGAAAAAATTTGAAAAACGCGATTTCTTTGATGTTCTTTCATTTGTCAACATCGAAGATTCGCTTCTTTTTTCAGGCGGAGAATACGGCGGAGTGATTGCCGGAGGCCAGCCGGTCAAACTTGAAAATATGGAGGATCTGCAGCTTTTCAAATACGAAAACGGATTTGCAGGTTTCGGGAAACGCGGGATTTTCCTTTTCGACGAAGACGGTAAATTCAAAGAACAGCCTTTCAAGTCAATGAACTATGTAACGAATCTGGTCCGAAACGGGCGTTTCGCGGTTGCGATGACTTCCGGAGAAGGTCCGATGCTGGGTGATACCGATGCTTTCATCTACCTGCTTTCGCCCGATTTCAAGGAAATCCACTACTCTGTGATGATACCCAACGGAGTGTCGGGAAACGCCGCCTGCGACGACGACAGCATATATTTTGTGTCGGACATGGGTGTTCTGTATAAATTTAAAGTGTTAAAATAATGAATTTTTTCTTGCAATATTGTTTAAAATGATTAAAAACAACAGGCTTTTTTGTGGATAGACATTTTTACGGAGGAAAGAATGAATAAGTCCAATTTAATCGCTGTTTTCTCAGACAAAGCGAACCTTTCAAAAAGAAGTGCTGAACAGTTTGTAAACCTTATGGTCGATGCTATGGTTGAAGCTCTCAACAACGGAGAACGTGTTGAAATCAGAGGTTTCGGAAGTTTCGTAGTACGCAACTACGCCGCTTATAACGGAAGAAATCCCAAAACAGGAGAAACAATCAAAGTCGAACAGAAGAAACTTCCTTTCTTCAAAGCTGGAAAAGATCTTCTCGCACGCATCAACGACTGATCAGCTTCAGTTTTTCAACCGCATCACGCGGCTTGAATTTTCCGGATAAATTTCATGTCGTCGTTTAAGGCAGAGTCTTATTTTACGGCGGAAGCCATGAAACTTGCGAAACATCTGATTTCGCAGAACGGCGGCAATGAAATTGTCATGGTCGGCAAAGTCGATACAGACGGTCTGGTCTGCGACCTGCGCCGCGCCGCAATGGGAAATTCGAATTCAGTTCCGGCAGTTATCGCAACGGCTCAGCCCGGCGAAATCCTGATACACAATCATCCAAGCGGTAATGTCAGTCCAAGTGCCGCTGACCTTGAAGTCGCTGCCCGCGCGGCGGAAAAAAGCGTCGGTTCATACATTGTTGACAATCAGCTGATAAATATTTTTCCGGTTGTCGAAAGGATCATGCCGGAAAGCAGCGGCACCGAACCTGTCGACTGCGAGGAAGTTGCCGGAATTTTCAGTAAAAACGGTAGACTTGCACAGTCAGACAGCGAATTCGAGTTCAGAATGCCGCAGACAAAAATGGCGATCGGAGTTGCCGAAGCAGTGAACTCGTCATCAATTTTAGTCGCCGAAGCCGGGACTGGGACGGGAAAAAGTTTTGCCTACCTTGTGCCTATTCTCCTTTATGTTTCGAAAAACCGCGGGAAAAAAGCAGTTGTCAGCACATCTACTATTGCCCTGCAGGAACAGCTTTACAACAAAGATATTCCGGCTCTGCTCAAAAAACTTGACATCGAGGACATCGGTACCGTCGTTCTGAAAGGGCGCGCGAACTACCTTTGCAAAAGAAAATACTCCGCGTTCCGGATGGGTGCGGTCCAGACAAAAATCGAAGAAGACACAGCTTCAAAAAACAACCTTGACACGGTTGACGAAATCGACCGCTGGCTCAACCTGACTGACGACGGATCGCGTTCAAGCATGAATTCAGCAGTCGCACTTGATATCTGGAACGAGATCTGCGCCGATGAACTAGCATGCGAAAAAAGCAAATGCCGTTTTTTCAGCTCATGTTTCTTTTTCAAGGCGCGGCGGCGGGCAAATTTCGCTTCGCTGATCCTTGTCAACCACCATCTTCTGATGGCCGATGTCTCGATGAAATCAGAGGAAGACGAAGGCGAAGGGATCCTGCCGAAGTTCGATATTTTAGTGATCGACGAAGCGCACAACATTTTCAAAAGCGCGGTAAGTTTCCTCGGCGAATCGGTTTCCTCGAACTCGGTGAAAAAGCTGCTCGGAAAGCTTTACAACACTTCAAACGGTCAGGGGCTTCTGACAAAAATCCTGAGCAACAACGCCGATTCAATGATGCTGAAACCGCTGGAAAAAGCGGTAAACATCCTTTCAAGCGGCATTCAGGGGAAAATTTACAACTCGTTTTTTCCTGAACTTATCGCCAGTTTAAACAGAAACGGCGATGAAAATCTTTACGAACTGGACAGCCCGGAAAAACGGGAAAAAATGTCGGGGATACTAGGGCAGATCGTTGCGGTTTTAGCCGAGATCACCGACCTTGTCGCTCCGGTCGTAAGGCAGCTCAAAGAAAAAGACGAAGAAATAGTGCTGCGCAGCGCAATGGACGATCTGAACCGCTCGCTGATAACCGATCTTGAAGCGACTGTCGCAAAAATCAACGCCCAGGCTGAGTTTTACAGCGAATTCTGCATCGGCACAAACACAGAAACGCAGGTTTTCTGGGGTGAAAAAAACGGGGATTCGCTCACTCTGACGATAAGTCCGCTAAACGTGCAAAAAATTCTTGCGGACAATCTTTACAAAGGAACAAAAACTCTGATTTTCACTTCCGCGACTCTGACGACCGGCAAAGGCGAAAGCGGTTTTGACTTTTTCTACCGCGAAAGCGGACTAGCCCTTTGCGAGCGTGAAAAAAATGCGATGAGTCTTGAAAGCTGCTTCGACTACGCAACACAGATCAAGGCTTTCATCGGCAGCGATATGCCGGATCCGTCGAGAGACCGCGAGTTTTTCGACTCCGAAAGCATCGAGGCGGCACGCGAGATCGTAAAGGCTTCGGGGGGCGGTGCGCTTGTCCTTTTCACTTCGATAAGCCACCGCGAGGCAGCTCTCAAATATTTTAAAGACCTCGATTTCGATGTGATCTCGCAGGGAAAACTGCCTGTTCAGGCGATTCTGAAAAAGTTCCGCGAAGATGTGAACGCGACTCTGCTTGCGACCGAAACTTTCTGGGAAGGGATCGACATGAAGGGAGAAACTCTCCGTAATCTCGTGATAATCAAACTTCCTTTCCGCTTTCCGAGCCACCCTTTCATCAAGCGTTATGTCGCGAAACTTGAAGATGAAACCGGCGAAAGCGGTTTTATTGCCTACACTCTGCCTAACGCCGTTCTCAAATTCAAGCAGGGTTTCGGCAGGCTCATCCGCACGAAAAACGACATCGGAACGGTTACCGTCCTCGACAAACGCATCTTGGAAAAATATTACGGCAAGGATTTTATCCTCGCTGTTCCGGCGGGAGTCCGCTTCAAACCGCTCCCGGTAGCTGCAATCGCAGGCGAAATTAAAGATTTTTTTGGCAGAAACGCCTAACTGTGCTATGAATGACCGCAAATTGTTATATTTATAATTTTTTTATAGGAGATTTTTAATGAGAGTCAGTCAGCTTTTTTTCCAGACATTGAAAGAAGTTCCCAAAGAGGCGCAGATCGAAAGCCACAGATTGCTTTACCGCGCCGGAATGATACAGAAGCTTGCGAGCGGCGTTTACAACTATCTTCCGCTTATTTTGAGAAGCATCAGAAAACTTGAGGACATCATTCGCGAAGAGCTCAACAAACGCGGTTGTCAGGAAGTTCTCATGCCGTCGGTACAGCCTGCGGAACTCTGGCAGGAAAGCGGCAGGTGGGGCTACTACGGCCCTGAACTTCTCCGCCTGAAAGACAGAAAAGGCGGCGATTTCTGCCTTGGCCCGACACACGAGGAAGTCATCACCGACATGGTGCGCAGAAACCTCAGAAGCTACAAACAGTTACCGTACAACCTTTACCAGTTCCAGAGCAAGTTCCGTGACGAAGTCCGTCCGCGTTTCGGCCTTATGAGAGGACGCGAATTCATAATGAAAGACGGTTATTCGTTTGACGTCAGCGAAGAGAAGGCGAAGGAATCCTACAAAAAAATGTATGAAGCATATAACGCTATTTTCAGAAGAAGCGGCCTCAAATTTAAACCGGTCGATGCCGCTACAGGCGCGATCGGCGGCGACATGAGCCACGAATTCCAGGTTCTTGCCGATGCAGGCGAAGACACGATCCTTTCTTGCAGCAAGTGTAATTATGCGGCTAACCTTGAAAAGGCGACCTCTGTCTACAAAGAAAACGAGCTCGACTTTTCGGCTGTTCCGCCGATGAAAGATGTTGCGACTCCCGATCAGAAATCGGTCGAAGAAGTTGCGGCATTCTTGGGCAAAACCACAAAAGAAATAATGAAATCAATGATCTACATGGTTGACGAAGAACCTGTTCTCATTCTTATCCGTGGCGACAAGGAAATAAACGAAGCGAAAGTCCAGGCTTTCTGCAAAGGAAACGCTGTCGAACTTGCAAGCGATTCGGTGATCGAGGAAATTTCGGGTGCCGAGCATGGCTTTATCGGGCCGGTAGGTCTTAAAAAACAGATAAAGATCCTTGCCGACTATTCTGTAACGACAATGCCTTCGCTCACAGCAGGCGCGAACAAAGTCGGCTACCACACTGAAAATGTCGTAATCAAACGCGACTTCACTCCGGATGCGATAGCTGATTTCGTCGTCACTACTGCCGGTGAAAAATGCCCGCACTGCGACGGTGTTCTTGAAGAGTGCAGAGGAATCGAAGTCGGCCAGGTTTTCTACCTCGGAACGAAATACAGCTCGAAGATGAAGTGCGAATTCATCGACGAAAGCGGTGCGTCTGTTCCCGCTGTCATGGGCTGCTACGGAATCGGTGTCGGCAGAACGGTCCAGGCTGCGATAGAGCAGAACCACGACGAATTCGGTATAATCTGGCCGATGGCGATCGCGCCTTACGAAGCGATCGTTCTTCCGCTCCAGATGAATAAAGAGGAAGTCAAAAACGCCGCTTTCGATTTCTATGAAAAACTCAACATGGCGGGAGTCGAAACGGTTATAGACGACCGTGACGAAAGAGCGGGATTCAAGTTCAACGATGCAGACCTTGTCGGATATCCTGTCCAGATCATTTTCGGCGCTAAATCGCTTGAAAAAGGCATCGTCGAAGTTAAGATCCGCAAGACGAACGAGAAAAAAGAAATCAAAATCGAAGAAGCCGTTGATTTTATTGTCAATTTCAAAAAGGAAGAATTGAAGCAGATATGAAGAAAATCGTTTTTCTTCTTTCTATTTTTTGTCTTTCGTTTTCACTTTTCGCAGCCAAAGTAAACTATGACCCGGAAATCAAAGTTAATGAAAACCTGACGATCCCGCTCAGGAATTACGGTGTTTTCGCTCCGTTCGGCTCTTTTTACGCGATCGGACTTTATGTCGCCGGAAACGAAACAGACAACATGAAGCTGAAAAACGCAGATCAGCCGATGGCGATCCGTCTTGTATCTCTTTCGAATGTTCTGGCAATGAGCTTTCTCATAAAAGAACTCAGACGCGGTTTCAGCTACGGCATGGATCACAACAAGGCATTTTTGAAAACGATTCAGACGCGCATTGACACATTTCTGGCCATGCTCAAAAATTCAGGCAAAAAACCGAAAAAAAACAAATATATAACATTTTTATACCTGCCGGAAAAAGGAACAGAAATATATTTCGAGCAGGAACTTTTGGGCGTAATCAAAGGCCACGACTTCAAACGCGCCCTCTTCGGGATCTGGTTCAACAACAACTGCGCCGACCCGAAACTGCGTGAAGAAGCAATAAAAATCAGAAAAAAGTGAGGCGGCTTTGAACGGAAAAAATGAAAATATAGCAAAAATCCCGATTCTTTCGCAGAACACTCTTGCAGCCTACATCCGAAGCGTCCTTTCAGTCCCCGATCTTTCGCGGGAGGAGGAAGCCGATCTTTTCAGGCAGTTCAAGGAGGAACAAAACCGTGAAGCCGCGCAGAAAATCGTTGTCAGCAACCTGAAACTTGTCGTAAATCTTGCATATAAATTCAGGAATTTCCGTGATGTCCCCGATCTTATCCAGGAGGGAAGTTTAGGACTTCTCACAGCATTGCAGAAGTTCGATTTAGAAAAAGGAGTCCGCTTTGCAACATATGCGACATGGTGGATCAAGGCGAAAATCCAGGAATTCATCATCAGCCAGATGAGTATCGTCCGTTTTGGCAAAAGCCGTGACGAGCGCAAGCTTTTCTTCAATATGATGGCAACGATCCGGGATATCCAGAGTTACGACAAAGACGGAGAAATATCGAAAGAGGAGCTCATTCAGGAAGTCGCAAAAAGGCTCAATGTCACGCCTGACAAAGTCATTGATGCACTTCAGGTAGTTTCATCCTACAACGATGTTTCGATCGACCAGACAATCAACGGAAGCGACGAAAAACTGATCGAACTCAAGGATAAAAGCGATTTTGATAAAGAAATCGATGACGAAGATATGAAAATCAAGCTCCAAAATGCGATAAGCACCCTTAATGAAAGGGAAAAATTCGTCATCTGGAACCGCTACCTCGCCGACGAAACAATGACTTTGGAAGAAATCGGCGAGAAATACGGCATTTCCAAGGAGCGTGTCAGACAAATCGAATCCCGCGCACTCGAAAAAATCAAACTTTTCACAATGAAACAGCCGAAACTTCTGCCTCAGCCGCAATCCGATGCGGAAGAAATATTCTGATTATCACAAAAACGACAAACGCAGCTATTCGTCTTCGTCGCTGCCCGAGAACTCTTCGACGCTCTGGCCGAGAAGAAGTGCGTTCTGATAGTGGATGAGCGGATCGATGATCATGTCAAGCGAACCTTCCATGATCTCGTTTATTCTGTAAAGGGTGAGTTTTATCCTGTGGTCGGTGACACGCCCCTGCGGAAAGTTGTAAGTCCTGATTTTTTCCGATCTGTCTCCGCTTCCGACAAGGCTTCTGCGCTGCGAACTGACCTCTTGATCGCGTTTTTCGCGTTCGAGTTTGAGAAGTTTCGCTTCCAAAACTTTCATCGCCCTTGCACGGTTCTGGATCTGGCTGCGCTCATCCTGCATCGCGACAACGATCCCGGTCGGAATATGGGTTATTCTGACCGCGCTGTCAGTTTTGTTGACGTGCTGACCGCCTGCACCGCTTGAACGGTAAACATCGATTTTGAGGTCTTTCTCGTCGATCTGGACTTCGTCGATTTCGTCAGCCTGCGGAAGGACTGCGACCGTTATCGCCGAAGTGTGGACTCTGCCCTGCGACTCGGTGACAGGAACACGCTGGACGCGGTGGACACCGCCTTCGTATTTGAGCCTGCCGTAGACATCTTCGCCTGAAATTTCGGAAATAACTTCCTTGATCCCGGCGCCTTCAGCCGTGCTGATCGACATGATCTCGACTTTCCACTTGTTGAGTTCGGCGTAGCGGCAGTACATTCTGTAGATTTCCTCTGCAAAAAGAGCCGCCTCGTCACCGCCTGTTCCGGCACGGATCTCAAGGATCGCGCTTTTTTCGTCAAGCGGATCTCTCGGAAGAAGCAGCACATTGAGCTCGTCGGTGATCGCGTTGTATTTTTCCTCGAGTTCGGGAAGTTCGGCCTTGATCATTTCAATAAGTTCCGGGTCTTTTTCGACCGAAAGCATCTCTTTCTGGTCCGCGATCTCGCGCTCAAGCTTGTCCCACTCGAGATAGTTGTCGACGATTTTTTTCAGACGTTTGTATTCGCGCATGAGTTTCGTGTATTTTTTCACGTCGCCGACAGTTTCGGGCTTCGCGATCTCCTTTTCGATGTTCAGGAAACTCTTATGAATTTCGGCAAGTTTGTCTTTGATTTCGAGCATGGATCCCTCTTGATAAAAAAATCCCGCCAACCTCTTTTATTCAAGAAATTGACGGGAATAAAACTGAAAAAAGCGGCTACTTTTTGCCAGCGTATGTGTCTCTTTTGTATTTTGCGTTGAATTTCTCGATTCTGCCTGCGGTGTCGACGATTTTTGTCTTACCGGTGTAGAACGGATGGCAGTTAGCGCAGATTTCAACGTTGTAGCCTTCTTTTTTTGTGGAACGGGTAACATATTCCGCTCCGCATGAGCACTTAACCGTTATGAGCTCAAGCTTCGGATGGATTTTGTCTTTCATTTCTAACTCCTTAAAAAATCATGGAACAAAAAAATCGCGGGTATGATAATCAATTAACCTAAAAAATCAAGATTTTTTTTCATTTTCGGGCTGGATCAGAGTCCTGACCGCGTAACTTGCGAGCATAAGTCCTGCCGCCTGCGGAACAAAAACCGTAGAGCCCTGCGTTTTGCGGATCCTTCCGAGTCCGTCAGCGTTTTCTTCGTCTGGTTCAACCGGGTCGCATGGGATTTCGCGGCTGAAAACGACCGGAAAATGCTTTTTACAACCTCGGTTTCTGAGCCTTTTTCTGACAAATTTGGCAAGCGAACAGAGATCGGTCTTCCAGATGTCGGCGAATTCAAGTTTTTCCGGCATGATCCTGCCGCCTGTTCCCATTGATGAAATGAACTTTTCCCCTTTTTCAAGCAGTCCGATTATCAGATTTACTTTCGGATTCAGGCTGTCGATCGCATCAATATGGAAATCAGCGTCGCGCACCATAAGTCCGGCATCGCTTCCGTGCATAAAATCTGAGTAAAGTTCAAGTTTGATATCAGGATTTATCTCTTTTGCAGCCGCCGCAAAAGCATCTGTTTTTTTCATGCCGACAGTCGTTTCGAAACCGAAAATCAGGCGGTTGAGGTTAGATTCGTTCACCGTGTCGAAATCAGTCGCCACTATTTTGCCGACACCGCTTCTCACAAGCGACATCGCCGCAGCAGCACCTACTCCGCCGAGACCGTAGACCGCGACTGTGGAATTTTTAAGTTTTTCCGCTCCGGTTTTACCGAAAACGATCTCGTTTCTTTCCGAAAAAGACATTACTTATTGAACCATTTTTTGATTTTGTCGAGATAATCCTTCAAAGTCGGACGCTCTTTTATCTCTTTTTCAAACTCTTTGAGCTTCATTATTGCCTCTTTGTGCGCGTCTGAAAGGTTTTTCGGCACTTCGAGCTTGAAAATCACATATAGAACGCCTTTGCCGCGACCGTGGACATCTGGGAAACCTTTGTCTTTGAGCCGCATTTTCGTATTCGGCTGGGTTCCCGCAGGAAGAGTCATATCAACAGGCCCGTCCATCGTCGGGACTTCCACCTTGTCGCCGAGTGCAGCCTGCGAATAAGTTATCGGGATCTCTACATAAATATCGTTCCCTTCACGGATGAAAAGATCATCGTTCTTGACCCTGACTTCGACATAGACATCGCCTCTCGGCCCGCCGTTAAGCCCGGAATTGCCTTCTCCGGCAACACGGATCTGCATTCCGTCGGCGATACCGGCCGGAACTTTGACTTCAACTTTCTTGGTTTCTTTGAGGAATCCTGTTCCGCGGCAGTGGGCACACGGTTTTTCGATGATCGTACCCTCGCCGTGGCATGTCGGGCATGTCTGCGAAATCGAGAAAAATCCGTTTCCGCTTCTGACCTGACCGCTTCCTTTGCAGGTAGGACACGGTTTTCTCGAACTTCCCGCTTCCGCGCCTGTTCCGTTGCAGAACTGGCATGTTGAAGAGCGGTTGAACGAGATCTCTTTTGACGTTCCGGTGTATGATTCCTTGAAAGTTACGATGATTTTCGTGATTAGATCGGTCCCCTGCTGAGGCATATTCCTTGCGCGGCCTCTGCCGCCGCCGAACATATTGTCGAAAATATCCCCCAGATTGCTGAAACCGCCGCCGCTGAAACCGGCGTTTTTGAACACTTCGGAAAAATCGAAACCGGCTCCGCCTTCGCCGCCCATTCCGCCTTTAAGCCCGTCTTCGCCGTACTGGTCGTAGATCTGACGCTTGTCCGGGTTGGAAAGGACTTCGTAGGCTTCGTTAACTTTTTTAAACTTTTCCTCTGCCTCTTTGTCACCGGGATTTCTGTCGGGATGATACTTCATCGCCATTTTTTTGTATGCTTTCTTTATTTCTTCGGGCGCTGCCGTTTTTGCCACACCGAGCAGCTCGTAATAATCCTGTTTGCCAGCCATAAACTATCTCCTCATCCCGTTATAAAAAGAGCCGGGCATGAAAGCCCGGCCTTAAAAAAAGCGACTCCCGCGTTATTTCTTTTCGGTGAAGTCAGCGTCAACTACATCGTCGTCATTCTTGCCCGGATTGTATTCACCAGGGTTAGGATCCTGCGCGCCGCCTTCGCCGCCCATTCCGCCGAAACCGTCCATCGGATTCGTTCCGCCGTTTGCCGAAGCCGATTTGTAAACCGCTTCCGCAAGCTTGTATGCAGCCTGATTGAGGTCGTTGATCGCGCTTTCGATCTTCGTTATATCCTCAGTACCGTTAGCGTCACGGAGTTCCTGAAGTTTGTTCTCGATCGCAGCTTTGTCTTCAGCCGATACCTTGTCGCCGTATTCCTTGAGCGATTTTTCTGTCGTGTAGATCAGCTGCTCAGCGTTGTTCTTGGTTTCGATGAGTTTCTTTCTCTTCTCATCTTCCTCTTTGTTCTTCTCGGCTTCGTTGACCATTCTTTCGATCTCTTCGTCAGAAAGTCCGCTTCCCGCCTTAATGACGATCTTGTTCTCTTTGTTCGTGCCGAGGTCTTTCGCGCTGACGTTGAGGATACCGTTGGCATCGATATCGAAACTTACTTCGATTTTCGGAATACCTCTCGGAGCCGGCGGAATGTCCTTAAGTTCGAATTCGCCCAGAAGCTTGTTCTGGTTGGCGATACTTCTCTCACCCTGGAAGACCCTGATCTGAACTCCCGGCTGGTTGTCGACCGCGGTCGAGAAGATCTCTGTTTTCTTGGTCGGGATGGTGGTGTTTCTCGGGATAAGTTTCGTGAAAACGCCGCCCAGTGTCTCGATACCGAGTGAAAGCGGGGTTACGTCGAGAAGAAGGATATCCTTTACATCGCCTTTCAGAACGCCGCCCTGGATCGCAGCACCGATCGCAACGACTTCATCGGGGTTGACACCTTTGTGAAGCTCTTTCTGGAAGAACTCTTTGACGAGTCTCTGAACTATCGGCATACGTGTCATACCGCCGACCATGATGACTTCGTCGATGTCGTTGACTGTAAGTTTCGCGTCCGCAAGAACCTTTCTGCAGGGTTCAAGAGTCTTTCTCGCAAGGTCTTCGACAAGGCTTTCAAGTTTAGCTCTCGACATCGTGATGTTGAGGTGTTTCGGGCCTGTAGCGTCAGCCGTAATGAACGGAAGGTTGATGTTGGTTTCCA
>Ga0265299_10000323_pt1 | contig 61669 bp, 52 predicted proteins | sample AusTroGonzalo_MG_4_FD_193485 | JGI IMG/M metagenome (GOLD analysis project Ga0265299, IMG submission 193485) | Bovine rumen microbial communities from tropical cattle in Woodstock, Queensland, Australia - Gonzalo_02 | ecosystem: Host-associated > Mammals > Digestive system > Stomach > Rumen ...
TATCGATAGTCTGTTGAACTGTTTTGTATGACAACTTCTCTTCCATCCGTTTTCTTGATTTTCACATAAATTTTGTCTGTATCAAAGTCTTCTATTGTGCCTAACTCACCATTAGTAAATCCATTTCTTTTATCTGATGTTGTAAACATAATTTTGGCTCCTTTAACTATACGTAATTCAGGATCAAATTTTGAAGGCATTTGGACTTGATGGTATGTATCTGGGTCAAGAGACAAATCAGAAGAATATTGAAATTTCTTATATTCGTCAGATCCTTTACTTTTTATAGAGATAATAGCTCGGACTACCACACGTTTTCCTGGCAACTTTTCTATCCTCTGCTCATTTACACGATTTACTTCGGCATTAGAAGATGCCAACATGAAAACATCATCGGGTATTTCAGACACAACTCTAGTATTTAATGTCTCTATGATTGAAACAGATGAATTTGCGTCTATTCTTCCTCTTAGAGAATCTAACAAATTTTCCCATTCTTTATCGCCTTTATGTCTTTGAGATTTCTTTAATTCAAAAAATCTGATATTCTTTTCGTTTTCCGATATTACATGAGAATCAAAGAAATAAAAACCTCCATATTCCTTTTTTAAATATTCTTTTACATCGTCATCTTCGACAATCGGAGGCAATTGAAACAAGTCTCCAACAAAAATCATTGAGAGACCTCCAAATGGTTTACTAGTTCCTTTGGCACATTGGCAGATCTTATTTATCATTTCTATGGTGTCAGCTCTCACCATTGATATTTCATCAATTACAATTGTTGATACGTTTTTCAGTTTATCCTCAATTGCATCTTTCCCTCTGAGGTCATAATTGTTTGGATTTTGAAAACCTTCATCAAGATCATCAAAAGCACCATAAAAAAAAGAATGCATGGTTTGAGCGGAAGGATATACTCTTTTTGCCATATTGGTTGGAACCAGAACCACCATGTCACCAATTTGTTTGTACAATTCCTTGATTAAAAAAGATTTACCTGCACCTGCTTTGCCTTGGATAAATGTCAAATTACAAGGACTGTTTACGATGTCGTCAACAATTATTTGTTGCTCCTGAGTTAATGCCATATGCTTCAGTTTAATTGAAAAAAATTACTTATGTTATTCACAATTATGTTTTTCCCAAAAATATAGAAATTTCTATATAAAATTCAAACCAAGAGAATTTTTTATACTTTATTCATCATACGAAGTGAAATATCTTCCATAATTGAATGTACGATTATATGTAATAATTCTCCTTCCTCATAACCTCGCCCGCATCACTACCTCATCCCCTCTGTCCTCCACAATCATGAACCCTTCCTTTTGATACATGTGGAGCGCATAGTTCTCCTTCTGTACCGACAGTGACACTTGTGCATAGCCTTTCTGGTGGAGTAGTTCCATCATTTGGCGCAAAAGCTGCGTGCCGATACCTTGTCCACGATAGGTGGGGTAGAGGGAGATGGCTAACGATGGGGTTTGATCGTCAAGATGTCCATAATCATTCATCATCCTTACCCATACTGCACCGACGATCTTCCCGTCGCATTCTGCCACTAAACAATGGTCGTGAGGTGACTCCCCAAAGCCACGAACATAGATTTGCAGATCCTCCTGCTCGATGATGGAACGTGGTGGAGGCACCACACCTTGAGGAATAAAGATGGCTTCGTAGAGGAAATCATCCAATACGGGTATCTCTTGGGGGTGTATGTTACGAATATAGGTCATTTGAATAATGGATTATGCCAATAAACCAATTGATGTAGTACAAATATACGATGATAAACTCTTAAAATTGCTAAGGGTGTTGGATGTTTTTCTAAAATTTACATAGTTTAATAATAATACACATAACCATATTGCTATCTTGAATAATAAATTGACAAAAGTCATTAAATCGCAGGGGGGGGTAATTTTGTTTATTGAGATTATGTATATAAATCATTTTCCGATATTTTTGGAAGAAGTTTCCTGCGTTAGAAGGAATACATATGACGTGATATTTTATTAATAACATAACATTGAACAAAAAAATGAAATCAGAAGAGGAATTCCTATCGGCATCATTAAATTTCACGGAAGATGACATATTAGAATGTAATAATGAAACTAATCCGAATCATGAAGCATGGATTAATTTATGCAGTGCAATGTGTACTCCTGATTTTTGTCCTGATGAGGAATATAGAGACGGAAAGTATCACAACATGATATATCCTGTCAGTATGGCAGAAACATTGGAGATGGAGCGTAGGTTGGAATTAGCACAAAAAGCTAAAGTTGAGCCAGATGAAAAATTTGACCAGATATATGACGAAATGCAAGAAGTTGTTAACTGGTCTAAAACCAAACACTTTCAATGTTCATATAGCATATTAATATGTTTTATTATTGCAACCATGTTTATGTCAATCTTTCCTCCAAAGTTGGTTCAAAGATTTTTTTATGACAAGGATATGAGCTACGTCGAGAAATGGAAGGAGGAAAACATTGTTTTTGATGAGATACAGACACGAGAGCATAAAGATTTTGGAGACGATTTGTATAAGACAGCATACAATTACAAATACAATATTCTTAATAATATAACAGAAAAGATAGATAAACTAAGAACTGAGGTCGAGCAGGAGAGTGATCCGAAAAAAATTGATTTAATCAACTCGAAAATTCAATCTTACACAGATTTATACAAAGAAAAAAATGAAGAATCGGTATCAGAATTGAAAGCAAATTTGCTCAAAAAAATTGAAAACGAAGCCCAAAACAAGGCTTCTAGTTTTTTAAGAATAATGCTTGTCCTAATAACCATACTTTATCTGATATCATGTTATCAATATGGATACAATATCAGTCGGTTCTTACATTTTAGAGAATCAATATCTAAATTGTTGAGGATTGGCGCAAGTGTCTCGGCAGCAGGAGCAGCCGCAGGTACGGTTGTGACTACTACCACTTATTCAAACGGACAAAAAGAAGAAACAACCCAAAATCCAGGGGTAGTTCTCGTCTTAGCAGGAATAGCTATTTTGTTTTATCTTTCGACATTTATCATAATTCCGGCAACAATTAACGGGCTGTATTACAATCATATAAAGCCATTCATAGAAAATAGAAGGAATTTAAAATTTAATAATACAATCAGTGATGATAGAAGTTTGGTTAGCTCAGAAATAATACCTGAGACAAAAAAAATCAAAACAATAGCATGTGGCGCTAAACGCATTATATCTCGCAACTTTTCAAAGATATTTTCAACAGACGGACGTGAAGGTCGCATTAGTTTTTTGATCTACAACTTATTTATCTTTATCTGTTGTGTTGCATTGCTTTTTGTTTTTGTCCTTCTCTCATGGGATATAACAATACTATATATTATTTATCCATATTTTATTATCACTAGTTTTATTCGTAGATTACATGATTTCGGATTACCTGCATGGTTAATTCTAATACCATTCGTATATATAGCTTTACCGATAATTCCGGGTAAGAAAGGGGAGAATAAATATGGTCTGGAACCCCAAAATTACTTTGCTCGGAAATGATTTTCTCTTAGGTCATCAGGGAAGCAACTCACAGATAGTGTCTTCCCGTATAATCTTTGGCGCTGACTTCCCCGCCAGTACCAGCACTTTCTTGTCGTTGCGGTAGATATGAAGTTGGCGTGAACGGACCACAGCTGTCAGTTCGGGGTCTGCCTGCATAGCTTGCCAAAGAGGGTGATAGATGCCATCCTCCTCGAACAGTTTCTTCTGCAGGTGCGAGCACATATTGGTGGTGTCGATGGTCTGCATATCTCAAATGGTTTTTAGGTCCACAGCGTGGTGATAAACATCGGACTGGCATCGTCTGCCTTCTTGAACCCACACGATCCGTAAAAATCCAGTTCCTCGTTGTAGGCGACAATGACAATTCGTAGGTAATCTTTGTAGTGCTCCTTCATCATCTCCACTAGGCGTCGTCCGATGCCCAAGTGTTGATGTGTTGGGCGGACAAGCAGGTAATGAACATAGGCTGTCATGATGCCATCGTCCATCGCACAGATCAGTCCCACAAGTTGGTCTCCATCCCATGCAGTGTATACCGTTTCGAAGTTTCGCATGGCAACCATCAGTCTCTCCGGATAATGACCGGAAGACCATTCAACGGAAAGAAACAGCGACTCCAAGTCTTCTTTCCTGAATTCATGTATATCTTTATATTCAAGCATAGAATCTCGTTTAGTTGTACAAATTTACCGCTATACAATTTAAAGGACAAGTATGTTCATCAATATTTTTTTGCCTAATATCCTTGTTTTATGGTGATAATTTGCTACATTTGCCTTAACTAAATATAGTATCACTAAATTTTAACACTTATATTAAACGCTTAAAAAATTAATGCTATATGAAAAAAGTTATAATTCCAATTTTTGCATTGTTTGCGGGTGCAGCAACCTCAATGGCAGAAAACAATGACAAAATGTATTTTTGGTTGAAAGATGGTTCTGTCGTAGAATATGCCATTTCTGATGTAGATAGCCTTACTTTCAGTGAAAGAGAGGAGATAACCCCAGAGGTTAACCCAGCAGAAACAATGCAGAAACTTCGTGATGATTTGGTAGAATTCGCACCTAACGTGCCAAATAACAGTTATGGTGAGGTGAAGACTTATCAGTATTACTCAAAAAGTGCAGGACATGATAAGAAAGTGAGAGTGATTTTGCCACCAAACTACGACACAAACAAGAAGTATCCTGTATTGTTCGTTCTACATGGTATTTTTGGTGACGAGAATTCCATGCTTGATGAGGCTATGGGTGTAAAGAAAATGATTGCCAACGCTATTTCCGAAGGTTTGACCAAAGATATGATTGTTATTTTCCCTCAGATGTACACTTCTCCTAAAGGAGAACAACCGAGTGGTTTCGCGTTCGATCAAGAGACAATGAGATACTATGATATGTTTGAGAATGATCTTCTTGAAGACTTGTTACCATGGGCTAAACAGCAGTTCTCGATTGCAGAGGGACCTAAGAACACTGCCATCACAGGTTTCTCATTGGGAGGTCGTGAAGCTTTGTATATTGGAACTCAACATACAGATGTGTTTGGTTTCGTAGGTGCGGCTTGTCCTGCTCCTGGTATTGTGCCTACTCAAGATCAATTCATGGCTCACGAAGGTACAATAAAGAATGAAGCTGACTTCCACTTGAAGGACGGGAACCCTAAACCATACATTCTTCTTATCTCAGGTGGAACCAACGATGGTACTGTAGGTGATTATCCTGAGCAGTATCACAATATCTTGCAAAACAATAATGTGGATCATGTATGGCACTCCATTACAGGTACAGGTCACGACGGTACTTCCGTTCAACCTCACCTCTACAACTTTATACGCCACATTTTCAATGTAGAATAGTCATTAACCAAACGGTATATCAAAAAAAAAAGAGAACCCCGAAAGTATGAAGTTTTCGGGGTTCTCTTTTTTCCTGCTTTTATTATTGCTCCTGGATCTCTTCCAATGCTCCAGTTTCAGAATCGATGATGAAACCTCTGACTATAACATCCTTTGGTACAAGTGGATGGGTCTTTATGGTTTCAACAGTCTTGCGAACAGAGGTTGGCGTATCTTTGAACCCTTCCAGCCATGTGTTGAGATCGATACCACACTTTCGGATCGTGTCGAGTGTCTGGTCGGTTACGCCACGAGCAAGCATCTCGTGGTGAAAGTGGTCGTAGCTCATGTGGCATGCACCACAATGGGAGTGTGCCACCACCATGATCTCCTCCACACCCAATTCATAGATGGAGACAATCAGACTACGCATGGCCGAATCAAAAGGCGAGATGACTAAACCACCTGCATTCTTGATGATTTTAGCATCACCGTTCTTCAAGCCGAGAGCTGCGGGCAGAAGCTCTGTTAGTCGGGTGTCCATACATGACAGCACTGCCAGTTTTTTGTCTGGATATTTGTCTGTCATGTATTTCTCATATCCTTTCTGAGCTACGAAACTCTTATTATAATCAATAATCTGGTCAATCATAATGAATTTGTTTTTTTGTAGCTGATGACGTCTCTTTTATTTTCCACCACCACCATGACCTCCACCTGAGGTTCTTCTGATATGAGATGTTTCACGAACACTGTTTGAATAATCATTGTATCTACCAAAAGGCAGTAAGACGTGGCAATGACGATGGTGATGTCTACCCTCTGATGGATTCGCTGTAGAGTCGGCAACGAAACCATACGACTCGTAAGTGTCCAAATAGAATTTCTGGGTGATACTGTCTGCTTGGTATAACGGAGAACTTAGATTCTTCAAAGTCCATTCTCTTGAAGCAACATGGATATAAGTGGCGTTCTTTTTCTCTTGTTGCTCGTCGACAGGATGGTAGATGACACAGCATTCTTTATCGGTTAGGATAAAGATGTTTGTGGTGTCTTCGGTATCTTGCTGGATGTGAGATGTCTGTCCATACCTGTTTTTAATGATATATTTAGCAACCTCATCAGTAGTAGTAGAGAAAAAATAAGAACTATCAACAGCAACAACCGTTGGATTGTAGTATTTGAATATGGTGGCGTATTGCTTATCGGCTCCAGTGATAAAGGTTTCGGATTTGAATTGGGATCCATCTTTCATAATCGACTCAATAGAAGGAGCATCGACTTTATCCTCCTTATTGCAACCTGAAGGAAATTTGAAAAATAGGAGTAATCCCAACGCAATTGCACAATAGATGAGGGACTTGAGACTAGACCCTTTCTTATTCTCTTTCTTACCGCCTTGTTGCCATTCAATGTTCAGTCCGTTAATCTTTTGTCCTGAACAATACTCGGTTTCATCATCCCATTCCTCTATGGAATAATATTCTCCAGTGCTTTTATTGACATATTCATTGTATGAGGCTGTATCAGAAGGATCAACATCTACGTCATCGTAAGACTCTGTGACAACTTCAACGCCACTTTCCAATAGTTCCCAATTTTCGTCCAAATCTATTTTCTTGCAAGATTTCCATAAGATGTAATTTTCATCATCTATAGATAACCAAATTTTTTTTAATCTTGAACCAAATTCGGAGAGTTGATATTCATCCCATGTCTCATTGTCATTTTTGTCTTTATACTTAATTCGACCTGTGATATGGTAGCTCACGCCATTAATTTTAAGTGTGTCTCCTACATGGTAAAGACTGTTCGATACTTGATTCATTGTTTTGCTCATATATTACCTCCATTTTTTATCTGCATCCCCATAATATTTCATGAGGATGGGGTTGGACAATGTGTTAATTTTCAATTCTTGATTAGGCTTTTCATCCTTGGCAAAGGAGAAGATGGTTTGACATTTCTCTTCGGTCAGGAATTTTGTTGGAACGTTGAACTTGAATTGTGAGTCAACTTCCTGAAAAGTGGCTAAGTTAAAGCCCCAATCTCCAAAACTGGGTACTTCCAAATGATAGGGAAGCACATGAAATCCTTCACTTGCAATGGTTTGATGAATGCACCAGAAGGCTTCGGTTGCAAAATAGGGACTGGTGGATTGTACCACCATAACACCAAGGTCGGTCATCGCCTGCTTACACAAGCGGTAGAAAACATTGGTGTAGAGTTTGTTCAATGCTTCATTGTTGGGGTCTGGCAGATCGACGATGATAACGTCGTATTTAAATTGATTTTCTACCAAAAACTTATAGGCATCATCGACGACCACATTCATCTTTGCATTGCTCAATGAATGGTTGTTTAGGTTTGCTATCAATTCGTTTTCTTGACAGATACGGATAATCTCCTTGTCCAGATCCACCAAAGTGATTTTTTGAACTTCATCGTATTTTAGAATTTCACGAGCTGCTAATCCGTCGCCTCCACCTAAGATAAGAACATTCTCCCTTTTGGCAGCTTTCGTCATGGCTAAATGAACAAGTGCCTCATGGTAACGATACTCGTCTTTGGAGGAAAACTGAATATTTCCGTTGATGAACAAACGAAGGTCGTCACGATGACGGGTCAGCACAATATTCTGGTATTTCGTTTGCTCTGAAAATATCACCTTATCTTGATACAATCCATCTTCGACAACTTTGGATATGTTTTCCGATAGGATGGTGCCAGCCAATAAAATTGCGAGAACGCTGAGTGTAGCACAAAGAATTGCCTTGTAATGAGCTATTCTTTCTTTGTATTTTAAAATGATGAGAAGTGCGGCGATAATATTGAAAGACCCGACCAAAAAGGCCGTGCAGAAGTAACCCAAATGAGGTAGAAGTAGGAGAGGGAAGGCAATGGAACCAACCAATCCACCAATGTAATCAAAACTGAATATGGAGGAGATGGTTACACGTAAATTGTTCTCGTCTTCCTCGATTATCCTTGTTAAGAGAGGGATCTCCATACCAACAAAGAGACCGATGATGAGGATGATGGCATACATGACAATCTGGTAGCAGACAAGATAGATGTTTGCCAAGAAAAGAATGAGTGTGCTGAGTCCTCCGATGACACCCACTCCGATTTCTATGCCTACGAAGTAGTTGAATAGTTTGTTTTTGATGAATTTGCTCAAATAGGAACCCAGACCCATGGCAGACATGTATATTCCGATGGTAATGGAATATTGCAACACACTGTCGCCCTTGAGGAAGGAACTTAATGCGCTAATGATCAGTTCATAGCAAATTGAGCACCCCGATATTATCAGGGTTGTTAGCATCAATAACCTATACTTATACATGATTAGTAGCTTGTTTTGTCAGTACTCGTTCTATCATTTTGAAATGATAGTCGGAGGCACCAAGGTCACTTTTTATCTCATCGAGGAAAGAGGACGGAAGATCATCTTCGCAAGAGAAGAGGTCGAGTGCTATTGTTTTTTTCTCAGGCCATGTGTGGATGGCAATATGAGATTTTGCAATAATAGCCATGTAGGTTATCCCTACTGGTTGAAACTGATGGTATGACTCATTGACAATGATGGAGTCTATGCGCTCAACAATTTTACGAGCAACATTTTTTAGATAAGAAATGTCATTTAATGCAAAATCTCCACATTCATAAAAATCCGCAACTAATTGTTTTGCCATACGTTTCCTCCTCTGATTGTCATATGATTTCTTACTTCCTTTCCCTATAATTATATTTATTACAAAAATAGAAAAATTTAACAAATCATACTTGATTGCATAATGAATTTATCGAAAATACTTAAAGCGGAACCATTGAGTTCGACAAAAAAACCAATTGGAAATTTCATTTTTTTTGATAAACAATATATTTTAGCATATCGTATGGGTTTGATTTTTATATGATAAGACAAAATATGGTTATGCGATATATACTACTAATAGCGTTGTTAATCTCTTCTATGGCAGTCTCTTCGCAAGTGGATGATTGTCAAAGATGGAAGGAGTATGGTATGTTGTGTGGTAAATTCTCCGTTTCTGAAACAAAGCAGGTCTATTTTTCCAAGGGTAATCTGCAGTATCAGGCCAGTACGGACACATGGCGCTTTGCCGAAAGACAATATGACCGAATCTTGGCGGACAACCGATTCCGATCCTCTTCCTACTCGGGATGGATCGACCTGTTTGACTGGGGACACAGTGGTTACGGTAATCTTGAACCTTATTTAGTAAAAAACGCTTATTCATACAGCCTTAGTGACCTGCGTTTTATCAATTATTCAGAATTGAATCCCTTACCAGATGATATCAGGGAGAAGGGTATAGCTGGCACTTATTACGACTGGGGAATGTTCAATGAAATAGTAAATGGAGGCAATGAGAAGGGACTTTGGAGAACACTGACAGCTGAAGAATGGATGTATTTGGTCGCTAAACGTCCTCATGCGAAAGAACTTATCTCCCTAGCAACCGTATGTGATGTTGAGGGTATGATTTTGTTGCCAGATGATTTTACGATGCCATCGGATATAATTTTCCATCCTGCTTCAGATAACATTGGATATGACGAAAACAATATTAGGTATAGATATAGTTATTTTAATGGCTCTCGTGAAGATGGTAATTATGAATATCAGAATAACTACAATGAACATCAATGGTCGATTTTGGAATCATTGGGGGCACTTTTTTTACCAGGTGCGGATGGACCTTTCCCTAACTATTTTGAAATATATTCGGGATGGGAAACATACAGAAAGGAAGGCTCCGAACAACGCCAAACAAGGAGTTTATATTATTGGAATAGATGTTTGAATGGGTGTTATTGGACATCATCTGTTGCTGCGGCAAACGATGAGGATAGAAACCATGATAGCAGTCCTGTAATGTTTAATTTTGGTGTTTATTATGATCAAGATTTGTTCTTGCGAGATTCTAAATCGTTATGTTCTGTTCGTCTTGCCGCGGATGTTTCCTCTTTTCCAAGGAAACAAAAAGTTATTCAGAAAAAAACAGATGACATGAAAATCAATGGAAAACTTCCAGGATTCTTCTCTGTTTCCGAATCAGAACAGGTGCAGTTCTCTCAGGGTAACCTGCAATACCAGCCAAGTTCAAATGTCTGGCGGTTTGCAACAAATCAGTATGATGTGTCCTTTTATAGAAAAAAGGAAGTAGTTCAAGATTCTTCTGATTTTGATGGGTGGTTGGACGCTTTCGCTTGGGGAACAAGTGGTTTCCTCTCTGAAATGAGAGAAGGGAAAAAAAACCTTCCTTATGTGGGAGGGTATAAAACTTCTAGTTATTTTAGTCCCTATAGTAATAACGGACCTGTTTGGTTTATGAAGAGAGAAAACGACAAATATGATTGGGGCATATACAATGCCATTTCCAATGGTGGCAATAAAACGGGTTTATGGAGGACGCTTAGTGTTGATGAGTGGATGTTTCTTTTGGCGGAACGCCCCCATGCCACTGAGTTGCGTTCTCGTGCCATGGTATGTGGTGTGGAGGGGTATATGTTGCTTCCCGACGATTTTCAACTTCCCGATGGACTCTCCTTTACACCTCGAAGCAAGGATTATACCACCAACCGATATGACCTCGAGGAAGATTGGAGAAAATGGGAAGAGCGTGGTGCTCTTTTTCTACCGAATCAGACGAAGGATGGTATGGGAAATGGATATTGGACTACTCGTGGTGGACCATGGTATGCTTGCCGTTTTTATATTAATGACGATCTGGATATCTCCTATATAACTCCTCCCGGTTATTTATTATATGTCCGTTTGGTATCAGTTTCATCCAAAGCGAAGGTAAACAAGAAACAGGATGTTTTATCGAAAAGAAATAACAGAACCGAACAGAAGAAGAAAGTAGAGGTGGAGGGCGCCCTACCTGGTTTGTTTTCCGTCTCGGATAGTGGACAAGTCCGTTTTTCCAAAGGTAACCTGCAATATATGGAAAGTACGGATACTTGGCGGTTTGCGCTCAACCAATACGATGTGATGCAAAAGAGTGCGAAGTATTGTTCGTCAGATGATAGCATACGAGAACCTTTGACGGAATGGATAGATGAGTTTGGTTGGGGCTCCAGTGGTTACGACAACCGAAAACCAGCAAGTAGATGTAATTTGTCGCTTCAAGGACCTGCCGCTGCCGATCCGGCTGGCTTTAGTGATTCGTGTTATGCTAATTATGACTGGGGAGTCTATAACAAGATTGATAATGGAGGCTGTGAAAAGGGACTTTGGCGGACACTATCGAGGGAGGAGTGGCTTTACATTTTGAATGAGCGAAGGAATGCAGAGAACCTTCGATCAAGGGCGGTTGTCTGTGGCGTGCATGGGTATATGATACTTCCTGATGATTTTGTCTTTCCTAAAGACGTGCGTTTTATCCCTCAGTGTCATGATTTTAGTAATGACTATAATGAAGAGCAGTGGAGACGAATGGAAGCGGCTGGTGCACTTTTCCTACCATGTTATCCTGTTGATCTGACGATATGCGGAGGTTATTGGACCTCCTCAAGTTGTTTATGTCATAAGGCTTTTTATTTCGGTTTTGAATATAATTTTTTGCATAAAGATTATGATGGTTTTGATGCGGATGGGATTCTGATGTACATGGATATAGATCTTGCTCTCTCTGTACGTCTTGTGACGGATAGATAAGTTTGCCCGAATACATAAAAAAAGAGGAGATGTTGGTCTCCTCTTTTTTTATCATACTGTTAGCAGCTTCGTCACCTCAGCAGGGTTGAGCGCCCACTCATACGTGTAGGCTTCGTCGGCCTCGTCAGCTTTCTCTACATGCGTAAGTTGTTGAGCTTGCGCCTTAATGTCGAGTAGTTGTCCAATTGTTATTTTGCTCTCTAACCGACGGAGCAACGCCTCGATGGAGGCACTGTCTGCTCCTCGTAATGTTTGGGCTGAGAAAGGCATTTCGAGCCATATAATTTCTCGTTTCGCTACATCAAGTACACCGAAAACCAATCCTCTGGAGAGGTTTCCTTCGCTGATGCGTACCATATGTTGTACGCAGGATGGATCGTAAGCCACACCTGTTTCCTTTGATATCTTCATCTCGTCGGCAGAGTCCATCCAGCCCACCATAAGGTTAGGTGAGAGGGCACCTGTAGAATAGGCATTGCAAGTGAAGATGGCATACTTGGCTCCTGCTGCATCCAACTCAGAAAGTGTTAACTCGATATATTCAGCGGTTCCAACCAAATTGGGCACGGAACGAATATCCCCTGAGTGCTTAGCACCTACACAAGTCAGATTATAGTAGGCACACTCGGCAGTTTCATTGTTGGGTAGGGCAATGCGACAACTTAAGTCCATGTCAAGCCGCTGGGCATTCAGACCCTTTCCCCAATGGAGGAAGAGTCGGATGGCATCCCCCTCAATAGGAAAGTGTGTACCCATCAACGCACAGGAGGCATCCTGAATGGTGGCGGAACGATCGCCCACACTGACTGGAATACTATAAAGAGATGGATCGATGTAGATACTCTTTGACTCTGTTTTTTGTGCCGCATAACGTTGCAACATAGCTGTTTTGTAGAGCCCTTTGACAGCCTCAATCATTCTCTTACAATCGGCCTCGTCATACAACACCAATAATTTGTTAGGGCCTAACTTACGGGCTACGCCAGTGATAGGACGGGCCAGACGCTCAGCCTTCGGGTCGAAATAAATTTCTGCCGCATTGCAGAGCGAGAGCAACAACCGAGCGGGTAGTTTGTCGGAGACCTCCGTGAAGGCAGTCAACACCTTGTCACTACCGAAGCGTAACATAGAGGCGAAGAGACAACGAGCAAAGAGTCCCGGACGCTCCTTCAGCAGAGACAATGTCGTTTCTGCATTATTCTCGGAACGTGCCTTATCGACGGCTCCTTGCCATGTGGAATAGTCTTGTTTGTAGAAAACATCAAGTATTTCTGCTAAATGATCGAAGCCCTTCTTGCGAGAGTATTCGCCCAAGCGAAGCGCACGGATCATGCGTATCCACATGCCTCGTTTCGGGTGCATGTTCTCAGCTGCCTGTTTTGCAGACATTGGGAGGGCATTCAGCCACTTCGCCACACGTAGGCAAGCTTTGCGATCATACTTCAGCATCAGTTTCTCTTTCATCCCTTCAGCTGCATCCACGCTATTGTCGAGTGGACCCCACATATGGTAATAGAGCTTGCGGGCATGAGCAATAAGCGTCTTTGGCTCGATGATTTGCGCATAGCCTGTCTTCTCGTACCAGAGATAGCGAAGGATGTCTGTTGGACTCTTCAGAAAGTCTGCTGCTTGATCAGTCTTGCCTTGTGCTACCAGTTGCTTGACGATCGGCATGGCGGTCTCCTTCATCGTGATTTCAATATCATCCGGCAATGGGAAGATCTGAAGCAACTGCTCCAACGAATCTGCTTGTGTGCCATCCAACGGTGTGGAGGATGATAGAAGAGAACGGAAGGTGTTTTCCATGTCTTCCCGAGAGAAAAGACGTAGCTCCTTCAGTTTACTGGCTTGTCCCTTATAGACGAAGCCAGACGTCTCGAACGGTGTGCCACAGAAAGGACATCCGTTGTAGCGTTCCAATGGAAAGGTTCCTTCTGGAATCAGGTGACCGCAAGGCAATGTGGTGCCCTTGATGCCAGACTTCTTGCCAAGGATATTAGCGAACAAAGTGATGAGATGATCGGCCAGGGATTCACCCGTCGGCACATCCCAACCCTTGACAAGAGGTGTCCAGTTGAGGTGTACGCCCATCACTTCATTGATGCACTCTGTAATCTCCGTCAAGCGATCCACTGGGACCTTGGTCAATGCATGCAACAGTTCTTCGCTGACGCAGTATCCAGTCTCGTGCAAGCGTAAGATGAATGCTGCGACAGGGGCGGAAACCTCAGACCGCATATCAATATCATTGCGGTCCATATCGAGGAATAAGGCACGGTAGCGCAAGGCTACTTTTATTAGAACATTGTTGTCCATAACATAAAAGTTTAAAAGGTAATTGGTTGGCAGCGACAGGTTGCATGTCTGTCTCAAAACAATAGAGCATGAAGTATGCCAACCTTGACCTTGTTGTTGTGGTGCGGGGCAGGATCTACAGAGCTACCGCCGCATATAAAAAAGACGGAAAGCACGATTCTATATTTCTCCCGAAGGAGACTATCTAGAGTAGGAGTAAGAACCGTTTAGTCCGTCTTTTTATGAATGTAAAAATACATACATTTCGTTTAATTATGAAATTAAGATGTGAAAATCATGAATGTATTCTGTCTTTATGTCGTACGGACCAGGTGTTCAAATCCTATATCCACGAAATGCTAGAAATTATATTCGGGACAAAATGAAACAAGCTGTGGATTTGTATGAAAGCGATGTGGAGGATTTCTAATATTGGGAGATTAGATACTCCATATAAGGAATTTGGATAATAACCACACTAATTAAAGTCGCAATATAAATAATCCATCTCAAACTCTTTTGATTGATGTATTTTTCAGAAAGATACACCACAGGGAATATGACTAATGAAATTGGAAGCAATGCTGAGAGCAATAACGTAATTGAGGAATTGTAACCATCATACGATTCACTGACAAAACTTACAATAGAGGAAAGAACCGAAATAATCAACACCATGACAACAATAGTAACATAGTTTTTCCCCTTTTGAAGGTCACATCCGCTCCATAATCTGTTTTCAAAATCAGTGCGGATTTGAGAATTGCTTAATCGGCGATCCGTTGTCATATATAGTAAAACAGCGATAATCACTACATATAGGAGCATAAAGCCCAATGGAATATAGCAGTTATCTGTTTTCAACATATAGATAAAGCATAGGAACCCACTGAATAGTGCCATGACCATTATACGTAAGGGCTTATGTTCAACCATTTTATATAAGATATACACATATATCACACATGGATACAATATGTTTATATAATGCAAGGAATAAGTAAATAGTGACTGGTTTTGCTGTGTTATAAAAATGTCCTTCAACGTCGTGACAAGGTGCAATGGAGAGACAGAAAACCCTTCAGATACAAATAATATCAGCACGACAACGAAACAAGCAATTCTTTTAGACACATTTTTTTGAAGCAAGAAGCTCGGGTCCTCACTCACTTCCAAGGTTGTATGAGCCAAACAATCCCCTATGGTTTTTCCTTTTTGCGAAAAACAAATAAAATCAGCCCACATATAGAGTACAAATAGAATCCTAAATTCAGAGGAAAGCTTATAAATGTTGGTAAACATCCATAGAAAGATTACCAAAAAGAGGGGTAGGTTGCGAAGAATTAAGCATGATTTTCCGGAATTTTCCGGTCTCACAATCCGTATGTTCACGAATCGTTTCCCGATACTTCTTCCGTCAAAAAAGAAGTCCTTCAATAACATATAAACGGCAAACGGAACTGTCATCACGGTGATCGCATTATGAAAACACATGTTTTGATGCAAGAGTAATGCCAATATAGATAAAATTATTATCGGGATGAAATCAATCATCGCAGCACATAGCCATTCTATGCGACTTACCTTTTTCGAGTCATTCATAAATAATAAACTAATTAATAATTAAAATCCATGTTTGAAAGAGTGCTATAATCGAAGAAAACTTTCTCTTCAAAACGATGAATGTGTAAAGATAATAATCAGAAACAATAATGGCAAAAAAAAGGATGATTTGTTGATGGTTTAGATAATAAGATAAAAAGCATTATATTTGTGTTGAAAATTGACACCTGATATAAAGACATAAAATCTACAGGAAAAAGATTTTCAGCAACTATTTGTTTTGATTAATATATACACATTAAAATCTATGAACGATAAAAATGAAATCATATTGTACCAGCCTGATGAGACGGTAAAGCTGGAAGTGAGGATGGAAGATGAAACCGTATGGCTCACGCAACATCAAATGGCAGATTTGTTTGAAACATCGCCTCAAAACATTACAATCCATATACGTAACCTATACAATGAAGGTGAATTGGATATGAATCCAACTTGTAAGGAATCTTTACAAGTTCGAATGGAAGGCAACCGAAAAATCAAAAGAGTTCAAAAATACTACAATCTTGATGTTATAATATCAGTTGGTTATAGAGTAAAATCCCTACGGGGCACACAATTCCGTCAGTGGGCGAACCGAGTGTTGAAAGAGTACCTGTTAAAAGGATACTCCACCAATCAACGAGTTGAGCGATTGGAACATCGAATGATGGAGGCGGAAGACAAGATCGACTTCTTTGTACGCACATCTCTGCCTCCTGTCGAAGGCATCTTCTACGATGGTAATATGCTTGAGCCTTTCGCTTTCGTCAACAAGTTGATCCGTTCGGCTCGGGAACGCATTGTTTTGATTGACAATTACGTGGACGAGACCGTTTTGCTACGCTTGGCGGAACGGGCGGAGAATGTTCAGGCCAAGATTTACACGCGACGCACCTCACCCTCGTTCAACGTGGCCTTGGCTCAACACAACAACCAATATGCACCGATCGATTTGAGCATCTTCACCCAATCGCATGATAGATTCCTGATAATCGATAATGAAGTTTATCATATTGGCGCTTCTATAAAGGATTTAGGAAAGAAGTGGTTCGCCTTTTGTAAAATGGAGCTACAAGCTAACGAAATTTTGGAAAAACTATCGCAGATATAATTAACTAATCTTTGTTTGACTGCGGCAACACCGCTGTTGTTTTTTGCTCGGTGAATTGTCCGTTTCATATCGTGTTATCCAAATAATTTCTTTATTATATCTGTTCTTCCAAAACTTTTTAAATCACGTATTATTTCTTGTTTATACTCTTTTTTATACCAGAAAAAGAATTTCCGCTGATCTTCCTTTTCTTTTTTTGTTCGTGGAGTATAGACCTTCTCCAAGGTGTATGGGTTTATACCTGTATAGTACATTTCTGTGGCAAATGTCATTGGCGTCGGTGTGAAATCTTGTACTTGTTCCAAGTTGAATCCCATCGCTTTCGTACGTGCAGCAAGCATTGCCATATCTACACGATGACATCCTGGATGAGAACTAATGAAATAGGGTATTATTTGTTGGCGTAGTCCTGCTTTACCACAAATTCTATCGAATTCTTTTTTGAATTTTTCAAATAGAGAGAAACTTGGTTTGCGGATCAAATTTAATACATTTTCTTCTGTGTGTTCAGGAGCTACTTTTAATCGTCCGCTGACATGATTCGTGATTAATTCCTCCGCATATGCCTGATGACTTGCGTTAACCTTTGGATCCTTGTCTTCATAAAGCATCAAATCATATCGCACTCCACTGCTGATGAACGATTTTTTTATTTTTTGTATTTTGTCAACCTCTTTGTATAATGCAATAAGCGATGAGTGGTCGGTATTCATATTTGGACATACTTTTGGAAATGCGCAACTTGGACGTTTACATTTCTTACACAACTCCTGATTGCGTCCCCTCATCTCATACATGTTTGCACTTGGTCCACCCAAATCAGACAAGTACCCCTTGAATTCTGGATGCTCGCACACTTTCTTAACCTCTTTCATGATGCTTTCCTTGCTCCTTGATGTGATATGTTTGCCCTGATGTGCACTGATAGCGCAGAAAGAGCAACCGCCAAAACAACCTCTGTGGATGTTGATGCTAAACTTAATCATATCATAGGCAGGTATTCGTTTACCCTTATATTTAGGATGAGGAAGACGTGTGTATGGCAAATCAAATGAAGCGTCTAAATCTTTTGATTCCATTACAGGGAATGGAGGATTGACGATGGTGATGTGATTTTTGTCAACCCTTTGTACAAGGCGTCTAGCCTCCATCTTATTACTTTCTTCCTCGATTACACGAAAATTCTTTGCCTGTTTCATCTTGTCTTTCACACATTCAAGATGAGGAAAAAGTTCGAATGTTTCGCCTTCGTAATCGGGTATTTTATCTCCTTCGATTAAGTAAGAAGTTTGAGGTATGTCGTGCATGTCAAAAATGCTTTCGCCTTTTTTACACCGATTGGCAATCTCCTTTAGCGGTAATTCTCCCATTCCATAGATTAATAAATCTGCACCGCATGTAGCCAAAATAGTTGGCATCAATGTATCGTCCCAATAGTCATAGTGTGTAAAACGCCGAAGACTTGCCTCTAATCCGCCAATCACAACAGGTACGTCGGGAAATAATTCTTTTAATATTCGTGTATAGACGGTGGTACAACGATCTGGACGGAACCCTGCTTTGCCATCGGGCGAATAGGCATCGTCGCTACGTTTCCTCAATCCAGCTGTATAATGGTTGACCATTGAATCCATACATCCTGAAGAGACTGCAAAAAACATTCGTGGTCTGCCAAATTTCTTGAAATCTCGATAGTCGCCATGCCAGTCTGGTTGCGGTACAAGTGCCACACGTAATCCATACGACTCCAAACATCTGCCGACTACCGCACCTGCAAATGAGGGGTGGTCAACATACGCATCACCAGAGAAAAGAACGACGTCTACATCGTCCCATCCTCTCAAATCGGTTTCTTTTTTTGTCGTTGGCAAAAAGTCTGTAAGTCTGTACTCCTTAGGCATATTGATTACGTTTTACATTCTTCGTATTTCTCTTGTTACTATGGGTTAAGAATTTTTGCAAATAAAAACGCTCTCTATGCAAAGGAACAATTTTAATTTCAAAAATCAAAATGTTTATGTCGGAATAGATGTACATAAACAAAATTGGTAGGTTTCAATCTCCATAGCAAAGTAACAACTGTCGAACGCAACCTTTTTTCGTAGCGAAAAATATTTTTCTGAAAATTTTATGTTGTTTGTATAAATCGCAGATATTCAGTCTGATATATTATTAATTAAAAAAGAACCAAGCATATTGTGACTTGACTTCAATTACTTTTGATCCTTTTTTTCCTGTTGCATCTTGATAGGAAATGATTATGTAAAAACTTTCTTTTTTGTCGATTGCCTCAGTGATCCGTTTGATCTGTTCATCGGTTAATCGATTTCCTTTTCCTGGGATAGGATGAATACACATGATGTGAAAATTATATACTTCGGTTCCTGTCACATTATATTCGGTTCCTTTGTAATTGATCACATGAATCGTTATGGGTTGGGTTCGATCGATGGCGAATTTCATTTTTCCCAAGGTCAATTTATCCAAGCCTAGTTTTTGTGTATTCCCTTGATTGTCGAAATAACGAAGTTGAATACACTCTTCTTCTCCTGTGATTAAATATTTCTTTTTGATAGAAGTCTTTCCTTGTGTTTCAATGAAAAAGGAGTCTTTTCCTACGGGCAATTGAATAGTAAAAGCGAATATCCTTTGTTTGGCAGTGGCAAGACCACTGCTGGTCTCGTTTACTCGGTGGATTTTCAGAAATTTCCCCTTGCTCAATTTGATGACATCTGTTTGTTTGCTATTGGCAAGGCTCACACGTATGGTTTTGTCATCAATCTGACTAATCTTGCTTAGTTGTTCCATAGAGAAAGGAACATAGATTGTCCCCTCGTAATTTTGCTTGACAGATTGGAAATTTTCTGAGGAAGACTGTGATAGCATATTCTGATGAATAATGCATAAAATAAATAGGAAAAGTAAATATGTCTGTTTCATGGCTTATTCATTTAAAATTTGTTTTGCGGGCCATCCATAATCTTGAACAAAAGAGATGTTTAGATTATGCTTTTCCACATAATTGGCAAGAACTTCCAATCTATGTCGCTCGCGTGTTTGCTCATCGCTCTGAATGGCATGGAAAGCCTCGTATTTATCGCCAAAGATCTGTTGGGCGCTCTTCAAGTTGTCTGAGCCGTCGGCCACTTGGTCGAAGCCAATCACCTCAAAGCCTGTGTCGGTTTGACGGATATGTAGTAAACCAGGATGGTTTCCTCCCGACACCGTCTTCAGTGTGTCGCCCGAACGATTGTAGTTGTAGACCCAGAAGTCGCCCCACACCAAGATGTTCTCCGCATCACGCTCGTCAACTGCTACGACTTTTTGGAATGGTACGCAATATTCCGCCTCGACATACTGCTTGCCGATTTCATTTACAAAGAAACGTTCGATAGCAGGGAAATAATTCGTCTCTTTCTCCACTATAACACTATCATTGACTGTTGGTTCTACCTCATTTTTCGTTTCTGCAGGCTTGGGTTGACAAGCCAACATAAAAAGACAAGTCATAGATAGGAATGATGTCCTGATCAAAGTTTTTTTTAAAGATAAATTCCTCATTTTTCTTTTGTTTATGCGGTGGGGTCTAATTTATGGAACCCACCTAAATTCAATGATGAAACAAATATAACCATTACGGATGAAAAAAGTGCTTTTTTCAGTAATTTTCTGTTTCATGTTTGATATCTTACTTCAGCCTCTTCTCCATGGCGGTTTTCCTAGTGAAAAATCCCATTTTGTCATAGAATGACTTGGCGTTTTCGTTTCCTTCCCAAACATTCAAAAGCAGATTGTCATATCCCGCTTCTCGGGCATAATTCACGACGTACTCATAGAGTGCTTGTCCCACATGTTTGCCACGTGCATTCTCATCAACACACAAATCGTCTATGTAGAGTGTTTTTTTATCACTCATAAAACCGGCATTCTTCGTCTCCTCATGTATACAAAAACAGTATCCCAAAACAATGCCATCCTCCTCTGCTACAAAGACGGGACGCATATCATCTTTAAAAATATCTAGCAATTCCTGTGATTTGTATTTCCGTGTTCCCGAAACAAATAAGTCTGGACGAAGCGACGCATGGATTTCTAAAACTTGGGAAAGTAACTTCTCCACACTGGATAAGTCTCTTTCCTCTGCTCTTCTTATCATCATAAGATAAATATTTTGTCATTTTTATTTGTAGAATACAAATTTACTCTATTACATTTGCAAATAAAAAAATATTGATATGAAAAAAATAGCGATTCCTACAGAACGAGGTAAGTTATGTCCACATTTCGGACATTGTGCAGAATTTACTATAGCAACTGTTGATAATGATAAGATCATTGAAAGTGTGGTGTTAGCAGCTCCAGTGCATGAACATGGTTCTCATCCTCGATTTCTTGCGGAGCAGGGGTGTACGGAATTGGTTTGTGGAGGATTGGGAGACCACGCTAAAACATTACTTGCCCACGCTAATATTGAAGTTCACGCAGGTGCGCCAGCTATTGCTGTAGAACAGATATTGCAGAGTTATCTTGATGGTACAATACAATATGGAGATGGCACTTGTCACCATGAGGGATGTGGTGGACATCATCATCATCATGAAGGAGGGGCTCGAGTATATAGAATGGAATAAATTTTTAAATAATAAGTTGTTAATCTTTAATATTTTATGACGATGAATCCGATGTTCAATATCCAGTATGGTCTTTATATAGTGACTACATGCATGAATGGGCGTGACAATGGTTGTATCAGTAACACCGTTGCACAAGTGACGGCACAACCTAATCAGATTTCAGTGGCCCTCAATAAAAGCAATTATACAACAGAACTTATTCAAAAATCAGGTAAGTTTACAGCTTCAATCCTTAGTGAAGATGCCGATTTTGAATTGTTTAAACACTTTGGTTTCCAATCAGGATGTACGGTAGACAAGTTTAAAAACTTTTCAGACTGTCTTCGCGTAGCCAATGGAACGATGGCCATCACACGCGGAACCAATGCTTTTATCTCTGCAAAGGTTAAGCAGTCAATCGATTTAGGCACACATTTTTTATTCATTGGTGAGGTGACTGAGATGGAAATCTTTAGTGATATCCCTTCTGCTACGTATAATTATTATCAATCACATATTAAACCTAAGCCAGAAGCTGTAGGTACGACATCTGATGGTAAGACCATTTGGCGTTGTAAAGTCTGTGGATATGAATATGTAGGTGAAGAATTGCCTGCTGATTTCATCTGTCCTATTTGCAAACATCCTGCTGCTGACTTTGAAAAGGTGGTGACTGCGTCTGATGCTTCAGGAAATGCAGGTAATAAGTATGCTGGTACGAAGACAGAAAAGAACTTGCAAGAAGCCTTCGCGGGAGAGTCTATGGCTCGTAATAAATACACCTATTATGCCTCTGTTGCAAAGAAAAATGGATATGAACAGATTGCTGCACTCTTCTTGAAGACAGCAGAAAACGAAAAAGAGCATGCGAAACTTTGGTTCCGCCATTTGGGTGGTATCGGTACTACACCAGAGAATCTGTTGCATGCTGCAGAAGGGGAGAATTATGAGTGGACCGATATGTATGACACCTTTGCCAAAGAGGCTGATGAAGAGGGATTCCATGAATTAGCAGAACAATTCCGTGGTGTGGCTGCCATCGAGAAACATCATGAGGAACGCTATCGTAAACTGCTTCATAACGTAGAGGCATTGGAGGTGTTTAAAAAGAGTGGCGTTAGTGTATGGGAATGTCGAAACTGCGGTCATATTGTTGTTGGAACAGAAGCACCAGAGCTATGTCCTGTTTGTGCTCATCCACAATCCTATTTCGAAATTAATGCAGAAAATTATTGATTCGTCATATAATTTGATAGAATCCACAAGGAAAATCCACAACTACTCGTCGGAGGCGGTTGTGGATTCTTTGTTTTGTTGGCATATTTAATTAATTTTGTGTGTCATAAAAAAAGAAGTTGAATATATGAATAATCAGCAAGATATCGTCTTGAATGAACACAATAAGGAAGAGTACCCTCCGGCTCATACAGCAGAGCACCTTTTGAATCAGACGATGATCCGTATGTTTGGATGTGGGCGTAGCAAGAACGCTCATATAGAGCGAAAGAAAAGTAAGATTAATTGGCCCTTACTGACATGTCCGACCGCAGAACAAGTGGCGGAAATTGAAAAGACAATTAATCGTTTGATTCAGATGGATTTGCCCGTTACATTTGAATATGTTACGCGTGATCAGATTCCAGCAGATGTCCCGTTGGATAAGTTGCCGGAAGATGCCTCGGAAACCCTTCGTCTTGTGCGTATTGGCGATTATGACGTATGTGCCTGCATTGGTACACATGTGGAACGAACAAGTCAGATAGGAGAGTTTCATATCACAAGTACGAGTTATAATGATGGTATTTTTAGAATTGTTTATCGAATTTTATAAGTATGAAGTATCTTTTTATTTATCTTATCATCATCAATATCATTACGTTTATCGTCTACGCATGGGATAAACGGAAGGCAAAAAAGGGTGCATGGCGTACACCAGAATCCACACTGCTCCTGTTGGCTGCAGTGGGTGGCTCGGTAGGAGCATTATTGGCTATGTATATGTTGCGACACAAAACGAACCATAAGAAGTTTTTCTTGGGCGTTCCTGCTATTTTAATCGCCCAATTGGCAATTGCAGCCTATTTCTTATTGTTTTCTTGATGAGTAACTTCGTTTTTTTCGCTTAAGATGTTTATTTTTGTAAAGTAAATAAATTTTAAAGATGGAAAAGAAAGAAACGGCAATTCTTTTGATGCATTGTCCCGATAAACAGGGAATATTAGCGGCAGTGACGGATTTTATCAATGTTAATAAAGGAAATATCGTCTATTTGGATCAGCATGTGGATTATGTACAGAATACATTCTTTATGCGTGTTGAATGGGATTTGGAAAACTTTATCATTCCAAGAGAAAAGATAGAAGACTATTTTAGTACACTATATGCCCAGAAGTATGATATGAGTTACAATCTCTATTTCTCTCATATCAAACCAAGGATGGCAATTTTCGTATCAAAGATGTCTCACTGTTTGTTTGATATTCTTTCACGTTATATGGATGGTGGTTTGCATGTGGAGATTCCGTTGATCATCAGTAATCATCCAGATTTGGAGTGGATCGGACAGAAGTTCGGCATCCCATTCTATATTTTCCCAATTACTAAGGAAAACAAGGTGGAGCAAGAGGCAAAAGAGATGGAGTTGTTGCGCAATGAGAACATCGACTTTATTGTTTTGGCTCGTTATATGCAGATTATTTCTGAAGATATGATTAAGTCATATCCGAATAAGATTATCAATATTCATCACTCCTTCTTGCCAGCTTTCGTGGGTGCGAAACCTTACCATGCAGCTTATGAGCGTGGTGTGAAGATTATTGGTGCGACAAGTCACTATGTAACCACAGAGTTGGATGCAGGTCCGATTATTGAACAAGATGTGGTGCGTGTGACACATAAGGACACGGTTCAATCGTTTATCCATAAGGGTCAAGACCTGGAGAAGATTGTCTTGTCGAGAGCTGTAGAGAAGCACATTGATAGAAAGGTGCTTTCATATAAAAATAAAACGGTTGTCTTTAGTTGATTCTAACCGATGAAATAAAAGAATTTATCCGTCTTCATCGAGAGGAGGATGTACGAAAGCTGGCTTTGCAGAAAAGTCAGCTTTCTTCTGATATGCACACCTTTGCTCTACAGCAGATCGCAGGTTGGCAGGTGGCCCAGAAGAAGGTGCCTTCATGGTCTGTCGTGGATGGGATACTATATCCGCCCCATCTCTCATTGGAACAATGTTCATCCGAACTGACGGCACAATATAAGGCTTCGTTGATTTCTCCCTCTAATACATTCGTCGATTTGACGGGAGGCATGGGTGTTGATTTCTCTTTTATGGCGAGGAATTTCCAACAAGCTATTTATGTGGAACAGAATGAACATTTATGTCAGTTGGCGCAGCATAATTTCCCTTTGTTACATTTGAACGCACGAGTGGAGAATGGTTTGTCGACCACTGTCTTGTCTCAATTGCCTCCTGTGGATGTCATCTACATGGATCCAGCCCGTAGGGATGAAAAGGGACGAAAGGTGGTCTCCATTGCCGATTGCTCTCCAAACCTATTGGAGATGAAAGAACAGCTGTTGGAGAAGGCCCCATCCGTATGGATTAAATATTCGCCTATGTTGGATATCACATTGGCATTAAAGGAGCTTTCGTCGGTGGCAGATTTGCATATCGTTTCAGTTCAAAATGAGTGCAAAGAACTACTGTTTCATCTGACACGAGAAAACCATGCGCCGTTACGAGTAGTGTGTGTTAATCTGAAGAAAGAGCGGATGGATCGGTTTGAATATGAATGGGAGGAGGAACAGGAGAGTGGTTTGTTGTTGGCTGATCAAGTGAAGAGTTATCTATATGAACCGTATGCTTCGGTGATGAAAGCAGGAGCCTTTAAAATACTAACGCAGCGTTTTGATGTACGGAAATTAGGTGTGAGCAGTCACCTTTACACATCAGATTCGTTGATTGAAGATTTTCCAGGACGACGATTTAAGGTAGATTCCTGTTTTACGATGAACAAACAACAATTGAAAGAACACCTTTCAGATTGCCGACAAGCGAATGTGGCGGTGCGTAACTTCCCAATGTCGGCAGAGCAACTTAAAAGCAAACTGAAATTAAAGGATGGGGGAGATGTATATCTGTTTGCAACCACCTTCAAAGATCAAAAGGTGATACTGAAAACGAAAGCCGTTTCCTGATGTTGAAATCATCGAAGAAACGGCGATAAAAAGATTATTTAATTCTTCTCATATTACGAACTGTGTGAGCACTTTTCCTGAGACGAGGATCTTTGCTTGGAATATCTAATTGCAACGACAATTTATCACTTTTGCAATTTACAACAGAAAGCACATTAGTCCTTTGTTTGACACCTATCATTATTTCTTCTGTTTCTATCTCATATAAAACAATGGTGTCTGATACAAGTGTCACTTTATTGTCTGTAAAAGTGTAATTGCCAACTTCATTGAGAATCAGTCCGGGAACTTTTGTCGGTGGGTTTTTGCACGGATTCTCTATTTCATAACGACCGTTTTCATAAAAAGTATAAATGGCATTCTTCTCATAAGCCACAAATGCTGATTGTTCTTGGTCTGTCGCTCCAACAACGAAAAAATCTTCTGTTTCCCATTTACCACATATATTATTTGAGGAGCATGAACATAAGCCGATCAAGGTCAGTATGTAAAATAATTTTTTCATATTTCTGATGATGACTGAAAACATTGAATCACATTTTTTAGTATGTCAATCTCATTCTATTTGTATTTGTTATTACGCGCACGAATGTTGTTGCATACGATGCCATTCATTAACCAGAACAAATGTATGTATTAATATGGAATTTTTAAAGGGAATTAAAAAAAAGTTGAAAAGAGATTGAAAGATTCGCAAGCTCTACTTGGTTTGGTGCGTGAAGGAAATATGACACACAAAATAAAAACGCTTCACCCGTACCCATAGCTCTGTCCCCAGTCCCGAAGGGACGATACACCATAGGCAGGCGGCGTAAGCCCCTGCACGGAAATGATGTAGGGTGGGGACGGAGCCCTGAAAGATCGACACTGATTAGAATTTTTCATGTTAATCAGATGCATCACAATGCTGCCACAATCTGAGAAATATCTTTCAGTCGATTCAAAAATGACTTGTTCCGCTTAACGGACAGGATGTTATATTTCATTTGTAGTGATAGAAGAGGCGCGGCATCAATATTCCCCACGGGTTTACACCCATGCCTGTAATATGTCACACGGGTTTACACCCGTGCCTATGATGTGTCACCCTTTCAGGGCTGGCAGTATCACATTATGGAATTTCATTACAACTTCCAACAAAAAAAGAGGTCGCGAATCTATTATTCACGGCCTCTTTCTATTACATTTAAAATCGTTATAATTTCGCTATCCAAGTCGCACTCACCCGTGCGAGTATTATAAATGATAAAATGAGAAAGTGGTAACCCTCAATTTACGAAGAATTGAGTTGCTAAATGTAAGTTGATTCTTATCCATTTAAAAACAGTTGTTTTAGAGTCGATTTGGCTCTGTAACAGCTGTTTTTTATATATTTGCATGTTTTTTCATTTCAATCATCTATTCTTAACGGATGAGCCTTGCTTGCTTGTTATTATTTAGCTTGTTGATTTGAAGCATATTTGTTATTAGATAATATTTATTTCGTTTATATGAAAGTTTTAGTTGGTTTATCGGGTGGAGTTGATTCTTCTGTGGCTGCATTACTGCTGAAGGAGATGGGTCATGAAGTAATAGGATGCACAATGTCTATATGGAGAGATCGTCCTAATATTCATAAAACATCAAGTAGTGGTAAATGTTCGTCTCATGGCGCATGTTATGGCCCTGATGAAAAGGAAGATATCGCATCCGCTCAAAGAGTGGCAGAATCATTGCATATTCCATATTATGTTTTTGAATGTGCGGATGAGTATGAGAAAATAGTGATTGAGAATTTCCGAAACGAATATCTGGCAGGTCGTACGCCTAATCCATGTGTTCGATGCAATGCGATGGTGAAGTTCGGTATATTGCCCCTCGCAGCAAAACGTGATGGTATCTTGTTTGATAAGTTTGCTACGGGTCATTATGCCCGCATAGAGGAAAAGAATGGCCGTTTCCTTTTGAAACGAGCTAAAATGGCACAGAAAGATCAGTCTTACTTTCTATATCGCTTAAAACAGAGTCAGTTAAAGGATATAATGCTTCCATTGGGAGAGTATTCGAAAGAGGAAATACGCGAATTAGCTTTGCGGGCAGGTCTTGATGTTGCAGATAAACCAGATAGCCAGGATTTTTATGAGGGTGATTACAATGAGCTGTTGAATGTATCGGCGGCAAAAGGTAATATTGTCGATACAGAGGGCCATGTGCTTGGCATACATGAAGGAATCTGGAATTACACAGTGGGACAGCGCAAGGGATTGGGTATCTCAGCTCCAGAGCCTCTCTACGTGTTAGAATTAAGGAAAGAGACCAATGAGGTGGTCGTCGGACCAAAAGATAAGACCTTCAAGAAGTCGCTGACAGCAGTTTCGTTAAACTGGATAGCATTTGATTCACTAGAGGGAGAACTGAAGGTGACAGCAAAGATGCGTTCGACACAAAAGCCTGCGCCGGCAACAATCATTCCCGATGGAGATCGTGTAAGAGTGGAATTTGATGAGTATCAAGCCTCCATTGCGATTGGTCAGTCTGTCGTCTTTTATGATGGCGACTATGTGATTGGCGGTGGAGTGATAGAGACAAGCTATTAATAAAGAATAAAGATGCAAGGTCGTTTGTTTAAGTCTTCGACTTTGCATTTTTTCCATTCAGCTATCGATTTTGTTTTGATGTATTCCGTTTCAAGCGTGATATCACACGCAACACATAATTTAGTGTTCGGCTGACAGATGGAGAGCAACTCTTCGAACATCTTCATGTTCCGATAAGGCGTTTCGATGAATATTTGTGATTGACGTTCTGTGTGAGCCCTTTTCTCTAATTGTTTAATGCGTAGCGTGCGTTCGTTGTCTTTGATAGGTAGGTATCCCACGAAAGCGAAGCTCTGACCGTTGAAACCAGATGCCATTAAACCTAAAAGAATGGATGACGGTCCTACCAATGGTACAACAGAATAGTTCTTTTCTTGTGCGATACGAACAATGTCAGCACCAGGATCGGCAATAGCCGGACAACCAGCCTCAGATATGATACCCATATCGAAACCCTCTTTCAACGGAGCTAAATAACCAGCAATCTCTTCTGGTGAAGTATGCTTGTTAAGTGTGAAAAATTCTAATTCATCGATGTTGATGGAGGAATCAACCTTCTTGAGAAACCTGCGAGTTGTACGAACATCCTCAACAATAAAGTGTTTGACACTGCGGATAATTTCAACTACATAAGAGGGGAGTACATGATTTATTTCACACTCACCCAACGTATTAGGTATTAAATATAATTTAGAAGGCATTTTTTTACACACTTTTTCTTGTTAAATTCAGGTTTCAGACATGCAAAACCTTTGCAATATACATGAAAAAAATGAAAAAACAAATAGGATTTTTATTTGCATAATAAAAAAGAACCTTCTATTTTTGAGACATAAGAAAAAACAAAGAGCCAATGAGGTTTCTGAAAGATGAAGAGTATTGGCGGATTTGTTAGGAGATATTTAACGTATTGTCGCATCGTCCCTAGAAGATTGTTAAACTTAACAAATTAAAACAATCCCTGATGTCAACTATCAGTTAATGGCGGGCCACGCCTTCGGGTTGCTCTTGTAGCACGGTGGATTACAAAGGCTGACACACATCAAAATCCTATATAGAGGAGTTTAACTTAATCGCGGTGCGACATCTTACAGAGGGCTATATCAAACGATATAGCCCTTTTTTTGTCATATATAATCTATCATTGCTGTCCGGTATAGTATAAGTTGAGATGTTTTTTGATAAATTAGAGTCGCTTCGCGAGAAATCACACAAATCTATTATAGAGGTTTCTTATGATACTCTGCTATCAAGTCCATTTGGAAACATATTTGTTAGATTTGTAAAGATTTGTGAGATTTCTGTCCGAAGGACACTCCTTTATGTGTGCTAAATATATCTATAAAAAGAAAGGTTGAGATGAGAATCCCAACCTTTCAAATTCTATGGTATCGGAATTAGAATCCGAAACTGATTCCGTTGATGTACTCGTAAATTGGACTGATCAATCCTAATACAAGGATGCCGAGAGTGCAGATAAAGAGTCCGATGCGAGTCATATTGTCACTTTTGAAATTCTCGATAGGATTTTCAGAAGTTTTGATAAACATTGCTTTTACCACTTTCAAATAGTAGAAGAGTGAGATGACAGTGTTTAACAAAGCGATGAACACCAACAATGTTTCACCCTCTCTCATTGCAGCAGCAAAGATAAAGAACTTACTGAAGAATCCTGCGAAGATAGGAATACCACCCAAAGAGAACATAGCCAACATCATCACGAAGGCCAACTTTGGATTGGTAGAGTAGAGTCCGTTGTAATCATCCATGTTAAGTCTGCCAGTCTTGTTTTCAATTGATGAAATAACACCGAATGCAGCCAAGTTGGTAAACATATAGATGAACAAATAGAAGACCACTGTAGCCATGCCTTGAGCAGTACCTGTATAGACACCTAAAATTACATATCCAGCCTGTGAGATGGAAGAAAAAGCAAGGAATCTCTTAAGATTTTCTTGACGAATGGCGAACAAGTTACCGATTGTGATTGTGATAACGATAATCCACCACAAGAATGATTGCCATACATCAGGATAGTTGGAGAATGCCTTTACAAGGATGCACATCAAAGCAAATGCAGCCGAACCTTTAGAAATAACAGAAAGGTATGCTGTAACAGCAGTTGGCGCACCTTGATACGTATCGGCTGTCCACAAGTGAAATGGAACCAAAGAGATTTTGAAACCTAAACCAGCTATGAAGAAGATGGTAGCCATGATATGAAGTGGTGAATCGAAGAAGTTAACCAATACTTCATCGAAATACAACGAACCGCAAGTTCCGTAGATTAAAGAGATACCGAACAACATGACACCAGATGAGAAGGCAGCTGTGAGAACATATTTTGCAGCAGCTTCAGCAGACTCTCTTTCCTTCTTGTTGAAAGCAACCAAGGCAGCCATTGGAATAGAAGCAGTTTCCAATCCAATGTAGAATAGCAAGAAGTTGCCAGATGAAATCATTAAATACATTCCCAATAGGGTAGAGAGTGTTAAGAAATAAAACTCTCCACAATGCTTCTGATTCTCTGTCTTGTTCCATTCAAAACCGAATAAGAAGACAAAGATTGTACCCAGATTCAAGAAGTTCTTAACGAAGCTGTGAATATCAGAAGTGATATACATGCCACCGAAAGAGGTCTCATCACCGACGCTTCCCCATTGAGTGAATCCTAACACTGTGTGGATGGTAAACAAACCAAGAGCCAAGTATTGGAATGCCTTCTTGTTGCCACCAATAATTAAATCAGCTAACAGAGTTATTATCAAAACCACTACTAAAGAGATTTCGTGGTTCATTATTAGAAAATTACTATAATCCATATCCTATATTTTTTAGCAATCAGAATATTTTAACTATGTTTTCAATTCCTTCGCTGATCATGTCAGACAACCACAATGGACATAAACCGATGGCAGCAATAGCGAATATTAGGCTGAATACAGCCACTTTCTCATACCATACTGCATCTGTTAATGTTTCGTGATGAGGGTCTTGCATAGGGCCGAATAATATCTTACCAACAACACGAAGGATATAAACAGCTGTGATAACTATTGAACTGCAACCAAGGATGACAAATATACGATGGAATAGGTCTGGATGTTGGAATGCACCTACGAAGATGGTCATTTCAGCAACGAAACCACTCAATCCTGGTAAACCTAATGAAGCTAAACCTGCGATAACGTAGCAGACGCAAAGTACAGGCATCACCTTCATCAATCCACCCATCTCGCGAATATCACGAGTGTGTGTACGTCCGTAAATCATACCAATCAAGGCGAAGAACAAGGCTGTCATCAAACCGTGAGAGACCATCTGTAGGATAGCACCTGTCATGGCTGCTTTGTTCATCATTAAGAGTGCGAACAACACCAAACCACAGTGACTTACAGATGAGTAAGCGTTGATATATTTCAAGTCGGTCTGAACACAAGCACTGAATGCTCCATAAACCACGCTGATACCCGTTAGGATGATGAAGATCCAAGACAACTCACTTGCAGCTTGTGGCATTAAATACATAGCAACGCGGAAGCATCCGTAACCTCCTAGTTTCATCAATACACCTGCGTGAAGCATTGATACTGCAGTAGGGGCTGATGCGTGACCATCAGGCGACCATGTGTGGAATGGGAACATAGCACCCAACACACCAAAACCGATGAAGGTGAGAGGGAAGAATATGTTTTGCCAACTCATATCAGCACCGCTATTGGCTAATGCTGCTACATTCTGAGAAATCTCTTGTATGTTGAATGTGCGAAGTGCACCATCAGGTGTGGAGTTGTAATAGATACCTAAGATACCCACCATCAAAAAGGCAGAACCACCCATCAACATCAATGTCAACTTCATGGCAGAATACTCTTTCTTACCGCTACCCCAAAGACCGATTAACAAGTACATTGGAATCAAAGCCACCTCGTAGAACAAGAACATGGTGAACAAGTCTAGTGAGATGAAGAATCCGAATACTCCGATAGACAACATTAGGAACCACAAGAAGTACTCCTTTACTTTGTCTTCGATGGCATAAGAAACAAATACACCTGTAATAACGATGATGGAGGAGAGGAGCAACATAGCTACTGAAATTCCATCAACACCTACAGCATAGTGTATGTTGAGTGATTCAAACCACATCAAAGGGGTGTTGGTAAATAAGAACTCACTGTCATCACCACCACTTCTCAATTTCAAGTAATTGATGGTGAGGTAGGCTGATACAGCAAGAAGAGCCAAACCACCCACCGACATCACAACTCTAATCAAACTCTTATTCTCTCCTTTGATGCAAAAGATGATTGCCATCATGATGAGAGGAATAATTACAAATAATGATAATATATTCATTGTCGTGCTATTTTACAGTTTTATAGATAGTTAAGAATGGATACTAATGTAATGACGATGACGCCCATAATGTATACCCATGCATAACTTTGAACATTTCCATCTTGTACCTCTTTGGTGCCTTCTGAAGCACTATTAGTAAACCAAGCTAGTAAGTTCATAAATCCATCGATGATATGGCGGTCGAACCAAGCAATAGGCTCACAGATGCGTTTAAAGATGATATTGTTCGTGATGAACAAATAGATCTCATCGATATAGAATCTGTTGTATGCCCATAGGTAAGGACGTTTGATGTAAGATACCACTGTGTTTGGTCTGCCTGTTTTCTTGAAATACAAGAAATAAGCAACACAGATACCAATCAAACCAGCCATGATACTTAAGAGAGCAATTGACCAATGAGTTTCAATAGCATAGCCTAAACTATCTGATGATACAAATTGAGAGAATTGTAGAATGCCGAATGCCCAACAAATACCAGTGATTACCGTGATAGCAGCTAACACGATCAACGGAATCGTCATGGTAGAAGGTGCTTCGTGAGGCTCATGTTCGAATCCGTTGTCTGGCTCTCCGAACCAGAAGATTCTGAAGTAGAGACGGAACATATAGAATGCGGTCAAACCTGCAACAATGTACTCAACAGCGAAGACCCATTTGTTTGCTTCGAAAGCAGCTACGATAATCTCATCTTTAGAGAAGAATCCTGAGAATGGAGGAATACCTGCAATTGCCAAACATGCGATAAGGAATGTGGCATGTGTGATAGGTAATTTCTTACGAAGGTTACCCATGGCATCCATCTCATTGCTATGAACAGCATGGATGATAGCACCAGCGCCCATGAACAAAAGAGCTTTGAACATAGCGTGTGTGAATAAGTGCCACATAGATGCTGTGTAACCCAATCCTTCTTCGCCTCCGAAACCAGAAACACCCAGAGCTACCATCATGTAGGCAATCTGTGAAATAGTTGAGAAGGCAAGTACACGTTTGATATCTGTCTGCGCACATGCGATGATGGCGGAGAAGATACTTGTAAAGGCACCGATATAAGCGATGACTTCCAACACTTCTGGAGCTTCAAATGAATAGACAGGGAAAAGTCTTGCAACCAAATAAACACCGGCAACGACCATGGTTGCAGCATGGATCAATGCAGATGCTGGAGTAGGACCTTCCATTGCGTCTGGCAACCAAATGTGGAATGGGAACATGGCTGATTTACCAGCACCACCCAAGAAGATTAAGAAGACTGCAATAGAAATAACTGACAAACCACCTAATGTGATTCCACCCATTGTCTCATGTACAATAGGAACTTGTCCGTCTATTACCTCCGTTAAGATACCAAAGTCGAATGTTTGGGTGTAGTAGGAGAGGATCAAGATACCAATCAAGAAGAACATATCAGCGAAACGCGTTACGATGAATGCCTTCTTGGCTGCACGAACAGCAGATGGCTTCTTGAAGTAGAAACTAATAAGTAGGAATGAAGATACTCCCACCAACTCCCAGAAGATATACATCTGGAATATGTTAGTTGCTACAACCAATCCTAACATAGCAAAGGAGAATAGAGAAAGCACTGCGTAATAACGTTGGAATCCATCTTCTCCGTGCATGTATCCTAAACTATAAATGTGAACCATCAAAGAGACCGTCGAAATGACAATCAGCATGGTGGCTGAGATAGGATCTAATAAGAAACCGATACTAATAACTAGATTCTCAGTAATATGTAACCAATCGAAGTTGAATAAAACCTCTTTTGGATATTCCATACCATAATTTGCTACGAAATATTGAATGGCAATACCATAACAAACGATGGATGTGAGAGCAAATACAGAAGTACCAAGAATACCTGCAAACTTCGGACACATCTTATATCCGAACAAACCAATGATAAGGAACATTGCGAATGGCAGGGCCAATACAAGGGGTGCTAAATTCAAAAATTCCATATCATTAATATTTTAATTCGTTAATACTCTTAACATCAATGTTCTTCTTCTTGCGATATACATTGATGATAATTGAAATTGCTACGGCCGTTTCAGCAGCAGCTACAACAATTATAAACAAACTGTACATAAATCCCTCTAATTGGTCTGGGAATAAGAATCGATTGAAAGCGATGAAATTAATGCTTGCAGCATTTAAGATCAATTCAATGGACATCAGTATGCTGATTAGATTCTTACGCACAATAAATCCAAACACTCCGATAAAGAATAGGAGTGTGCTTACGACTAAATAACATTCTAATGGCAAACTCATATCTCTTCCTCCTTCTTATTAATTTGTGCAACAACTAAGCCACCGATGATGCATGCTAGCAAAAGAACACTGGCAGCTTCAAATGGGAGTAAGTATTGAAATCTCTCTGTGCCCATCAATGTGTCGCCAACCCATTTCATATCGATGCTGGCTGCAATCTCATCCGCACGAACTGTATCTGCTGTGACAAATACTTTTTCTTTTAGAATGATGGTTAAAGAGATCGCCAATCCACTAACAGCAGCTAAACCACCCATAATGGATTTGAACTTAGATAACTTCTCTTTTTCTTCTCCTAGATTCTTAACCAGGAAGATGGCGAAAATAAAGAGAACAACGATACCTCCTGCATATACCGACAATTGTACTGCAGCCAAAAATTCGTAATTCATCTGCAAGTAAAGACCTGCAATTCCAAACAATACGAAGAATAGTGATGTGGCTGCTCGTAAGATTTTTGTCGATGTTACTGTCATTACTCCAAAAAAGAGTATGGAGCAGGCCAATATGACAAACATTATATTACTTGCTGTTATATATTCCATACTATTTATTGATTGTTAGGGTTAACATCTTTTGTTTCTTCTGCTTTTGGAGCTTCAACTTTCTTTTCAACAGTTGGAGGTGTTACAGGTTTCTTTTCTTCCTGCTTTGAACCTTCACGGTTGAGCTGATTCACCAATTTCTCACGTCTGTAAACAGAGTGCTCGAAATTGTTACTCCACACAATAGCCTTTTGAGGACATCCCATTGTGCATAATCCACAGAATGTACAGCTTCCCAAATCATATAGATATTGGTCGAGTACCTTCTTGGTCTTACCGTCTCCGATTTCAACTTGTTTCGTCTTAACAGTAATGGTGCCGTTGGGACAATTCATCTGGCATATACCACAACCTGTACATTTATGCTCATTATTCGCATTGTGTGGCATGATCAATTCTCCTCTGAAACGAGGGGAGTATATTTTAACTCCTCTATTCTCCGGATAACACTCTGTTATTGGCTTACGAATGAAATTAATCATCGTAATCTTCATACCCAACAGAAGGTTTTTGATTCCGGATAAAATATCTTTAATGTACTGTATCATCTCTTTTTATTTTAGAAAAATAATACTACCCAAACAGCCATTACAAGCATGTTCACTAAACTGATTGGCATTAAAATCTTCCACTCCAAATGAAGTAATTGGTCGATTCTTAAACGTGGGAATGTCCATCTTACCCACAAGCTTAATAATACCAACATAAAGGCTTTGCCAAAGAACCAAATGTAACTTGGAATGTAGCTCATCACTTCATTGAATCCTGCTGCCCAGTCTGCATTGATTTGGAAAGGTTGCCAACCGCCTAAAAAGACAGTTGTCGCAATTCCAGCGATGATGAACATGTTCAAATATTCTGCCAAATAGAACATTCCGTATTGTATACCAGAATACTCTGTGTGATATCCTGCAGTCAACTCGGATTCTGCCTCAGGCAAGTCGAACGGACCACGGTTGGTCTCTGCATGTCCGGCAATCAAATAGATGATGAATGCGACAAGTGCAGGAAGCGGTGCTTGGAATATATACCATGAATGAGCTTGTCCGTTGATGATATCTGAGATGTTTAATGATCCTGCTAATATCATCATGGTAAGAATGGAGAGTCCTGCAGATAACTCGTAACTAATTAATTGTGCACCACTACGCATGGCTCCAATTAAGGTGTACTTGTTATTGCTTGACCATCCTGCCAATAGAATTCCAACCACTCCTAATGATGAAATGGATAGAACATAGAAAATACCTACGTTGAAATCTATACCTGCTAATCCTTTTCCGAATTGCAATGCTCCAAATGTACAGAGCGAACCAATTAATGCAAGGAAAAGTGCTGTAAAGAACAAGATCTTATCTGATTTGCTGATCTTAACGATCTCCTTCAGCAAAATCTTTACCATGTCCGCAATCAACTGCAACGAACCCCATGGACCTACACGATTTGGTCCAAGACGACATTGGAAACGTGCACATATCTTACGTTCCAAAAAGATGAGTATTAACGCTAATACACAATATAATGCTAGCATCAAGACTCCGATTAAAATGTACTCGATGGTCAATGCCGCCCAATGGGGGAGAGCTTCCATCAGCCCCGTATGTACATTCGATACTAAGTTATCTAATTCTAACATATTAAATGTTTTCTTTGTTTGTCAATTATAAGAATTATCTATCCGCACACGGAATAACATAGTCCAAAGAGGCTCCGATCATAATCAAATCGGCAATCTTCTCATTCCTACACAACGGACCTAAAGCAGAGATCAAGGTCATACAAGGGGAACGGAACTTCACGCGGTAAGGATTTTTGTCTCCCGTACTGTTGATGTAAACTCCAAAATCACCTCTTGCATTCTCAACTCTTTGATAGTATTCACCTGCTGGCAATTTGATGATGGCTGGTGTTTTTGCTTTGAATCCATCGTCTGGTAAATTATTGATTAAATAATCAATGATACGAAGCGATTGCTCTATCTCATCCAAACGAATGTAATATCTGTCGTAGGTATCACCTCCTGAGCGAAGTACCTCTTCGAAATCTACTTGGTCATATCCTGCATACGGTTCGATCTTACGAACGTCGCACGACCAACCAGAAGCTCTTCCTGAAGGTCCTGTTACACCCAATGATGCGGCTTGCTCCTTGGTCATGATACCCATTCCCTGCATACGTCCTTTAGCAATTGGATTTTCAGAGAATAAGACGTGGTATTCTTTGATCATCTTTCTCATATAAGGAATGAATTCCTTCACTTGAGAGATGAATTTATCACTAACTTCGTCTGCCAAACCTCCGATTACATTGTAACCTACCATCAAACGTCCACCTCCTGTCTCTTCGAAGATATCCATGATCTTTTCACGATCACGCATACCATAGATGAAGGCGGTGATAGATCCCATATCCATACACATACAACCCCAACCTAATAAGTGGGAGGCGATACGTGTTAACTCGTCGAAGATGACGCGCACTGCTTGTGCTCTTTTAGGCACTTCCAATCCCAATGCTTTTTCAGCACATAGACAGAAAGCGTGGCGGTTCATTGTTCCTGAAAGATAATCCAAACGCTCTGTTAATTGGAGAATTTGTGGATATGTTTTAGACTCACACATCTTTTCGATACCACGGTGGATGTATCCGAAATTAGGATCCACCTTCTTGATGATTTCACCCTCTAATGATACACGAAGGTGAAGCACACCGTGAGTGGCAGGGTGCTGAGGACCAATGTTGACAACATATTCGCCATTTTCAAACAATTGGTTGTGTTTGGTCACCAATTTGCCATCCTTATCAAATGATAGGGTAGGCATGTCTTCCATGTCACTGATAGTTTGATTGACTAATGGAACTGGATTCAACTCAGGGTTGGCATCATAATCTTTACGAAATGGGAAACCATTCCAATCAGCACGTAAGAAAATACGGCGAAGGTCTGGATGACCGATGAATCGGATTCCAAAGAAATCGTAAGCTTCACGTTCGTAAAGATTTGCAGATTCCCATATATCACTGACTGTTGGAATATCTAATTTTTCACGATCTGGAGTTTGAACCTTCAAGACGAGCATTGCCATCTTGTCTACTGTGGAGGTAAGGTGATAAATGACACCGAATTTGTCATTGTAATCCATACCTGTTAGGTTCAACAAAACGTCAAATCCTTCAGATTTTAATTTTTGTGCAACTTTGCGAAGTTGTTCGGGAGAAACACAGACCGTAGGGTATTGTTGCTCTTCTATCGTAAGACCAGAAGCAGCAGAAGAAATAATGTCTTTAATCTTTTTCATTTCCTACTTGGTTTCTGAAAGGTTATTGTCACTGGATGGATTCTCCTCCTTTTTACGACAAGGTAACTTGAAGAATTTCTCCACTTTGATTTTTCTCTCTAATTGCATCATGCCATAAACCATAGCATCTGGTCTTGGAGGACATCCTGGTACGTAAACGTCGACAGGAATAATCTTATCCACACCTTGTACTACATGGTATGAGTTCTTGAATGGTCCACCACTGATGGCACATCCACCCACTGCAATCACATACTTAGGCTCTGCCATTTGATCATACAAACGTTTCAATACAGGTGCCATCTTGTGAACAATTGTACCTGCCACGAAGATCACATCTGCCTGACGTGGAGAGTTACGTGTAACCTCCCATCCGAAACGAGCAAAGTCGGTTCTTGCTGCACCCACACACATAAACTCGATACCACAGCACGCTGTAGCAAAGGTAAGTGGCCATACAGAATGAGATCGACTCCAGTTGATGAAATCATCCAAAACGCCTAATCCGATACCAACACCATTGTTGCGAAGCTCTTCAACATACTGCTCTAGATATTCAGTATCCTTGAAGTCTTCCGGCTTCATGCTTTTTACTTTAATATTTTTTACTTCCATTCTAACGCTCCTTTCTTCCATGCATAAGCTAAACCAAGGATGAGAATGAATAGAAAGAAGAGCACACTAATCAAGCCTACTGCTCCTAATGATTGCATGATGGTTGCCCATGGAAACAATAACACTGTTTCCACATCAAACATTAGAAACAAAATGGCAAAGAGATAGTAGCCCACTTTGAACTGCATCCATGAGGTACCCTTTGTTGGGATACCACACTCATACGGTTCTCCTTTCTGCGCATTGGTAGATTTTGGTGCCAATAGCCAGCCTATGCATACGCCAGCTGCCACCAAAATAAAGGCGGTTACCAATACAACGACAAAAACCTCACTTGAATCCATTACTGTTATTAATATTTATTGTTTGTATTTTTTTCAAAATAAAAAAACTGCACCTCTTTCGAGATACAGTCACCTAATTATTTGTATGTCAAGCAAATCATACACACCATTAGAAGGACTTTCACGTCTTTCAATCGCTTGCTGATAATCTGTTTTGACATCATTTTTTTATTGTTATTAATTCTTAATTAAGCTTAATTTTTTGTTACGCAAATTTGAAAAATCTATTTGATTTAGCCAAATAAATTGCTCTAAATTTTTGGATTTTTTATGTCATTATGAAAGCAATGCTTTTGAAATATAACAAAAAGTGGCTTGTTGGTTTTCTTTTTGTTCTGTTTTGTGGCTTCTTTCTGTCAAAATGTAAGAAAATAGTTCTAGATAGGATGCAAAATGAATATGTGAAATTTTCATAAAGAGGGTTTTGTGAATTCGTTTCAAGAAGTCTTTGAAATTTTTTTGTAGATACGATGTACACATCGTCTCTACTGTAGTTCTTCTATTTTATATAATATGTAGTCGCATATCAACGAAAGATTCTCTTGAGAGAGACCATTGTTGATGAGATGTGTTTTGTCTTCAATGAAGAGATTTTCGAACTTTCTTGGGTCTTTCTCTATCATCAAATATGCCTTTTGATAGCTTCGAATCGCCTCCTCTCGTTTGTCTTGACAGAACTGAATATGACCGATGTTCATCCAATCGGAAATGTTTCTCTTCTTTTCATCTGTCTTAAGGTAATATTTCTCAGCTTGTTCTAATTTGTTGCATACAAATGAACACCAACCGATAGCTTTGGCTGCTCGGTTGTCTTCTGGTGCTAAATATTCGATTTTAAAGAAGATCTTAAGTGCTTCTTGATATCGTTGCAGATTGATTAGGCAGGAACCGATGTTAGACTGGATATTTAGATCTTCTGGTGAGAGAAGTTCACATGCTCGGTATGTCTCCAAACATCCTTCGTAATCTTTCATGCACTTCTTGCAGTAAGCCAAATGTTGTAGATTCCACAACGTGTTGGATTGTATGGTCTCAGCTTTTTCGTAGTAGGTGATGGCCTTTGGATAATCCTTCAGTTGCTGATGACAATAAGCAATCTTTTGGATAATGTCTAAATCCGTCGGATGGTCTTTCTCGATGGATTGAAGTAGTTGGATGGCTTGCTGATAATATTCTTTTTTTATGTAAAAATCACTGATGGCTAAGATGATAGTCAACGACTTCGGATTGTTTCGAATCAAAAGATTATTTGGAAATTCCTTGATGGAAAGGAATGGGTTGGAGAAGTCGTTTTTGTAAATATAGATGTTGTAAAAACGAAACAAGTCTTGGATGTACATCCTTGCAAATATCTTCTCTTCTGAGTATTTGTCGAGCATGTTCTGGTCGTTTTTCATCTCATTCAGTTGCTCTTTTTCCATCTGAAAGGTTTCCTGCATCATGTCCAAATAGTTGGCTGGCATTTGACCGATGGAGTAGAACATCGAATATTTGTCTGAATTGCACAAGAAGATGCTGGTCTTTAGTAGTTCCGGCAACTTGCTGTCATTGTTGGGTGCTGGATATTTCTGAGCAATCTCCTGACAGAAGAAGGGGAGGAACCAGTTCTCTATCGTATTGAAGAATGGATAGTTCTTTAAGGATGAGAAGGTGCTCATGAAGATGTCTCCTCCTTCTATCTGAAGTTGGGATAGTTCCATCATCTTATCGGAAAAAGATGTGTTTTCGATGATTGATTTCCATTTCGGGTTGGTGATGGACATCTCATTCTCTTCATTGATGAAATCGGTTATGTTGAGACGGTTTTTTCTCATCTCTTCGAGGGGTACGTCCTTCATTAGGTCGGGGATGGCCTCATTCATCTTCTTTGTGATTTTGTTTGTCTCGTTACTCAACAGAATTTGTATAATGGTGTTCTGCAAATTCTCCGCCATTGATTCTTCTTGAAAGATGAAGTTGATGCGACTGTTGAGTTGCTTATACAATGGTATTCGTTGATAATGAATGTTTGTGCAGAAAATCAATCCAATCAGGGCTCTTTGTTTGACATCCTTTGATTCGTGGTTGATGAGATCCAAGAGGATATGAAACTTATCCATGTCGAACGTGCGAATCAATGCCAGTGTGATGGCCGATACGAATGCGCTTTTGTCCATATTGGGTATGAATGAATTGGAGAATAGCGCTTTTACCTGTTCTGTGAAATCGGTTTGGTATTTATCTGTTAGCCACAGACGTTGAAATATCTTAGGAAGATGTTCAAGTGTCTGGTAGGCATCTTGCGGCAGGTTGATATGTAGCACCGATGATGTACGTTTTTGTTGGTAAACGATGTTGTTGGATTCTTTTGTGAAGAATGTATCGCGAACAGCGTCTGCCAATTCAAGTGTCCGTATCTGTATTTTATTGTAAATAGATTCCTGTTCGGGGTCGGGAACCGCGTTGATGACATAGTTGAGCATGTTTAGGTAGGTGTTTTCAATCTCCTGTCTTTGATCTTCAAAGTAGGGATTCGTCAACTCGGCAATCATCAATTTTATGTTTAATAGGGCAGCGTTTAATGCTTTGTCTGCCACTTCTAAACATGTTTTCTTATATAATATCTCAAACTCTCTATTTGTCATCGTTATTTTTTTGTTATCTATTCAACGTAGGTATATCCATTTTCGATAAAGAACGTAAAGTTCTCTCTCTTGTTGGATTAGATCTTATCCTTTTGGATTACGGTTGGTTTTATGCAAAAATAAATAATTTATGGGTTTTTGTAAAGGAGAGATCTATATTTTATCGATTTATTCGGTATAGGAGCGTTTTATTGTCGCGTTTGCCTATTTGTCGGTTCTTTTTAAACAAATGTGATTCAGTCAAATAGAAATGATTTGAAGAAAATATCAAAAAATATGGTTTTAAAAATTTGTTAGTTGGAAAAATAGTAGTACCTTTGCATCGCATTTGAAAATAATGCATACGGGACGGCCCCGTAGCTCAACTGTATAGAGCATTTGACTACGGATCAAAAGGTTGTGGGTTAGAATCCCGCCGGGGTCACTTAGAACTGGAAATCGTTTGGTTTCCAGTTTTTTTTTGTTCGTATGGTAGTATATATGATAAAAAAAAGAATACCGATGAGGGATCGGTATTCTTCGAATTAAATCTTATCTTTTATTTCCAATTGTTTAGCTAATCCGGAAAGGATAAAGCTTGAGATGTGCTTTCTGTTTTCAGGGTGGGAGAAAGGTCTCAAGTCTCCGCGGATGAAAGGAACTTCGCAACCTTTCAAGGAGCATTGAATCAGCATGGCGGCAAGTTTTGGGTTCTTGACATTGAAATAACCCATCTGATTTCCCTCCAGTAGAATAGATTCCAACATCTTCATTTCCGTAATGTCCAAGCGATGTCGGCTCTTTTCCACTATGTGTATGTTGCGAAAGAAACTGGCACGTAAATTACCATTTCTCATCACAGCCTCATGGAAAATATCCATTCTGACATAGATGTAATTCATTAATTTCTCCGGCGGATTCATGTTTTTTTGCATTTCATTCTGCAGTTTGTGAGCCAACTGGAAGAGCTCGCTCTCTATTACTGCATAATAAATGTCATCCTTGCTTTTGAAATAGGTGTAGAGGGTACGTCTGCCTTTGTGTGCCTCCAAAGCGATATCGTGCATGGTCGTGTTTTCAATTCCCTTCTCAGCGAATAACTTCCTTGCAACATCAATAAATATAGCTCGAGTTTTAGTCGTACCCATTTTTTCTTTCGTTTAGAAGTTTAATCGTACAAAATTAAATCAAAATTTGGAGGAAAATAAAATTATTGGTGAATTTTTCTATTTTTGTATTCAAAATTTAAATTTATGAAACGTAATTTAATAGTTGTCGTCAGTTTTCTACTCCTATTTTCGTGTGCAAATGTGCCGACTGAGAAAAATAATGTTTTGGATGTAGATTCTTTGACGGAGTGTGCAGAGCATTTGGAACTAAAATATGCAAAAGAGTTTTCTGCATTTTACCTTTCTGAATATGATTCATACCTCATAAAGATGGATAGTAAGAGTGATTCTCAAAAGGTCGTTTGTTTGTATCATGATTCGCTCCCCATCAACTTCTCATCCGAGGTTATTAAGATTCGTATTCCGATTACTCGTGTGGCAACCAACACGACTACTCATTTGGAGTTTTTGAAATTGTTGGATGAACTATCTTCCTTGTGCGGAGTGTGCAGTGCTGATTATGTGTTTTCAGACTCCATTTATCAATGTGTTAAGTCGAATAAGATTGTGGAGTTGGGTAGTTCGATGCAAATTGACAAAGAACGTTTGTTGATGGCAGAACCGCAGGTTTTGTTCCTTTCTGATGAGCGAGAAAAGGTGCCGTTGGATGTCTGTCCTATGATCGTCTGTCATGAATGGAAAGAAAAAACAGCATTAGCTAGAGCTGAATGGATCAAGTTCTTCTCATTGCTATTTGATAAATATTCAGTGGCGGATTCAATCTTTAATGAGACGGAACTTAAATATGAGACTTGGAAACATCTAGCGATGTCGGATAATCATAAACCGGTGGTGTTCGCGGCTGGCAGTTATGGCGATACATGGTATTTAACGGGTGGAGATGGATATATGTCTGCTTTGTATCAGGATGCCAATGCAACTTTCTGCTTGGCGGATACGATGGTAGGTACAGTTACTTGTGGGTTAGAATGGTTGCTGACGAAGTTTCAGAATGCAGATTATTGGATGAATTGTCAGGCAGATTGTTTGGTGGAGTTGGATGAGCGCTTGTCGTTGCTGAAGTCTGTTCAGACAAAGAATGTTTATAATTTCAACAAGCGTTCGAAAAAAAGAACGCACGCTGTGATTAGTGATTTTTATGAGAGTGCAGTGGCGCATCCAGATCTGTTGTTGGGGGATGTCGTTTCGGTTTTGCATCCAGATTTGTTCCCAGAGTATGAAACCATTTATGTTGATCGTCTGAAATGAGTTGGGTGAAGGAGCATAAAACGGGCTTTGCCATTGTGGTATTGTCGATTTTATTGGTGATTTTGTTTTTTGTGGATTTGTGCTTTGGCAGTGTGAATGTTCCTTTGACAGAATTGAAAAAGGCGATAGAGGGCAATTCACCATTGTATTCCTCTATTTTATTTGATATTAGACTTCCTAAGGCTGTTTTGTCTGTGTTGGTGGGTGTAGCACTCTCCGTTTCGGGTTTGTTGATGCAGACCTATTTTCGTAATCCTTTGGCGGGACCCTATGTATTGGGCATTAGTTCGGGGGCGACCTTAGGTGTAGCTATTTTTGTCATGTTGTTTTCTTTGATGGGGATTACGTTGTCGGATTATTTGATGCGGTGGGGAAGTGTTATTTTTGCCATGATTGGAGCGTTACTGTTGTTTGTCATTATAATAATGGCCTCTTTTCGTGTGAGAGATACGGTAACCTTATTGATTGTGGGTGTGATGATGGGAACGATTGCGACGGCGTTGATCAGTGTGTTGCAGCATTTAAGTGATCCCGATTCTGTTAAATTATTTATCAATTGGACATTAGGTAGCCTTTCGACAGCAGGGTGGAAACAAATAGGTGTGATAGTACCTGTGATGGTTGTGGGAATGTTGATCGTGGTATGTTTGTTGAAACCGTTGGATGCTTTGTTGCTAGGAGAGGAGTATGCAAGTAGTTTGGGAGTTTCAGTCTCGACCTGTCGTTTTCTAATTATCTTAACGACGGTGTTGCTGACGGGTGTTACGACAGCATTTACGGGACCCATTGGGTTTGTAGGAATTGCGGTTCCACATATTACAAGAGCCTTGTTGAACACATCTATTCATCGAAAGGTGGTTCCCTGTTCCTTATTGATAGGAGGTTGTATGATGCTGTTGTGTGATATCATCTCACAGTTGCCGCAGAATGGTTACGTGTTGCCAGTCAATGCAGTTACGGCATTGATGGGTGTACCTGTTGTTTTTTGGGTGATATTGGGGAATAAGCGGTTTTATTGAAATTTGTATTCCATTGATGTTGATTAAGTTGATGTTATTTATCGTTTTATTAGCGTCATTTTTATACATTTGCATATAGTTTTATATTTAAAGTATATTTTTTTTATGAAAAAAATAGTGATTTTATTGCTGCTATGTGCTACTTCATTGAGTACATACGCACAGGAAAAAGGGGAAAAGTTTTTAAGTGCATTAATCGGAGTGAATGTATCACGTTCTAAGTTATCTCTAGACAATGAAACAATAGAGAAGTCAGATCCGGAAATTACGTTGAACATGTCTTTAGGAATACATAGTTTTGTGGCAAAAAATTTTAGATTTGGAATAGATGCTGGTTGTTCAATGAATAAGGTGAATGAAGGGGATTCTTTGAAAAAAGCGAAAATGGTTTTAGTGGGTCCGGTATCCGCATATTATGTAACTCTGGCTGAAAAATTTTATTATGTTCCTCAACTTGGTGTTTATTTTATACATACGAATTTTACTAAACAATCGAATATAACAGGATCTTATTTTCGTTCATTCGATGAATTAATAAAAAATGGCTTTGGAATTGAAATTCAGCCAGTGCGATTTGAAGTGCGTCCTTGTAAAAATCTTGGATTGACAATGGGCATACTTAGTTTTTCTTTTGTTGATTTGTTCCAAAAGAAAGATGAATTATCTGTTATAGATTCAGCTATAGGATTGTCAAATCGAAAACATGAAACAACAGGTTTAATTTTTGATTTAGGTGTAAAACCAGAAATAGGGGTGCATATTTTTTTCTGATTTGAACTGAAAAATATACTTACATAAAGCGGGTGTGTTTAATAACGCATCCGCTTTCATTATAACTTAATAAACTCGTTCCAAAGCCAAAGTCTTAGTTGGTTGGTCGCAAACTTCAGAAGGACAGAAGTGTTGGATGGCATAGTTTTATTACATTTGTATTATTGTATCTTATTTTTTTTGTAGATTTGTGCGTTATTTTAATTTAAGTATAGGTTTATGAAAAAAATAATGATTTTATTACTGCTATGTACAGCTTCATTGGGTACATACGCACAGGAAAAAGGAGATAAGGTTTTAAGTGCGATGATTGGGGTGAATGTTTCGAAATCAAATTCGGTTCAGATTAATCATAATGAAAAAGAAAAATCAGAATCCGATCCTTTAGTCCAAATGAGTGCAGGTGTTGGTATACATGGATTTGTTGCAAAAAATTTTAGACTTGGTTTTGAATTGCAAGGCTCTTATTCAAATAATATTAATAATATTGTAGATATGAAAAGTAAACAAATTGGTATGGGACCAACGCTAGCTTATTATGTGCCAATTTGTGAGAAATTCTATTATGTTCCACAATTTGGAGCGTATTTTGTTCATTTAAAAGATTCCTATCCAAAGGTGATCTATGGACAAGATGAAGCTGGTTTAAATCTCTATGCTGAAGGTGTAGATTTGAAATATAATGGTTTTGCTTTTTGTTTGGTTCCAGCACAATTTGAAATTCGACCTAATCAACGTATTGGATTAGCAATGAGTCTGTTTAATATTTCTCTTGTACATATGATTCAGAAAAACGAAGATGAATATTCATCATCTGAATATAAATACAATAATTTTGAATTTGATTTTGGATTTCGTCCTTCTGCGGAAGTGCATATTTACTTTTGAAATTGATATTGTAAATTCTAATAAGAAAGCGGGTACGTTCAAACGCACCCGCTTTCATTATTATAATAACTAACTTATTAAGCTTGTTCCAAAGCCAAAGTCTTAGTTGGTTGGTCGCAAACTTCAGAAGGACCGAAGTATTGGATAGGACCTGGGTAAACGTAAGAAGTTTCGATTGCCCATTTCTCGCGGTTAGCAGCCAATGCTTTGAAAGGTGCACCGTTCAATTCAACTAATGCTTTGCGGATAACTGGTTTTTGCTTACCGTTACGTTGCTCCATGTTCATCATCATTGTGATAGGTACACCAGCAGCGATCCATTGATCAGCAGGCTTAGTAGTGTTCTTAATCAATGACATGTAACCTGATTTGCCAGTAGCGATCAAGTTAGCAGCGTTGTAACCCAAAGAGTAGCAGTAGTCAGCATCGAAGTTAGAAGGAGCTGCGCAACGTCCTTCGTAACCGAAGAAGTGTCCAAGACCAGAGAATTTACCTACGTATTTACCTTCAGCCTTCATAGCAGCCAAACGAGTCTTAACCATCTCGATAAGCAATTTCTCAGTCTCGATCAATGAAACTTGTACGTTACCGTGAGGGTCACGCTCCAAAGTCAATTGTTTTGCGATAGCCTCTGGAAGACTTTCGTAAACTGACTTACTATTAGCAGAAAGTTTAGAAACAGCTGTCTTAACATCAGACTCAGTTGCTAATAAGTCGTTCAATTCCTTGATCAACACTTTCATTTCAGGAATGAACTCGATCAAACCTTCTGGAATCAACACAACACCGAAGTTGTTACCTTTTGCAGCACGAGCAGCTACAGTGTCAGCGATGTTGTTAACGATTTGAGCCAAAGTCATTTTCTTAGCTTCTACCTCTTCTGATACGATACAGATGTTTGGTTGAGTTTGAAGACCACACTCCAATGCGATGTGAGAAGCAGAACGACCCATCAACTTGATGAAGTGCCAGTATTTCTTTGCAGAGTTAGCATCACGCATGATGTTACCGATAACTTCAGAATATACTTTACATGCAGTATCGAAACCGAAAGAAGTCTCGATTTGATCATTTTTCAAGTCACCGTCGATTGTCTTAGGACAACCTATTACTTGGATGCCAGCTTTTTTAGCTAGGTAGTATTCAGCCAACACACAAGCATTTGTGTTAGAGTCGTCACCACCGATGATAACCAAAGCCTTAATGCCTAATTTGTTGCAAATCTCGATACCGCTATCGAATTGAGATTCCTCTTCCAATTTAGTACGACCAGAACCGATGATATCAAAACCACCAGTGTTACGATAATCGTCGATGATGTCTGCTGTTAATTCAATGTACTTGTGGTCGATCAAACCGCTAGGACCACCCAAGAAACCATACAACTTTGAATTTTTGTTCAAAGCCTTGATTCCGTCGAACAATCCAGAGATGACGTTGTGTCCACCAGGAGCTTGTCCACCTGAAAGGATTACACCTACATTGAAATCACCCATAGCCAACTTAGCAGCTGCAGCTTCGAAAGTGACGATAGGCATACCATACGTGTTTGGAAATAATTTTTTGATCTCTGCTTGGTTAGCAACAGACTCGGTTGCTTTTCCCTCTTTAAGAGCTACACCACCTTTGAATGCCTTTGGCAATTTAGGTTGATAAGCAGCTCTTGCAATTTGCAATGCACTTTTAGCCATTGTTTTTACTTATTTAAAATGAATAATTAATAATATTCCAATCTATCTTGCAAATTTCGTAAATTTATCTGTAAATAACAAAAGGTGCGTTCTATAAATTCATTCTTTTAAAAGAAAAGAAATACAAAAATTCCCTTATGATAAATTTATAGTCTACACCTTAAAAACTTAATTAACTTATTTTAAGAAAAAAAAACATCGAAAAAATTTGTTTGTATATGTTTTATAACATAATTTTGCAGCACAATTAAAAAACATAAGATACTAATTTAAAAAATACAAGATGGTTGCTCTTAATATGATTATCATTGCGTTGATTCGCAAGTATGCTCCTAAGTTCTAATTAATAGAGTGGAGTAGTCTACAGTTTTAAAAGTTAATAGTATTTGTCTACGCATTCGATATCTTGCATATTGAATGCGTTGTTGTATTATCCTAAAATCATTCCATGGTAGAATTTCATGAGAGACGTTTGTTTTCAGAATGTCTATAGTGTGCCCAATTGAAGAAAAATAGTTAATATTGCAGAATAAAGTTGAGGTGAGTTCTATGAATTCACAGGTTATAAATATAGTATGATATGAGAGAGGTAATCATTTTAATTGTTGCGGTTCTTGTTTTAGTAGTTATCGCAAAAATAGAAGTTGTTAAGCAAAGTGATCAAACTGTAAATACAGAGGATACTATTACAAAAGAAAAATCGGAAAAAGAGGAAGAGGTTGAACAGAAAGACTCAACCATCGCATTTTTGGAATATGTAACAGGATGTGAATGCGTTAGATTAAACAAGAAATATCATGAATACACTCCTCATTATATTGATTCTCTACGTAGTATAGGAGAAAAAGAAGGCTTTACCCCTGTTTTGGTAGATCCTGAAGTTATATATTACTGTCATTTTAATGTTGACATTAGAAAATTGAATACGGATGAAATAAAAAGTGTGATGGAAACTACTAGAAAAAAACTATTATCAGCTAATATTGATGCTGATAGTGGTCGTGCGTTCCTATATAAAGAGTTAGAGAAAACGAAAAAATATTCTGATAACAGATATGATCGTTATATGAATGATCCCGTGAATGATTCTTTGATTCAAGTGCCAGCAGACCTGCCAGTAACAAATAGAGAGGTGATTTTAATGAAAGTTCCGGTATTGGAGCCATGGAAGATTTGGGCTTATTTACCATACGGAGCATGGAATGCATGTCCGTTACCAGAAGAGCACATGGCTGTTTCTAAATATTGGTATGAGACGTATGGGGCTGCACCTGTATCTATTTCTGGTAGTATGGTTGGATATATTCTTCCTCATCCAGCGGAAGATCCAAAGAAGGCGGCTATGGAGATGTATGCCTACTGTTTTGACATTATCGAACAGGGATATGAAAACTTCTCTTATCTAGCATTAGCGATAAAAGGGAATAGAACATGGAATTTCTGGTGGGATTAATCAGTAGGAAGGTTAAATTTCGATATATACAATAAAATAAAAGCGGCCCTCATGAGGGTCGCTTTTTGTGTAATAAGTATATAAAGAACGTCTTACTCTGCTGTTCTGTCATCAATTTCAGCCTCTGGAGCGTTCTTTTTGATTGACTCGATACCATTCTTGCATCCAGCTTTAGCTTTGTAGCCTTCTCCAGTTGCAATGATTTCTCCATTTGCAGCTTTCAAGCGGAAACGAATTTCACCTTTCTTGTCTGCATAGATTTCAAACTTAGGATTTTTCTCTGTTTTGAATCCTTCTACTGTTTGATCTTCGATAGCTGCTGCAACTGCATTTTTCTTAACACTATCAATTCCATTTTTGCAAGATGCTAAAGAACTGTATACTTCAGATGTAGCAATAACTTGATTGTTACCAGCCAATAAATTGAACATGAATCCTTTAGCTGACTTTTTGATTACAAATTTTCCCATGATATATATGTTTTTGTTAATAGTTTTCAATTTCAATCCTTTCTCACAAATATATTATTGAATTTCGTAGAATCAAAATTTTTTTTGAGTTTTTTATGATTTCTGACAATGAAAATCTTTTCCGGAACAATCACCTTTGTCATTGGTTTGCATAGAAAGGTAAATTTCGTTAAATTTGCGACAAAAATATAAGCATTGTGGAAGATTTCAAATACTACTTAGATAATAAGGTATTTACACTGATTTCAGAGGTGGCAGATTCGCTTGGTGTGGAGTGTTATGTAATCGGTGGATTTGTGAGAGATATATTTTTAGAACGACCATCCAAAGATATTGATGTTGTGGTGGTGGGAAGCGGAATCGCTGTTGCAGAGGCTTTTTCTAAAGCATGGAAACGGAGTACGATTTCCGTATTTAAGAATTTTGGTACGGCACAGGTTAAATTGGCTCATCAAGAGGTGGAGTTTGTAGGTGCAAGGAAAGAGTCGTATCGTGCAGATTCCAGAAATCCAATTGTTGAGAATGGCACATTGGAGGATGATCAGAATAGACGAGATTTTACCATTAATGCGCTTGCGTTATGTTTGAATAAAGATCGTTTTGGTGAATTGGTAGACCCTTTCGGAGGGGTTCAAGATATAGAAAGAAAAATCATACGTACTCCGTTGGATCCTGATGTCACGTTTAGTGATGATCCTTTGCGTATGATGCGTTGTATTCGATTTGCAACACAACTCTCTTTCTATATTGAACAAGGAACGTTCGAAGCCATCCAGAAGATGAAACAACGCATCTCCATCATCTCTGCAGAGCGTATCGTGGATGAACTAAATAAGATAATGGCTTCTAAAAAGCCTTCCATCGGATTTGAATTAATGGAACGTTCGGGGTTGCTGGAACTCATCATGCCTGAAATTCATGCATTGGTGGGTACTGAGGAGCGAGATGGACGTGGACATAAAGATAATTTCCTTCATTCTTTGCAAGTCTTGGATTCAGTAGCCGCCAAGTCGGATGATCTTTGGCTTCGTTGGGCAGCCCTTCTTCATGATGTGGGTAAACCTGCTACCAAAAAATGGGTGAATAATATTGGATGGACATTCTACAACCATAATTATGTGGGTGAACGTATGGTGAAACGCATCTTCCAACGGATGAAGTTGCCGATGAATGAAAAAATGAAGTTCGTACAGAAAATGGTACTGCTTCACATGCGTCCGATTGCATTGGTGGAAGACGAGGTGACTGATTCTGCAGTTCGCCGTTTGCTCTTTGATGCTGGTGATGACATCGATTCACTTATGATTCTTTGTCAAGCGGATATCACCTCTAAAAATGCGGAGAAGGTGAAACGATTCCACGAGAACTATAAGATAGTGGAACGTAAGATGAAGGAGATTGAAGAGAAGGATCGTGTACGTAATTTCCAACCGCCAGTTTCGGGTGAGGAGATTATGAAAACCTTCAACCTGACACCTTGCGCTACTGTCGGTCAAATCAAAGTGGCTATCAAGGATGCCATTTTAGATGGAATTATTCCTAATGAGCACGAACCAGCCTATCAATTTATGCTGCAGAAGGCGAAAGAGTTAGGTGTTGAGAAAGTTGGATAATATATCATATCTCATACTAAATAGATCATATCATGGATGGAATAGATTACATATTGGAACATGGAACGGTTTTTCGCAAATCGTCGGAAGGTACTCCTAAAAACGAGAAGAAAATTAAGACTAAAGCGAAAAAGACCACCTATATAAAAGGTGCCCATGGTTCGGGTTCCGCTAAAATGAAAGCGGAATACAGAAGACGTAGAGCAAACAGGAATAAAAAGTGAATTTAATTCCTTGTCGTGATTCCCATAGCTTATTGGCAAACAATGGAAAAACGGAAAGCATTCATAACTCTCTTGTTGATTCTGTCATCATTGTTAGTAACGCATGAATCTTATGCATACTCGGTGCAGAACGGATGTCCTGATTTTCAAGACATTCATGCCTCGTATGTGGAAGGATTTACAGGTCATTTTGAAAATCCGTTTGATTCTGTGGGAATCGTTGAAGATCGTCATACACTTAATACGGAAAGAGTGCCAGACCCTAATACGGGTGGTAATCTGATGACTATTCCCAATGGCGAGTTGAAATCCATTCGTTTGGGTAATAGTAAAATTGGTGGAGAGGCAGAGGCGATTGCGTATCACTTTATCGTGGATCCTGATAATTCATTGTTGTTTGTCAACTTTGCTGTTGTGTTGGAGGACCCAGGACATGATTTTATTTTCCAACCTCGTTTCGTAGTGAGGGTGACGGATAAGGATGGTAAATTGGTCTCTGATTGTGCAGAGTATGATGTCTCTGCAGCAGCTGGATTAAGTGGCTTTCAAGACTATTTCGGAGGGTTGACCGCTGTTCGTTGGCGTGATTGGACAAAAGTGGGATTGGATCTGACGCCCTATTCCAACCAAGAGGTGCAGGTACAGTTTATCACCTACGATTGTGCTTTGTTAGGTCATTTTGGATATGCCTATTTTACTGCTCATTGTGCGCCCAACAAACTAGAGATAAAGGAGTGCTCAGGTAGCAGCTTCTCTGTATCCGCGCCAGAAGGTTTCGCTTCATATCTGTGGGATAATGGAGATACAACGTGCAACACGACACGTCAGATGGCAATGGGGGATATGAATATTTATTGTGAAATCACATCAGTTACAGGTTGCTCCTTCACACAGAGCGCATTCATTACCTCAGCTAATAATGTGACGGAGACCTATTTCAAAGATACGATTTGCCAAGGTGAACCCTATAATAAGCATAATTACCAACTACCGCCACAGCATAATGTGGGTACGACACTTTATAGCAATATGATATTTAATCCAGACCAATGTTCGGAATCTGCGGAGACAACATTGGAACTGACCATCTTACAACAATTCTATGAGATTGAGGCTGCTATATGTCAGGGTGATGATTATAAAGAACATGGATTCTCCATTATGCAACCACCTGTGGGCGTATTGTTCGATACACTACGCTTTGCACATGATGATACTCGTCGGTGCGACAGTGTTGTATGTTTAAAACTTGTCATTAGCGAAACACTTCATTTATCTAACGATATTGTGGGTGACCCATCTCCATGTACAGGCGAGGCTTCCACCTATTTTATTGATTCGGACAATAACTCCACCAATTATTCATGGACACTTCCTGAAAATGCAGTTGTTCTCAATGGAGAGAAATCCCCTCAGATTGTTCTCTATTTCACGGATGACAGACCTGGTACTATTATATTGAAAGGAGAGAATGGTTGTGGAACAGGAGCTGTACCATTTGATGTTTCTCCACGCATGTCTTATCATCAATTTATTCAGGATACAGCATGTACAGGACAAACCTATGACAAGTACGATTTTCATTTAGGGAAACTGACTAGTTCCGGTTATTTCACCCATACGAAAAATCTGAAGTCACAAAGAGGTTGTGATAGCACGGTAGTTTTGGCGTTGACTGTGTTTGATAATCCGAAGGTGACGATTGAGGTGGAGGAGAATAAAGCTGTTCTCTGTGCCTCCGATAGAGTGATGTTGAAAGCCATTGGAGAGTCGGGTAGTTATGTTATGCATACTTGCGATTCTATAGCCATTTCCATTGGTGACATTTACTGCGAAGATGGAAGTTTTGTTCGTAAGAATAAGTATTCGCAAGATAAAAAAGCGAAAGGAGTTGTCTTTTATGTAGATCCGACGTATGAGTATGCGTTGGTAGCAGATTTGACTGATATATACAGAGATGAATATATAAAATGGGGTGGAATAGGATACGATATTCCTAACCTGAATAACTATTCAAAGGTTCGAAATGTGATGAACGACCAGGATGGCTATGGAAATACGGCCATCATACGCAATACGGGAGATATGAGTGATTATCCAGTTGCATGGTCGGTTGATTTTGAAAACGGATGGTATTTGCCCGCAATTGGAGAACTACGTCTCTTATATTCTAATTTGCATGAAGTGAACCAATCCATAGCATTAGTGGGAGGAGTTACATTGCCATCCAATCATGATGTTTTGGTCAATACGTTCAATTATTTTTCTTCCACAGAATTGTCGGATTACTACTTCTGTGTAGTAACCAACACTGGAGAGATTATGGGAATGAATAAAGGATATATACGAGGATGCGTGCGCCAGATACGTTCTGTGAAATTGCCGAATATGACTCTACCTAAATATACGATAGGGGACTTGGTGAAGAATGAATATGGAGAGCAAGGAATAGCCTTCAAATTAGATCCAGATGGACGCTCTGGTTGGATGGTGGCATTGGATGAAGGGTATGATTATTATATATGGGATAATCGTTTGGTAGATATTGCCGCATTGACGAATCATGTTGACACAAACTATTATGGTGATGAGTTGGCTGCACATGAAGATTTGGATGGTTATGACAATACTAGGATCATGCGAGAGAATCAGCCTCGTGTAGATACACTTGCAGCATGGAGTTTTGATTTTGACAAAGGATGGGTCCTACCATCAGCAGGACAGATGGATGAGATTTATGCACTGCTTCCAGTCTTAGATTCTTCATTTGCGAAATTGAAGGCCCTACCAATTTATTATGAAACATATTGGACAAGTACGGAGCATGATTCAATGTATGCATGGGCATACGATATGGCATTTGGAAATCCCGATTTGTATAGAAAAGATGAGCATTTGTCAGTTCGTCCGGTTTCACGTTTCACCTATTGCGAACCATACGCTGAGTTGTTGGATTCGTCCCTCACTTTTGTTTGGAATACAGGGGCTACGACACCCTACTTAGAAGTATATCCAAAGGAATCCACCACCTATACAGTGGTTGCCACGAACAATAATGGATGTTCCGCTACAGCATCCAAATCATTGATAGTCAATCAAACAGATCAGATTGATTTGTATGACACCATTTGTTATGGAGAAAGATATGTCAGTGAATATTTTGATGTGACAGAGAGTGGTGTCTATACCCATGTGGTGGAAAATAGTCAATGCAACCAGACCATACGCTTACATCTAACAGTTGCAAAAGAACAGAAGAACACCCATCTCAAAGATCAGATTTGTCAGGGAGCCACCTACCATAAAAATGGGTTCAGTATTACTGCGCATGTGCCAGGATTGATACAGGATACGATATACCTAAGTAACCAGATGGGATGTGATAGTTTGGTGGTGCTCGATTTGAATGTGAATCCGATGAAGAAGGATACGATATATGAGCATGTATGTCAGAATGAATCCTATTTTGACAAAGGATTTACAGTGGCAGCTTATCAGACAGTTGGATTGCATTACTACGAGCAGAGGACGACCGATGAATCAGGATGCGATTTGTTGCTAACCTTGGCATTACAGGTGGATTCGGTATATCAGCGAGCTATGGTGGATTCTATTTGTCAGAATGAAACCTATACGAAGTATGGATTTGAAATCAAAGCCGATAAGGTAGGGTATAACAACCATTATCTGACATTGAAAACAGTAACAGGATGTGATAGTACTATTGCATTGAATCTGAATGTGTTTGAAGCACACGTAACCAACTATAAAGATACGGTAACGATTGGGCAACCCTATGTGAATCGAGATTTTAATCTCCCAGCTCAGAATACGTTAGGATGGCATTCATATGAAAAGCATTTGACAAATGCTAAAGGATGTGATAGTCTGATTATCTTGGATTTGTATGTGCGAAGTGACGAGGAGACGTTGAAGATACCAACATCGTTTACTCCGCTCGATCGGAATGGCGAGAATGATCACTTTATGAAAGGATATGAGATTTTCGTGTACGATCGATATGGATTGTTGGTATGTCATTCGATGGATGGCTGGGATGGAACCTATCGAGGTGCATTAGCCGATCCGGGAGTGTATATATACACGATGATTTATAAAACGGGAAAAGAGGTTCATGGTACAGTAGAGATTCTCAAGGAATAAAATCACTCGGATGACTCATCATCTTCATTATCAGGAATTCCATCGTGATTTAAGTCACCTGGATAATAAATCTCATTAAAACTTTCTGATTCTTCGTGTGAGAAGTCTGAGGAGTAGTCGATGTCGTATCGAGCGTAGAAAGAGTATCAACCGTAATGTGATTCGACAATTGAGGTTCTGAGGGATTGTTGTTTTTAGAACAATATGAGAATAGGAACAAGGAAAGAAGACCTAACGTATAATATATAAGCTTATTCATTGATTAGTTTATAATTTGAACGATAATTATGATAGTATGAGCAAAAATAAGAGAAAAACCGAGTTTAATGTCAATTCTAGTTGCGAAAAAGAAATTAGTTAAACACATACATATATTTTTATCACAACAAATGATGTTCTTAAAGAGGAAAAAAACAGAATAAAATTTGTAAACATTCTGATTACGCATTAATTTTGTAACGGATTATAATTTATTCGGAGATATCATATATTCGTACATTTATGTTTTATGATTTTTATATAACTATTGAATGGGATTGTTATGTATAATAGGATAGCCAAAATAGTATATTTTATTATGCTTTGCTTGCTTTGTGTGTCTAATTTAGGTGCACAACAAACTGTTTTGTGTGATACTACGAGGAGTGTTTATTATGTAATGCAGAATGGAAAAGGTGATGGTTCATCATGGAAAAATGCGATGGGTAATGAAACATTTGCCTATGTTTTGCCGAGAGTTAAACCAAATACTACTTTTCACATTGCAGCAGGACGATATGTTCCTGTTTATGATTCATTGGGAGCGATACCCCAAAATTCGAAATACAAAGTTTTTTATACAGAGAAACCTGTACGGTTGATAGGAGGGTATCCAGCTAATGTGCAAAATGAAGGTGTGTTGGCAGACCCATATAATAATTATACCTATTTTTCTGGTGATCACCAAAATAATGACTCTTCGTCAGATTATGAAGTAAATCGAGATGACAACTCTTTGAGAACACTTTGGATTAATCAGAAAGTTGCAGGTACAAGCGAGATTTTTGGCATTTGCTTTGCGAATGGAAGTGGAGATAAGGTATATCATAACTCTATGTGTTGTGTTTCTTCCCCTAGAAAACTAAATTTAACTTGTAATGTAGAAATAAAAAAGTGCTATTTTGAAGAATCATTTAAGGCCTTAAGTTCTAACGTGACTTATACAGAGATGTCAGAGTGTGATGCAAGTCAGATTGGAATGTTCTTTACTTCATTCAATACTAATTTAAAAATAAATGCCTGTTCTTTTGTTAATATAGAAGATGTCTTTTTTTACTCAGCTAAAAATAACATTAGCACAATCTGTACTAATTCAACATTTAGTAATATAAAAAACAATATTATTCTAGATTCTGAGAACCCAGATGATGTATTGTTATTTTATAATAACACAGTCGCTGATTGTCGGGAATTTCAAATCTTATCAACCAGTAAGAATATAATATCGTTGATTGGTAATATTTTTGTCAACACAAAATTCTATACATTGAACAGTTGGATGTCAGAATACAATGTATTTTGTCCTTCGTCGTTTGAATCATATTCGCAAACTGCAAATACGGATATGAAGGTTGAAAATATCTCCTCAATATTAGATTATAATACAGGTTCTTCTACTTACAGAGCTAAATACAATGAAGGCTTTGGCCGTACTGTTGCTGTTTTAAATAAAGATGCAAAAGATGCCATTTTAATGCCAAGATTAGCTTCACAAGTTAAGTATGATCAAAGATGGAAAGAACGAGAGAGTAAAACTTGTGCAGGTGCTTATGATTATGGTTGTAGTGCCGATACTATTATCTACCATGGTAATCTGGAAACTATAAAATATCATGATAAAGGTAAGTATACAAATGATGTTGTATTTGAAAAAATCGGACTTCATTATTATGATACACTTGAGGTGTCTGGCAGTTGTTATCAACTAAGTAGATATCCAGTTGTCGTGACCCCCGTTCTGAATCTAACAGAATATTATGTTCGAGTAAAAGCAAAGGGTAAAGGAACAGGAACGTCATGGAACGATGCCATGGATGCGGAAATGTTTGCTTACGTTTTGGCAAATTTAAAAAGTGATAGTTGCACATTCTATTTGGCAGAAGGTGTTTATCATCCAAACTATAATGAAAAGGGATTGATTAATACGAATTTTTCTAACAGATTGTTTTCTGTGAAAAAACCTGTGAAAATCATAGGTGGGTATTCCGATACAGACCAACCTGTATATAATCCTAAATCGTATTCAACCATCTTTTCTGGAGATATTTTAGATAATGATGATGAAGATGAGTCAGCTACATTCGCGGATAATGTGTCAGTTCTCTGGAATGTGTCGCTTGATGCTCAGGCAAATACGTTATTTAAAGGTGTTGTATTTACAGATGCACGTAATGCAACTAATAGTAGTTACCATTTATTCCATTATGAGTCGGCAGATACCAACTCACTCTCGTTTGAGCAATGTAAGTTTTCTTATGGAGGATGTGGATTGCAAATTCATAACGCGAATACGAGCATTAAGAATTCTATATTTGATCATTTGAAATCGCCGTTTCTGTTTTGTTACCCAGGTACAGACGTTTCATCTTCTTCGTTCTTTGACATAAGTGAATTGACGTTGCAATCTAAAGATGAAATAGACGAATGGCGTTTTACGAATTGTTCATTTATGATTGATAATACAATCACAATAAATGCAAAGACGGGAACAAATTGTTATTTTACACATAATACTGTTTTTGGTGAAGAAATTTATATTAGTTTGGATGATACAACTAATTTGAATATGTATGGAAACATCTTTGGGAAACAGATCAACTCGAAAAATGCTGTTGTTCCATCAAGTTCATTCCATTCTGAATACAATGTTCATCTTTTGCCGAAAATAAAGAGTGTGTCAGACTTGTTCTCTGAAACAGATTTGTTCTTAGAGAAAAAGGAATTCAAAGATTTTATTAGTGACGAATGGCAATATGTAGGTAATTCATTCACACCTATTATACCTCTGATTAGTGATTCAACACAGGATGGTAAATCTTTGCGATATAAGCAAGGAGAGAATCCGTTGTTACAAGACCAAATCGGAACGAAACGTTTGAATTTAACATGCAGGGGTGCTCAAGAATACATGGCTCCTAAAACAGTAATTCCAACACTATTCACTCCTTACTCCGCCAATGGTAAAAATGATGTTTTCATGAAAGGGTGTGAAGTCTATATCTATGATATTTATGGTATGTTGATATGCCATGCAACAGATGGTTGGAACGGATATGATAACAATAATAAGATGGTTGCGCCAGGTATATATGTATATGCAGTGGACATTCCAAAAGAAGGTATAAAAAAAGGAACGATTGAAGTTTTTAAGTAATTAGAATAAAATGAGAAAGCTATTTTTTTCAGTACTGTTATTGAGTGCTTATGGAATAAGTGCTTATGAGAGTAAATTTTTGATGGAATATACAATGGAACGTTCATCAATCAACACAAACGAAAAGGTTGAAAATCTCTCCGTGATAAACGATAACTTGATATTTTCAAGGGGCGGAAAGATTTATACAACTCTTTTTAACATGGACAATGATCTTAGAATGGGGGAAGAACGTTCAGATTTAAATGCTTTGCATATTAGTGGACAGTTCTCTGAATACAATGGCGTGTTGTATTATTCTTCTAATGGTTTATTGTGCTCTTCTGTGATGAAGAATGGCTTGTGGGTATCGGAAGGTGAACTGAAGATAGATGGCTACGGTAGTCAAAGAGAGAAAGGTAAGGGGTCATCTTTGTTCTATGGACGATGGTCTTATGAGACTAAAGGGAAGACAAAGGACCCAATGTATAATCCATTCATCGCCAATAAAGGTAAACGTCTTTATTTTACCTCTACAATGGAAGGAGGAAAGGGTGGAAGAGATATTTGGTACATCGAACGTAATGCGGATGGAAAAACTTGGTCTGCTCCAATTAATGAGGAGTCTGTTAATACTGATAAAGACGAAGACTATCCAGTTTTGATGTCTGACAATACCTTGTATTTTTCATCTAATCGCGATTCGAAATTAAAAGGATACAATATCTATAAAAAGAATTTGTCAGATAAAAAACCTGCTGTTCAGTTAGAATCTATGTATAATAGTAATGGTAACGATATTAACTTTGTGGTTGTTGGTGGAATACCTTATTTCTTGTCTGATAAAAATGGTATTCAAAACATCTACTTTGCAAAGTTGAAAGAGGTTGACAATGACTGATAAATGATAAAAATGTAACACAATGAGACACCGAAAAAAAATATTGGGTGCAGTATTTCTGTTGGGACTTTCCTTCTCCCTCAGTGCACAACAAGACATGCTACTGACGCAGGAGTACTTCTCAAGGGTGAACCGAAATCCGGCTGCAACGGGAAATTCAAATGACAT
>Ga0265299_10000324_pt1 | contig 61617 bp, 47 predicted proteins | sample AusTroGonzalo_MG_4_FD_193485 | JGI IMG/M metagenome (GOLD analysis project Ga0265299, IMG submission 193485) | Bovine rumen microbial communities from tropical cattle in Woodstock, Queensland, Australia - Gonzalo_02 | ecosystem: Host-associated > Mammals > Digestive system > Stomach > Rumen ...
TTCAAAGTTTTTAGTCATCATTACAAAGTAAAATGGTTTAATAACGAAGAAAGCAAGTGCGAATAAAGCTCCTCCAACTACGGCCATAATACCGACTCTTCCTAATGTAAGGAGAGTTATTTTGTTATTCATGGCGTAATTAACTGATTCACCAACTATTGCTCTATAAGCATAGTTAATTGGGTACATCACTTTAGCGAATAATGCTGCAAAGTTATCAATTGCCTCCTTAATAAGAGAGTATGACCTATTAATATCGATATCTCCTTTATTCTCCGGAATAAGGTTAATTAGATAAACTAATCCAACAACAACAGCTGAGGCAACAACAACGAGAGTGATTATTTCTACTAAAGCATGCTTCTTTAGGAAGTTATATATATAAAGTGCTGGTATTGATAGTAACGCACCAAGCAAAACTGTGATAGTAATAATGAAGAATAATGGGATAATAGCCCAGAACATCATTCCGACAGTCATAGCCTTAAAATAAACACCAGTGAATATGAATGCTAATGTGATTGGAAGCAAAATATCAAAACTCTTCTTAAGTTCGAATAATTCGAAAACAAGAATCTTACTCAAGAATAGGTTGGCTGATGTGGTTGGATATGTCACAAGAACTTTGTTATCTTCAGCGTGATAAAGCGACTTAACAAGTGCGAATGTTACAGACAAAAGGTTCAAAATGGTATATAACCCCAAGAATATGAGGAAGAAATTCATGATACCCGAACGAATCATAAATATATTCGCGATCAAACGTAGCATAATTGCCACAACAGCAAAGATTAGAACAAACTTAAGCACAATAAAGACAAGTTTTTGAATGATTGATTTTGTTGAATTTAACCAACTTGTATCATTCTTGTCTCTATATTGAACAGCAACCAGAGCAAAGAACTTGGAATGAGTCTTCATCTCTTTCTTTCCTTGGGTGTTGTCCTTTTTAAAGAACGAGCAAAACTTCTGCCAAGCAGATTTGATTTTTATTGAAAATTGTGAGGATTTCCCGTCTTTTTTCATTTTATTTGCCTGCTTCAGTTACATTGTCTCCAATAATGTTTAGATAGAATTCTTCAAGAGATTTCCCGCTCTTTTCAATGTTAGCGACAGAGTCTACAACTTGTAATTCTCCATGCTTAATAATACCGATTCTGTCACACAACTTTTCGACAATATCGATAAGGTGAGATGAGAAAAAAACGATATTTCCTTCTTGAGCGTGTTTAATCATACATTGTTTGACCTGGTAAATAGATGTTGGGTCAAGACCAGTTAAAGGTTCGTCAAGAATCCAAATTTTTGGGTTATGAATTAATGCTGAAATAATAGTAATCTTTTGTTTCATACCATGTGAGTATGTCTTAATCTTGTTATCGATTGATTGTTCAAGTTCAAAGAGCTTAACGTATTTTGCCATACGCTCTTCTCTATCCTCTTTAGAAACTTCAAAAATATCAGCAATATAGTTAATGTATTCGCGTCCAGTTAGCTTTTCATATAGTGCATAGTGATCTGGAACAAAGCCAAGATTTGCTTTAGCCTGAACTGGTTGAGTTTGGACATCGTAACCACACACTCTCATCTTGCCTTCGGTAATAGGTTGGATACCAACGATTGATTTAATGATTGTAGATTTACCAGCACCATTAGGACCTAAGAAGCCAAAGACTTCTCCGCCGTGTACTTCAAAAGAAACATCATGAACTGAATAATGTTTATTTGAACCATACTTCTTTGAGAAATGGTCTAACTCTAATTTGATTCCTGCGTTTTTATCCATAGGTTCTTCAATGCTCCTTCCGTCTAATACACTTTCAAGTGCTAATTTGTCTTGTCTAATTCCTTTAAGTTTGAGATGTAATTGATAATGCGAGTCTGAGATATCAAATCCCAGCTGATATACAAACCACATCGCAAATCCAAGAACAATGTATCCTACAAAGTAGAGGGCTTGATATAGCGGTCTAACTGTGTACTTGTAGCCGTTATGTATCCATGTAACATCTTGTCTATATATCTTTGTCGCCCATTCTCCGAGCATTTCACCGATCTTGTTGGTGTAAATGAAGAAGAAATCTGTCTCATGCCAAGGTTTTCCTGTAGCAACAATAATTCTATTGAAGTAAACGTTAAGCCCAAGTGCGAGTAGGAAATATAGGAACAACCAAAACACTGAGAAGAAATATTGTTTAAGTTTTGGTCTATCGTATACGTGTAATGCGACCATAAGTAAAGGCATCCAGAGCGCCATCGTATGGTTAGAAATAAATCTAATAACGTCGGGGTTAAACATTAAGTCGGTTGAACCATAGTTAGGCATTAAGGTTGCCATCATAGCCCCAAAGACGTTAATAAAATATGTAAAATAGAACAATCTCTTCGGTTTAAAAATCAAACAGATTGGCAAGATAAACATAGCGGTGTTACATAAGTGCCATGGATAATTCCATGGTTCGTCAATTTTGCTAAATTTGTTCGCATACATGAACGCCCACATTGCGCCAAGGGAAATAAAAAGTAGGGCATATCTAATTTTTCTAGCGCCTTGATTTCTTAAATAAAAATAAATTAATAATGGCAAAATAACAAAGAATATGTAAATGACTAATCTATGATCGAATGATAGGTCATAGATGTAGTGTCCATCTCTACCAGCACCAAAGAAAAACATTGGTAAAAATGGAGGAATTGCAAAGACCGAGCCTACAGAGGCTAATAATCCAACATATAAACGTTCTTGTTTATTGATCTTAACATTCCAATCTTTTATTGAATAATAAACTGCAAGCGGAAGTGTTGCGCCTAATTCGATTGGGAGCATAAATTCCACCAATTTCATTGTAGCGAACGAATTGTGTGATGCTCCAATCATATTGACGGTCATTGGAACCATACAAATGATTGAAACAACAATTACAGGTACGCTTATAAACTTAACAAACCAGCTAGATGTTTTTAATGAACTCCAAGGGCGGAGAAATAAAAACAAGTTTGCAGGAACAATTAACCAAATACAAAGTTCGCCCATTACAGCAAGGAATTTATTTTGACCAATATTTAATTTTTGGTATTGCTGCCACCCATCAATCCATTGAATGTCATCATAGCAAACAAATCTGACAACAAAGATTGCCATGACAATTCCAATGAGAATACGTTCAATAATAAGCTTCTCTTTCTTAGGGAAAAAGAAGTGAGCAACAGCGATCGTTCCACCAAATAATATTAAAGATGCTAGCAATAATAAATATTTCATTATGCTAGAGTCTCCATATTGTCAATTCTATCTAATTTGTAATTTTTAATTTCAGCTAATACAGTGTTTCGCATAGCGAGATAAGTATACGCATTTAATAATAAAAAGCAAACTTTTTATATATAGTATCCTGACGTTTACTTATCCTATTCTTAAAAATCTATGGAAATTCCGTAGAATTTTTAATATTTACGATAATTTGTAAAAGAAAAAGGAAGCAAACGCTTCCCTTAACTTATTCGATTGCTAACAAGTACTTGTAGACAGCTTGTCCGCCATCTATCGCGCCAACTTCAAGGTATGGGTATTTTTGTTTTACCCATGCAATATTTTTGGCTTTTTCTTCTTCGGTAACGTCTTTGCCGTAAATAACCGTTAAAACTTGTTTATCTTCAATGCCTGGAACTTTAGCGAGCAAATCAATAATTGCTCTATTTTTAAGTTTGGTTGCTCTTACAAGTTTTCCGTCAACAATGTGAATGTGATCATTTTTCATAACTGAAACACCATTCAATCTTGTTGATCTATTAGCAATTGTAATTTCTCCTGTAACAACATTACGAATAGCTTCCAAGAATGAACCAACAATAATTGTAAAGTCGTCACTTGAGAAGTCTAACATCGTTAGAGCAGAGTAACATTGTGGAATTGATGTTGAATGAATAACCTTTACTCTTGCGCCCTTATATAGAGATTCGGCCTGTTTTGCGGCCATAATAATGTTCTTGTTATTTGGGAAAACAATAATGTTTTCGGCATCTAAACTCTTAAATGCTTTAATAAAGTCTTCAGTAGATGGGTTCATGGTTTGATTTCCTGAAACCACAACATCAACACCTAGAGCCTTGAATTGTTCAATGATACCTTCACCCTGAGCAACTGCAACGATAGCGTATTTCTTGTGCTCACGTTTGACTTGAACTTCTCTTTCTTCTTCAGACATATTTTCGTTATGTTGAAGAGCCATGTTTTCACACTTAATTGTCAGGAATTCCCCATATTTTCGCATTTTATGAAGGACAATACCTGGCTCTTTTGTGTGAACGTGAACCTTGACAACATCTTCATCTTTCAAAGCAACAATTGAATCGCCAGAAATATCTTCTTCATTTAAATCCTTAATGATGGTTTCGACATCAAAATTATCAACATCAACCTTAGAGGACTGGAGTCTTAATATGAATTCGGTGCAATAACCGAATTGAAGAACATCATCTCTAGTGAAAGCGTTAAAGTCAATTTCTGCTGCTGGAGCTGATGAAGTTTCTTCCTTTGTAAGTTCAGCTTCAATCTTTTCTCCATCGAGGAATTTAACCATACCTTTAACAATGTAAACATAGCCCGCTCCACCGGAGTCAATAACGCCCGCTTCTTTCAAAACTGGCAGGATTTCCTTAGTTTTTTTTAAAGTTTTGGCTGCTTGTTTTAAGTGCTCTTCAAGGAATTCGTTGATGGTTGATTCTTTATTTACCTTCTTTGATGCGACTTCAGTTGCTTCTCTAAAAACAGTAAGGATTGTGCCTTCAACAGGTGTAACAACAGCACCATACGCTTGCTTAACACCAACTTTATAAGCCGAAGCAAGTTGAACTGCATCAACTTCTTTTTTGCCCTCTAAACCTTTACAAATGCCTCTAAAAATCTGAGAAAGAATAACGCCCGAGTTTCCTCTAGCGGACATTAGCATTCCTTTAGAAACTACCTTGCCTGTTTCTCCTAAATCCTTAGCGTCAAAACCGTTTAAAGCTGATACACCGCCTTGGATGGTTCTAAGCATATTGGTGCCGGTATCTCCATCAGGAACAGGGAAAACGTTGAGTGAGTCAACCTCTTCGTAGTTTGCCTTAAGATTTAAAGCACCATTAGTTAACAATTCTTTGAATTGCTCACCATTTAATTTTTTGAGAATCATAAATTATTCTCCAATTCTGGTTTCTTCTTTTCCTTTATAGTAAACGCCAATTGTGGCAGGACCACAGGATGCTGAAATAATTGGTCCAAGTTTTTGAGTGACAACTTCTTTGAAACCAACTGCTTTAAGTTGTCCAACTAATAATTCAAGATCTTCTGGTTTAGCATCTGCTTCGCAGACATAGCAAATTTGTTTTTCAGGAGCAATAACTCTTTCTTTAACAATTTCTGCAACTCTAATGAGAGCATTTCTTCTGCCTTTTGCTTTTTCAACTGCAAAGTTATTTCCTTTTGCATCTGAAATTAAGATTGGTTTAACACCAAATAAATTACCAAAGAAGGCTTTTGCTGCTTTAACACGGCCGTGTTTAGCAAGCGTTGTTAAGTCTTCAACAGTAGCTGTTTGGTTGTAGGTTAATCTTGTTTTTTCGATTTCGTCTGCAATTTCATCTAAAGATTTACCTTCTTCTTTCATTTTTGCAGCGTCCAATGCGATTAAACCTTCACCCATGACCGAAATTAAAGTATCGACGACTCTAATTTTGCATTTTGGGAACTCTTTGGAATATTTTTCTTTAGCAAGTCTTGCGGCGAGTGCGCCTGATGCACTTAATCCAGAAGAACATGCTAAGTAGAGGATATCCTCACCTTTTTCAAGATGTGGGACAAATTTTAAATCAAATTCTTGTTCTGTAACTTGTGAGGTCATGATGACTGCACCATCTCTCATTAAGTTATAGTATTGTGTTGGTGTCATTTCGCTCCAATCAAGACAAGCATATGTCTCATGAAACTTTTTCTCTTTGTCAGTCCAGTTGACTAACATTCTTACGTATTCAATACCAGCATCTTTTCTTTGTTTTGTTGTTAAGTCGCTGGTTGAGTCTGTGAATATTACAAATTTGTTCATTTTACTCTCCTTTTCACAACGCAATAACTATATATAAACATATAAGCGCATACAATAGTCAGTATTTAGCATTTGCCTAATAAAAGACATATATGATAAAATGCTTAATATCTATGAAACAAGATTTACGTGTTATAAAAAGTCGTGCAGCCATCGAAAATGCTTTTATCAACTTAGTTGAGATTAAAGGATTTCAGAATTTAAGCATCACCGAAATAGCTGAAAAGGCTATGGTAAACAGAAATACGATTTATTTAAACTATGGTGCGAAAGAAGACATTTTAGAGTCAATAATTCGTTCATCTGTTGAAAAGTATTTTGGCACATTAGGACCTGAATATTTTAGGTCAATTGGTTTAAATAGAAGAAAATTAGAAGGTTTTTATAAGAATCTTTTCAGTGTTGTTGATGAAAATATTGAACTATACAGAATTCTATTAACAGACCAGTCTTCTTCCGGCTATTTACAAACCGAACTTGCAAAGTTAAGAAGGGCTGTCGAAGCATTGATAAAACCAAGCGACAAAAACAAGATAAAAGTATCCTTTTTAGTCAATGGGGTTTTAGGAATAGTTGGAAGTTATATAAAATTTGCTACCGGGACAGCAGAAGAAAATATTAGAATATTAACCGATTTGACTTTATCAAATCTCCGTCACATTTCATATTCAAGGTAGGTTCACTCATGAAAGAACAAAGAAAAGTATTAAATATTGGATTAATAGTTATAGGCGGTCTAGCCTTAATAGGTTTTATTTTAGGATCCCTCTTAGACCAAAAAATTGCACAGTCGTGGGGTAACTTTGACAGTGCTTATGGAATTTTGTTTACACTTTTAGCACCGGTCTTCTCTTTAGCTATAGGCGAACTAGCTGGGGCTCTTCTATTTTTTATGCCAAAAATTGAAAATAAGACCTGGGACATCATTTTACGTATTATTGGTGCGGTTGCGTTTCTTGCATTCACAGCATTTTCTATTAAAGAAGGCATTGAATATACTGATTTCCCAAAAATTGCAGAACACGAAACTACATATAAAGTGTTAGCAGTAACTTTAGTTATTATCATTGATTTAGCAATCATTTTATTCGTTAAAGTAGCTATAAAACATATAGATGCGAAGCGAATAATTCCAACAGTTATTGTTGTCTTTGCAGTCATTGCTGCATGGGTCTTCGTAAGTGAAGTTATAAAACACCTTGCAAGTAGACCAAGACCGAGGGTGGTTTATTTCGAGCCATTCTTTGAATTCCGTCCGTGGTATTCATTTAAACCGTTGCTTTGTTTAAAAGACGGCTACAAAGAATGTAAATCATTCGTTTCGGGCCACACCTTTATTGCGTCGTGTTTGATTACATCTATTCCTTTAATGCTTTCTTTGAAGAAGGATACAAACAACATAAAAATGACCATTATAGGTTTAGCAATCGCAGGAGCCTTTGCATTCATTACGGCCTTCTCAAGAATTGTTGCATACGCTCATTTTATGACCGATGTTATGGGTGCAATAATTGCCTCCTGTGCTGCACAAGCTGTCATAATAAATGTGGCACCTTTAATATACGAAAAAATCAAAAAATAATATGAGTTTTACGAAAAATAGCCGGGAATTCTCGGCTATTTCTTGATTTTTGACCAATATTCTTTTGCTGCTTGTTCGGCTTTATTTTCACCAGGAATGTAATAGTGTCGATCCTTAATATCATCAGGCAAATATTGTTGTTTAACCCAGTGGTGAGCGTAATCATGAGGGTACTTATAATTTTGTCCTTTTACCTTTGCATCCGCTCCATCATAGTGTGTGTTTTGTAATTGTCTAGGAACTCCAACGCCTTTTCCTTGACGAATATCGTCTACTGCAGCCATGTACGCCAGACATCCAGAATTTGATTTAGGAGATGTAGCAATTAGAATTGCTGCATTAGTTAAAGGTAAATAAGCTTCTGGCATTCCTAATTGCAATGCTGTATCTACTGCTGCCTTTACAATAGGAATTATTTGAGGGTACGCTAATCCAACATCTTCACTGGCTGAACACAAAAGTCTTCTAGCGGCTGCAACCAAATCACCGGCCTCAAGCATCTTTGCCAAGTAAAATACTGCTGCATCTGGATCGGAACCTCTTAATGATTTCATTAAGGCAGATAAATTATCATAGTGATGATCTTCGCTTCTATCATATGAAATATTTGCCTTATTAATAAGTTCATCAACCATAGAGGCATTAATTGTCTTTTTACCATCTAAAGCACCAGCTAAAAACTCAAGATTATTGAGTGCTTTTCGCATGTCACCGTTAGCGCCAAGAGGCATCTTTTCTAAAGCCTCTTTACTTATAGTAATACCAATCTTTTTTGATGCTTTCTTCAAACCTAAGGCAATGTCTTCTGACTTAAGTGGTTTAAATTCAAATACTGTACATCTAGAGAGTAAAGCAGGATATACATAAAAATATGGATTCTCAGTTGTTGATGCTATTAATGTAATTTCGCCTCTTTCAACAAAATCCAATAAAGACTGTTGTTGTTTCTTATTTAGATATTGGATTTCATCCAAATATAAGAGAATTCCATTTTGAGCAAACAAAGATTTAGCTTCATCAATGATTCGTTTAATATCATCAATTGATGCCGTTGTTCCATTTAGTTTATGGAGGGACATTTTTGTGGAATCAGCAATAATGTTTGCGATTGTTGTTTTGCCGATTCCTGGAGGACCATAGAAAATCATGTTAGTAATGCGATTATTCTCAATTGCTTTTCTTAATAACTTGCCTTTATCTAAAAGATGATGCTGTCCAAAGACATCATCTAAAGTTTTTGGTCTAAGCTGTTCTGCTAGTGGTCTTTCCATATTTAAATAAATTATACAAGTATAATTTAGATTATGCAAGAAAAAACCACGATTACTCGTGGTCTATTTCATTAAGCTTTATCAACTGATCCAAGGACTTCTGTAATTTTGTGTTTAACTAATTGTTTTACATAAGCACGTCCATCACCAACGTATTGACGTGGATCGAAGTGTTCTGGATGAGCTTTCATGTGCTCTCTAATGCCTGCTGTCATAGCAAGTCTTAAGTCAGAGTCAATGTTAATCTTACATACTGCAAGTTTTGCAGCTTCTCTTAATTGTTTCTCTGGAACACCAACTGCATCCTTTAGGCTTCCACCATTTTCATTAATGATTTTGACATATTCTTGGTTGACTGAAGATGAACCGTGAAGAACGATTGGGAATCCCGGGAGTCTCTTCGAGACTTCTTCAAGAATATCGAATCTTAGTGGAGGTGGACAGAGAACGCCGTTTTCATCTCTTGTGCATTGCTCTGGTTTGAACTTATAAGCACCATGTGATGTTCCGATAGCAATGGCTAAGCTGTCACATCCAGTTCTACGAACGAATTCTTCGACATCTTCTGGTTTTGTATATGATTCTGAACCATGTTCAACTTTAACATCATCTTCGATGCCTGCTAAAGTTCCGAGTTCTGCTTCAACAGTAACATATGGTTTATGAGCATGAGCATATTCAACAACTTTTCTTGTGATTGCAATGTTTTCTTCAAATGGTTTGCTTGATGCATCGATCATGACAGATGTGAATCCGCCATCGATACAATCTTTGCACATTTCAAAGTCTGCACCGTGATCTAAGTGGAGAACAATTGGAAGTCCTGTATCTTCGATAGCTGCTTCAACCATTTTCTTTAAGTAAACAGGTTTTGCGTATTTTCTAGCGCCTGCTGAAACTTGAAGAATAACTGGTGAGTTACATTCTTTTGCTGCTTCGGTAATTGCTTGGACAATTTCCATGTTGTTGCAGTTAAAAGCACCAATTGCGTATCCACCGTTGTATGCTTTTGCAAACATTTCTTTAGTATTTACTAATGGCATATTATTTCCTTCTTTCTTTAAAAGCGATTATAGTTTAAATCCAAATATGAAATTTTTGAATAATTATTTAAAAATCCCTACAAAATTTGCAGGAAATATAGGGTTTTTTAATATTTTTGTTATATGATGGCAGGTAATGCCGAGAGTATCATTCCGACAACAACAAGCAAAATTAAGATTGTTAATTGCTTTTTATTATTTGCTTTAAAGAAGAGAACTGTGGCAATAGAAACGAAGACAAAATCAAGTCCTGTGATAATACTAATAATAGAAGGATTCGCGCCCTCGCACGCTAATGCCATATATCTAAACACCATCAACAAAGCATTAAAAACTGCGGAGATAAAGAAATTTAGATATGTTTTCCAATTTATTGTTTTTATCTCAGACCTATTTTTGCTAAAACATAAGCCAATTCCGCAACCAACAAACACAATTAACATTTGATGAAATGCGATTACATCTGAAGGTACATCCGAGAGTTTAATTTTTACGATTACTAAAGTAAACGCAAGCGCAGTCGCAGAAATAATTGAAAATATTACCCACGCTATTTTCTTGGTTGGGTTAATTTTTTTGTTTAACACAGCGAACAGTGTCGCAGCTAACAAAAACGCTAAGCCAGCAAAAAATAGAACAACATTAATCGCAGAACCTCCGCTTGTTACGGTTCTAATCATAAAAATAACAAACAATAAATTTGTTAAGAACAAAATAAGAGAAGATTCAAAAGGTGAAAAAGCCTCAAGGTGCGATCTTTTTAAGGCTAAAAAATAAAATAACCAGTCGATAATTGTAATTAATCCTAAAATACCAATCCAAATCCATTGTGTTTTTGATAATGAATATATAATATTCACGTGACCAAAACAAACACAAATAATGAAACACGCTAAAGTTATGAAAAATGACTTGATTGTTGCACTTAAAATTGAGCTAATTTTGTTTGAAGAAATACGGTTAAAAATCGTGTTCCCAACACTAGAAATCAAAGCTAAAAAAGCGAACAAAATATAGACCAACTTTTTTTACTCCTCAAAGTCAAAAATTGCCTTATTTTCCACGAATTTTCCATATTTTTCCTTCCATTCGTGGTGTGGAGCAGATGCGTCGTAGACAGGTAAAATTGCCTTATCCATTAGAACACAAATCATTAAGTCAAAACGGTTAGAACGATCAACACAATTGCAATGGTATTGAACATCGTGAATCCCATCTATAGTTAAAAGCTTGTTGAATATACGTTTAACTTCGGAAACGGTGTTATTTTTATCTTTTATTTCATTATTCCATTTAACCAAAATGCAATGTTTCATCATGCTTCGTCCCAATGCCTTTCCCATTTGTCGTAAGGTTTGTGTGCTTTTTTGTATTCATAGTCTAACTCGTCAATCATGTCTTGATCGGCCTTAGATATTTCTCGTGGTGTAATCAGTTTTTTATCTTTTTTCATAGATTTTCACTAATTTTTGCAATTCCGCTCATATTTTACTCCCCAAACAAGAGCTTCTCAACTCGTCAATTTTTTGGTATTACCAACGGATTCATCGACATTTTTTCGTAAAATAAAATTATTTTATTGAACGCGAGATTTACTTTTTATATAATAAACACAAACAGAGGGGAAAAAGCATATGAATAACAACCTAATCAAATTGCTCGCTGCCGACTCAGGTGACACAATCAAGGTAATCGTTGCAGTAGTTATTTTCTTACTACTTGCAGTGCTCTTATTTATTTACCTTGCTTCATGTATCGTCATCGTTAAACAAGGCACAAGAAAAATCGTCGAAAGATTCGGTTCTTACAACAGAACTCTTAAAGAAGGTATTCACATTATCTTCAGACCATTCGACAAAATCGCACCAGTTCCATGGAACATTCTTTCAATTTCTGAAAGAGATGCTTTCGATAAGAACATGGCAAGAAGACGTATTCCATTCTTCAATGATGATAGAAGAGAAATGCGCAGTTCAACAAGAGACTTAGCCCGTATTGAACGTAGCCGCGCCAACATCTATCGTAAGATGGAAAAGGATATTCGTCTTTTAACAAGAGAGAAATACATTGATAATTCTACAAATGTATCCGCCGCATATAGTGGTTCTCTTGATATGGATAGAATTGTATACAATTCAACTGGTCGTAAACTTAATGAAGTTATCGATGGTATCTTAGAATCAGAAAACAGTTTACAAGAACTCGAGCTCGCCTATCGTGAAATGGGTCTCGATGCTTATAGAGCAGATGAAAGTTTAGTCAGTGACTTAATCGAAAGAGATAGAGAAAGACAAGCTTTAGCTGCCAGCATCAAATACTATCCAAGACATCAGGATCCTCACAGCAGACGTGCTGGTATTTATCCTATGGCTGAAAACCACATTCAAGATTTCGTTGATTTGCGTGAAAGACATATCGATACATCAAACGATAAAGTCCGTAAATTATTCGCATTAAAACTTGATGGTGATTTACATTTCCCTAAAGGAGCAACTTTTGTTGATGCTCTTCGTAAGAACTATAAAGTTCTAAATAGCCCAACAAGATTCTCCGGAGTCAATTTAATTACAAAAGATAACGCATCTATTGGCGCAAATATCGTTATCTTCTTCTCTGTTACAGATCCATTCTTATACTACTATGGCGTTGATGAACCAGAAGAATCTTTAGTTCTTCTCGCCATTACCACATTACGTAATATCGTTTCAGGCCTCACATTAGAGGAAGCTTTACAAGCTCGTGCAGAAATCAACAAACAAATTCGTGAAGAACTTGATATTGCAACCAATAACTGGGGTATTAAAGCAAACCGTGTTGAAGTCAAAGAATTTGAACTCGGTTACTCAATGCAAAAAGCTATGGACGATGTCCTTATTGCAGAACGTGAAAAGAGAGCAAACATCTTAAGAGCCGAAGGCTACAGAAAGATGAAAGACGAACAAGTTATGGCTGAACATATCAGACTCAAAGGTTACGAAACCCTCGAAGAAGTCTCACGTGGTCCAGCAAACAAAGTGTTTATTCCAAGCGACTTAAGCGACTTTATTACAGGCGCTCACGTTGTTGCAGATGCTTTCAAGGATGGAAAATCCGAGAAAAAACCAGAGGAAGAAAAAGCCTCAGAATAATTAGTTGATTATGGTGACACTTGCCTCAGCATCTTTTGGGAGTAATTTACTCGCAATCATGACTGTTTTAACAGCATGTGGATGTTTTTTGGTAGGTATCAGCTTAATGTCAAGAGGCTTCGTACAAGCCTCAATGAGAAGTAATTCCTTCTTTACAAGAGGATTTAATTGCCGAAACAGATTTACAGGTGCTGGGTTTGGTCTTCTCTATACCGCAGTCGTACAATCATCTGATGTTACAACCGTCACACTTGTTAGACTCGCTGACTTAGGTACAATCACACTATTTCAAGCGTGTGCATGTATTATTGGTGCTAATATTGGTACGACAATTACACCATTTATTGCTTCATTATCAGGTTATGAATCATTAATCCCAATATTTGCGTTCTTCGCATTTGTTGGAGCATTACCTCTTCTTTCTAAGAAGAGAAAATTCAAAATCTTCGGTGAAGTTGTTGCGGGTTTTGGTATCTTATTCATCGGCCTTCAATTATTAAGCGCCGCTGTTAAAAACCAAGCCTTCAGAGATGTTGTCACATTATTGTTCAACTTTACAGACAACCCTCTAATCTTAATTGCTGTTGCTGTTTTATTCACAATGATTGTTCAATCATCATCTGTCGTTACAGCAACGGTTGTATTCCTCACATTCTCAGGAATACTCCCATTACCAAGTGCATTGTGCTTGGTCGTTGGTGCGAACATAGGTACCTGTGTAACGTCATGGGTTGCCGCATTTGGTTCATCGCGTTCCGCAAGACAAACTGCTATGTTTCACACCTTCTACAACTTAGTAGGTGCTACCATCTTCTTGGTAGTTCTATATACCCCATTGTATGACCCAGTCATGGGATGGGCAGAGGCGCTCAAGATTGATATTCAATATAAGGTTCCACTCTTCCATTTGCTATTCAACTTGATTGCCGGTGCGGTTATGATTCCGCTCCTAAGACCAACTGTATGGTTTGTTAGAAAAATCGTAAGGCATTAATAGGAGGAAATATTTATGCTACCGTTTATGATCTGTTTGTTAGTAGCTGCAGCAGGTATTGCGCTAATTCTATTAGCACGATTAGTCAGAAGCTATCCACTAGCATTTGTAGGCTTAGTTGTCGTTTTAACAGGCGGCGTGCTTGCAATTGTGCTCGAAGGAAGAATGCTTTTAGGAGTATTCTGGATTGTATTTTCACTCTTTTCTGTTGTCTTTGCAGGCCTTTGGCTTTACAAGAACAAAAGGTGGGCATTTTGGTGGAGTTTTGGCGCTGACGCAGGAATTATTTTAGCCGCCGTATTTGCAAGCGCAAAAATGGATGAACTCAGTAAGACAGCTGATTTAATTAAAGCTGTTGCAATTCCAGCTGGAGCATTCATTGTTGTTGGTATTGTTTGTAATTTACTTTTCAACTTACTTGTACCAGCGTTACAACACAAAAATAAATACGAAAGAAAACATTTAACTAACATTGATCCATTAATTGGTCAAAAATTAACTATTTACAAAGACGCAGCCGAAGGTCGTCCAGCCAGAGGTCAATTAGGAGATGTCGACTGGTCAGTCGGTCCATTCTTCCCTGGCGAATCCTTTAAAACTGGCGATGTCGTTGTCATTAAACAAATTAAAGGTGTTACTTTACTTGTTGTTAGAGACGGCAAAGACTACCGTAAAGAAATGAAAGAAAAACGCAAAGCTGAGGCTGAAGAAGCTCGTAAGGGAAGAGAAGAAGCTCAAGCTAAGAAAGCTGCTGAAAAGGCTAAGAAGGAAGAGGAAAAGAAAGAGGAACCAAAGGTTGAGGAGCCTGCTCCTGCACCAGTTGTAGAAGAACCAGCGCCACAACCAGAGCCAGAGCCAGAACCAATTGTTGAAGAACCAGCACCACAACCAGAACCTGAACCAGAACCAGTTGTTGAAGAACCAACGCCACAACCAGAGCCAGAGCCAGTTGTTGAGGAACCTGCTCCAGTTGTTGAGGAACCTGCAAAGAAAGAAAAAGCAGAGTTTGTTCCTTTCGCTGTTAGACTTCATGCTGCTGATGATTTCTTAAAAGAATCATACAATGAACTCAAGAGTGAAGTTTTATCATATGGTATTAAATCACGTGTTTCCTCCGCAGGTGATAAGTTCAGACTTCACACAAAGACATACGTTAAGATGGTTATTGCCGGTAAATACTTAAAACTTTACTTCGCACTTAACCCTGAAGACTATAAAGATACAACTTATCCATTCGAAGATGCTTCAAGAATGGGTGCTCATAAAGACACACCATTTGTCTTCAAAATTAAATCCGGATTATCTGTTCGTAGAGCAAAAATCTTGATTAAAGATGCAGCATCTAAAGATGGACTCACACAAGGCGAAGTTGTCAAACACGATCACGTCGCTGATGTGAAGGTTGAAGAAAATTCAAGCGAAGAATAATCAACTTTGTATTATAAAAGGCCGGGATGAATAGTCTCGGCCTTTTTGTTTACCCTAATAATATTTCTAGAATCATCATAATGATGAATCCAACAGTAAATCCGATAGTTCCTAAATTGGAGTGTCCGTTTTGAGATGCTTCTGGAATTAATTCCTCAACGACTACATATATCATAACGCCCGCAGCGAACGCCAAGGTGTATGGAAGAATTATTGATATTAACACAGTTAAGGCAAGGGCTAATAAAGAAGCAAGAGGTTCTACAACACCCGACAATGTTCCAAGTCCAAATGCTTTCAACTTAGACATGCCTTCTTCTTTTAATGGTAGAGAAACAATCATGCCTTCAGGGAAGTTTTGAATTGCAATACCAATTGCTAATACAAGCAAAGCTTGCGGATTAGAAATGCCTCCACCAATAATACCAGCAAGAACAACGCCAACCGCTAATCCTTCTGGTATATTATGAAGCGTTACGGCTAAAAAGAATTTAAAGGTTCTTGATAGCTTGTTGTTCTTAACGCCCTCTTCTTCTCCGTGCAAATGAATATGTGGAATTAAGTAGTCTAAACCGAGCATAAATCCTACACCTAAAACAAACCCAATAGCAGGCACAAGCCATTTCTTAAAGGAATCGTCTGGGTAAGAGGCAATGGAAGGTGATAGAAGCGACCAAAATGCGGCCGCAACCATAACACCGCTTGCAAATCTCATTAAAGCTTTTTGAAGTTTTGGGTTAATTTCCTTTTTTAAGAAAAATACTGTTGCGCTTCCAAGTGTAGTTCCTAGAAGCGGAATTAATAATGCTAATGTAACAACCAATTCTTTTGACATAATAAGTTATATTTTAGTTATTAATCAGCATTAGTCAAAGCGGTAAATCGCTTAGTAAATGATGCCAAATATTTGCCTAAAAAGAAAAGCCCTTAAGGGCTTATTTGCTACCTTTTGGTGGACCTGGCCAGGATCGAACTGGTGACCTTCTCGTTGCGAACGAGACGCTCTCCCAACTGAGCTACAGGCCCAATGCTATAATATTAAATAGTATTACAAATTCCTTTTCAATTAATTCTGCTCATTTTCATCATTTTTAAAGAGCATTTTAATATTTTGATATGGGCCAAAGAGTGTGACTCTATCACCACTTTCTATGACAGTGTCTTTTCCAACTGTTAAATAGACATCTTTTCTTTCAATAAAGCCTACAGTGATATTGTATTTGTCTTTTAAGTGAGCATCCTCAAGCGTTACTTTATTTAAAACACTAGGAACTTCATCTACATAGACTTCTACAAGGGCAATGTCTCCGTAATTATTTACTAAAGTAATTTCGTTTGTTTTATCAAGTTGAGCGTTATCTTTTCTTCCGCTAATAGAGCTTACGAACGCCTCCTTAATTTCGTTAGTTAAACCATATACAGTAATAACATCGCCTTTTCTGAACATTGTGTCCTTATTAACCGGAATGATTCGCGAGTCTCTTCTAATTGATAAAACGTGTAAAGAGTATTTAGTCGTTAACCCCATCTTATAAAGAGGGACCTCATGCATCGATTCTGGAACAATATTCAATGTGACTTCTGCAATGGCGCTTTTGCCTTGAATATCAATAACGGTCACTAGGTTAGTTTTCTTAATCTTTTTATTGGCTTTAATTGCAATATTCTCGAGAAATCTCTGGAATTTTCTATTTACTGCAGGGATTTTAAGAACAAGCATCGTAATAAAAAATACCAAAGTAACATATAAAATAATAAAGTACCATTCGGTGAATGTTGGCACTACTCTTTCTGTTCTAACAGCTAAAGAAAGGGAAATGACCACGTTGATGATTAAGCCCATAAAGGCAACAGAGAAAATGTGTCCTGTATAAATGCAGGCTCTTGCTATTTTTCTTCTTTTTTCGTCTTTTGCGATAAGTTCACTCTCGGCAGTTGTGTACCCTGTTCCAGTAAACAATGATGCAACTTGGAATTTTATCTTGCTTGTAGCCATACCTGTTAGTTTGAAAGCAACAGAAAAGACTTCGATTACAAACAAGTAAACTGTAACAACTGCCAATACCAACGAAATAGCTAACCAAAGATTCATAATGTTTCTATTTTATCACTTATTCTATTTTATAAAATAGTATTTAATCGACCACTTCCCAGCCAACACCATCTTCGTAACGATAATACATATTATATGTATTATTTCCATCGTCTAGTTCTTTAGGGATGGTAACGCCTGGTAATATGTGTTCTTCTTTAACAGGGGTATCTTTCCAATCATAAAGTTGGTTGGAAACATAGACTATTTCATATGACTCTTTATTATATAAAGCATATTCATATCGATTATCTTTGCTGATGGAAAGATATAAAGATTTTTCTTCAAACTTAATAATTGGTTTAACATCACCGGTTTTATATACTGCTTTTACTTCATCTAATCGAGAAATTTCTTTTGAAAAACCTTCTTCATCCCATTTGATATCTAAGTACATTAGCCAACTTCCGTTAAAAAGATCGGTAGTATTTGAAAATACAAATTTCGTTACCTCTAATCCCTCTATTGTTTCAGGAAAAATATATAGCTGTGTATGGAAATCTCTTTCCTTAATACATTCAGCCAAAACTTCTTGATAGGATTCAACATCAGACTTAGTTGTTGTGCTACAAGAAAAACAAAAAAGTGCAGGAAAAATAGGGAAAATTTTAGAAATTCTTGATATTTTAATCATTTTCACTGCCGTTTGATTCTTCGATTTCAAGTGGTTCGTCCTGAAGTTCGACTTGGCTGATTGAACCGAACTTGCCTGTAATTTTACTAACTCTATGATCAAGTTTTTCTCTGGATCTTGTTGCTGTTTCGAGTTGCTTTGAAAGTGACTCCCATTCTCTGCCAAACATTTCAAAGTCTTTTCCGAGTCTTGCAAGTTGTTTTGATATCTCTTTTGCGTTTTTAGCTCTTTCGGCATCAATCTTTAGCATGTTGATAGTTACAAGCATTGGAGGAAGCGTACTTGGAGAGGTTATAATAACGCGCTTTTCTCTTGCGTATTCAATAACTTCTGGTAATTCATGATGAATAAAACCAAAAACTCCGTCATTCGGAATAAACATGAGGGCTTCTGGTGCAGTTTTGCTCTCAACAATGTATTTTTCTTTTATCGCGGTAATATGTTTTTTAACATCTGCGGCGAATTCTTTCTTAAGTGATTCTTTTTCTTCTTCTGTCTCTGCTTCAAAAAGCCTCTTATATTGTTGGAAAGGAAATTTTGAGTCGATACAGATCATTTTGTTTGGCTCAGGCATAAATACGACAGCGTCAGCACGGACATCATCGCCATCTTTCACCTTTTTCATAGTGTATTGTTCTTCATAACAACCATATGTGTCACCAAAAACGCTATGCAAGACCATTGAAAGTTGGTATTCGCCATATTGCCCTCTGGTTTGATTGCCTTCTAAAACATTTTTAAGAGAGACAACTTCTTTTCCAAGGCCTTCCATTTGTTTTTGGGCTTCATCAATAGCTTTAAGTCGTTCTCTGACCTGCGCCATAGATTCACTTGTGCCTTGGAAACCTTTATCTAATTTCTCATCAACCTTTTTATCTAAGGCTTGGATTTTTTCATCTAATTTTGTGTTTAAAGCATCGATTCTTTTTGAGAGGTATTCTTGTGTTTTTAATTGGAAATCCCCCATATTTTTCGTGGATTTTTCATTATTTTCGCCTAATTCTTTGACAAAGTTTGCCATTTGTTTGTTCATAACGTTTTCAACAGATTTCTCAACAAAAGCCGCGTCTTGCTTAACTTCAGGAGATTTTTTAGTTAAGAAGACAACAAGTAAAACAACACCTAATACTAAGACTAAAGACAGCAAAACAATAATGACAATTTCCATACAAATACCTCGTTTTGATTATTATACAGTATTTAGTGAAGTTTTTTGAATTAAAAATACAAAAAATTAATTTGAAATAATAACAGTTAATAATTAAATAAATTTTTAGTAAAATAACTACGATGGAAAAACGTATTGCGGTCATTGATATGAAGGCCTTTTACGCTTTCGTTGAGTGCGTTGAAAGAGGACTCAATCCTTTTACTACACCGCTTGCGGTGTGTGATCCAACTAGAGGTGATGGTACAGTTGTTATGTCCGTATCGCCTTTTCTAAAAGAAATGGGTGTCCCATCCGTCTGTCGAAGAAGAGAACTCCCGAATGTTCCTGGAATGATATTAGCTCAACCAAGAATGTCTTTATACATCAAGAAGAGCGCAGAGATTATAAATATTGTTCTCAACTATGTTGGGGAAGACGATATTCACGTCTACTCAATTGATGAATTCTTTGTCAATTTAGGACCATACCTCAAAGCATATAACTGCACCGCTTACCAGTTTGTAAGGAAACTGCAAAAAGAAATCACCTCAAAAACTGGTCTATTAACAACAGCAGGGCTTTCATACAACATGTTTATGGCTAAAGCCGCATTAGATTTAGATGGTAAAAAGAAACCGCCTTATATAGCCCAATGGACTAAAGCAGACGTCAAAAACAAACTTTGGAAAGTTACTCCGTTATCGAAGATATGGGGAATTTCTCACGGCTATGAAGCTAGATTAAATGCTTTAGGCATCGAAACTGTTGGTCAATTAGCAAATGCAGACAAAAATTTACTCAAAGCAAAGCTCGGTGTTATGGGAGAACAACTTTGGGAACATGCAAACGGGATTGATAATACTGACCTAAGAGAAAAATATATTCCGGAAGATACATCTTTCTCAAACGGTCAAGTTCTCATGAGAGATTATTCTCCAGAAGAGGCTAAATTAATCCTTAAAGAAATGAATGATGACCTAGCAATGAGACTAAGAACACGTGGTAAAACCACCAGAAGACTTGGTGTTGCGGTAAGATACACATTCTCAGAAGGCGGCGGTTTTTCTCATCAGGTAACGCTTGATTATCCAACAGATGACACTGACAAAATTTATGAAGATTTATTAAAAATTTACGAGAAATATGTAGGAAATCACAAAATTAGAGGGGTTTATATTACTTATTCTCAACTCGAATCAAATCTATATGAACAACTAAATTTATTTGAGGTTGGGCATATAGACACCACTAAAAGAGATATGACTCGTGCAATAGATGATTTAAAACGTAAATATGGAAAAGACACTATATTAAGAGCATCTGCCCTTTTAGAGGAAAGTACCGCTAAAGAAAGACATAATCAAATAGGAGGTCACCATAAATGAGCGATCGTGGAATGAAAAAGTGGGCTCCGTTTTCTTCATTAATTGAACAGGCCACATGTCTAGAAGAAATGAAATATCAAAGAAATAAAATTGATAAACCAATTCTTACAGATGATCAAAAAGAAAAGATTAATTATGTCCTACAATCATATAAAAAGGGGCAGGAAGTAAAGATTAAGTTTTTTAATGATGGTTATCTTTATTATATAAACACTCAAATAAAAAGGATTGACCTCGAGAATAGAAGGTTAATCCTTGAACATGGTAAATTAGATTTTTCTAATATAATTGATATTGATACTAACGAATTCTTTTAATCTTCTTTTCTTCGTTTAATTAGGAAATATCCGCCTATAGCAGAAACGCTGATTAAACTAATAATTGTTATAACACCAACATAGTTGGTCTTTTTAATGTTAATAAGACTGACGTTTTGTTTAGCCGCTAATTGATTGGAGGAATTCAAAGAATCTCCGTTTTTACTAGCCCATGTAGAAAGTCTTGTCCATTCAGTTAAATACGCTGAGTTACCAGTAAATAGACTTCTTTGATGTGCATTTAAAGCATTAAATGCGGATTTAGCAGTTGAATAATAATGGTGTTCGCTGTCAGAACAGTATCCAAGGTTCTCTACATAATCCATATGCATATAATTGTTAATAAATGTTTCAAGACCTAAACAATCTTCACTTTGTGAAATATCTGTCTCAACCGTTGTTGTTTTTGTCTCATAAACAGTAATTGATTGGATGTGAGCACGTTTTTTGTTTGTGGTTGTGGCAAATGCAACAGAGTTTGTTGCGGTCGCATACTCTTTTTGATAATCGGCATAACTACTCGTAATTGTGTTGCTTGTTCCGCCAATAGTAAATGTAACACCTGTGTCCGATCCATATGATTTGACACTTGCAACAACTTTAGTAATTTTTGAAGATGTACAACTTACTGTGACAGTACCGGTATTGCTTCCTGATCCAAGTCTTAATGAATTAGATTCAAAGGCAGTATAACCACTGGTTGCGACTGAAATTCCATTGGAATTAGGAGTAATCGTTGGTGTTTCACTGGCCCAAGTTATAGTTGCTAAAAGACTATAACCGGTTGTAGTTGTTTCTTCTATAACAACTCTATCTGAGTTAACTGTAATATTGTAAGACGTTGTTTTAGTTGTTCCGTTGTAAGTATAACTTACAGTGATGGATTTAACACCGCCAGTAGACATGTCTGGAGATGTAACGCTTGTTGGAGTAACTGTTTTTTGATAACCATTTGCAAATGTTGCAGTACAAATTCCATCAAAACTAAATGCATTATTCTTCTGATATGTTGTTGTTTGACCGCTAACTGCAATTGATGACAGAGTTCCTTGCGAAACTGTTATCTGATAAGTTGCAGTTTTTGTTGTTCCGCCATAAGTATAAGAAACCGTTACTGTTTGGGTTCCGGTTGTTGTCATAGTGTAACCAGTAAATGTTGAGGTAGCCGTTACATTTGAAGAGGACGAGTCACTAAAGTGAGCAGTCACTGTGCCACCAAATGAGAATGAATCGCCTTCTACAAATGCTGTTGTATATCCACTAAGAGAGATTGATGATAGCGTCTTAGCGGCATTTACTGTAATTGCTTGAGAACATGTTTTCCCGTCAACAGTAATTGTTACTGATGTATTAAGTGTTGTTAAAGCGGTTGATGTTGGTGGATCAAAGCTAAAGCTTGATTCATTTCCACTATAAGCTAAATCTTGCGTTGTAGAATCCGAGAATGTTTTAGTAACAACTAAACCGGTAGGATCAAATGTTTCTCCGGCTTCATATGTTGTTTTTGTTGGAGCTGTTTTAACAGCGATTGATGATAATGATTTTGGTGTGTAGGTTATTTTAACTTGAGATAAATATGATGCTCCTGTAACATTTTCTTGCAAACAGAAGTAACTATATCCTGCTGCACTTGTTCCTAAAGAGGTTAAAGAGGTACTAACAGTAACGTTTGTTCCTACTGTTGTTTTATTGCTTCCGAACGTTAATGTTGACCCACTTGCTGAACAAGATGTCGAAGTAACATAAGCATTCCAAGCCCTATTTGTTCCTGAGGCTGTTTGGGCTTCAATTTTAGTAATTGACCCAGGTATAGCCGTTGTATTAAATAGTGCTGCGACTTTATTCCCGTTACTTTTATTGAATTGCATTGAGGTGGTCGTAGTAGTGTAAAGTTCTCCTTTTCCGCTTATAGAAGTGGAATCTGAAGTGGCTTGAGTCCAATCATACCAAGCATATCCACCAGATGTTGAAAATGACGATCTTGTAATTGTTAACGTTTGACTTTGTGGCGCAGCAGTTACTGTAACGGTACATGTTGCCGTATAACTTCCATCTGTAGTAGTGACAGTAATGGTGGATGTTGCTCCAGCAGTAGCGTTGCTCGGAACAGTGATGACTCCGCTGCTATTTACTGTCGCAGCACTGGTATTTGAAGATGTCCAGGTAACGGATTTATTGGTTGCGTTATTAGGAGAAACTGTTGCTGTTAAAGTTTCTGTTCCTCCTGCTGTTAAAGATGTTGAGTTTTTATTTAATGTAACCCCAGTAACATGAACGGTGCTATCCGAAACCGTTACTGTACAACTTCCAGATTTTGTTCCATCTGCTTGAGAAGTTGCGATAATAGTCACATTTCCTGTAGCCTTTGCAGTTACAACACCTGAAGCTGAAACTGTTGCAACATTCGTGTTGCTACTTGACCACGTAACACTTTGGGATGGGTTATTTGTACCATTAACAGTTGCCGTTAAAGTTCCGGTTTTGGTGCCATTTAAATCTAAAGACAAACTAGATGGAGAAACAGAAACAGAAGAAACTGTTGGAGTAGAGCCTCCGGATGATGTAACTGTTACATAAATGGAAGCATAAACATTTGAGTCAGCATTCGACTCAATAACGATATATTCTTCACCTACTCCAGTTGCAGTTATAGTTCCGTTTGAGTCAACTGAAACAACGTTATCTTCGCCACTCAATGTGTAGAAATTAACAGAATCATCGAATGTACCGACACCATTGACTGTCCAGTCTAGGTCTAATGTTTCACCGATTTCTAATTCTAGTTCTTCATCATGAACTTCTGGATTATTAACGATAATCTCTACAGGAGCATTTTGAACATCGACTCCTAAAAACTTATCAATGTTAAGCCTGCCATTTCCTGCCCAAGATGGATTCCCGCTTATAGAATCACACGATGCATATAATGCTGATTCAATTTGGGCTGGGGTAGCAGTTGGATTTTGTTGTTTATATAATGCAATTGCTGCAGTTACGATAGGAGCAGAGAAAGATGTGCCTTGTGTCTTTTTATACGCAGTATTAGTGCCTTTATCTGCAACATAGACTGTACCAGGGGCTACCAAATCAATTCCGTATGTATTTGAATATCCTGCTTTGGTTGTTGTTGAAGATTCTGCTAAAGAACCGACTGAAATAACGTGATTGTTAGATGCAGGATAGGAAGGTTCACTAGTGTTATAGTTACCCGCGGCCGCTACTAAAGTAATTCCGGCGTTATAACAACTATTAATATAACTTGTCATTACTGAAGAACAACCGGTTGATGCACTCATCGTTGATCCATTATAAGTGACAGCGTGTTCATAAGCTTGGAATGACATGTTAATAACGTCAATTCCTTCACTAATACAATATGAAAGGGCGCTGTTAATAGCAGTCCATTCATATCCGTTTGAAGTGTTTGTTACCTTGTAAACATATAATTCAACATTTGGCGCAATTCCAGCACAGCCTAAAGCATTTATTTGGCTTGCAATAACAGAGGCAACATTTGTGCCGTGTCCTAAACTGTCAACAATTTTGCTCTGATATCCTGATGAAAATTGATAATAAAGCCATGAACCGCTCGAATTATCAATAGTTCTAGAATTACCTTGAATGATTTGATTGTTGTTGGTGTCTTTAAAATCTTCATGTGTATAGTTTAGACCACTATCAATGACTGCTACTTTAACCGAATCCCCACGATAATACTTGTGAGCATTATTGTAGTTCATACACGAAAATGTGTAGGAATTCTGGGTATTATAGCTAGGTTCGCTTGTTATTTCGGTGGAGTAATCAGCAGGATAAAAGATTGGTCCTTTTTCACCTGTGTCTTCGCAAATAAAAACACCGCCATCGTTTGGAGGATCTTGATGCATTTGATTAACACCAGAGAACAACGAAACATATAACGCTGTTGCAATTAATGAACCAACAATTAACTTCTTCATAAACTTTTAGCAATATGTTCCGATGTTTTTAACATCTTGCATATATTGTAGAGTATTTAAAAAATTTTAACAAAACAAATGTGCGTATATGCTAAAGCAAAAATAAAAGTGGCAATTGCCACTTCTACTTTAGATTATTCTTCTGATTTCTTTCGTCGTAAGAAACCATATGTTGTAACAAGGCCTGCTCCAAGAGCGGTGCATAAGACAACTATAATGACATTATTTGTTTGCTTCTTATTAACAACGGTCAAGACATTGGCCTTATTCGCCAATTCACCAGTTGAATAATTAACTGATTTCCCTTGAGATGACGCCCAAGCTTCAAGTCTAGTTCTAGCGGTTGAAATGACATAGTCATTACTTGAAGAGAAAGTTGTTCTTTCGGTTGAAGATAAACCCGCTAAATAGCCAATTGCAGTTGGAAGTTTTGAAACACATTGATTAGTGGTGTCTTCATACATAATGTAGTTTGCTAAATTAATAGCGGAGTCGCCGCCTCCATACTCAATTGTAAGGCTCGCACAATAAGCGGCGCCAGTACCATTTTTCATAACTTTAACATAGTTATAACCTGTTAAATCATAAACATCATTAGTTCCAGTAATTGTTTGGCTAAATGTTGTGCCATTTGTGCTTCCATAAACAGTTAAAGCATTAGTCTCTCTATTATTGATTGTAAGAGAAGTTAATTGCATTGATTCAGTTGTTTGGAAATAACCACCACTAGCCCTAAATTGCATCTTAGAAGAATAGTTCGCTAAGTTATATGCAATAAACTTAATTCCGCTTGCTGCAGTTCTTTCACTTGTACTTGTTTGATAAGATGTTGGAAGATCTGTATAAGTTACAGAATCTGTTGCACTCATTGAATCTTGTCTAGCTTTTCTTTGAACTTGAACAGTTAATGAACATGTTAAGTTGCTGCCAGAAACAGCGTTGGTAAATGTTTTGCTTGTTAACGCTCCTCCGCTAGCAGCATCTGCATAGGTAAATTGATAACCATCACTAGCAAAAGTAAATTCTGTTATGGAATGCCCTAAGTTGTCCTCAACAGTAATGTCTGAACTTGAAATTGATTCGCCAACATAATATGTCTTAGAAACGGTGGCTGAAATGGATGTGACTTCCGGAACACTGGAACTTTCATATTCATAATTGACCACAATATAGTTTAATTGGGTTTGAGTGCTGTTTTGGAACCCGAAAGTCGTTGTTCCATCGAACGGAGTCAGAGTTGCTACACTTCCACTTACACTTTTTTCACAATTCGTGAATGAGGTACCACCAATTCCATTCGCGTAAGAAGTGGACCCTGCAGTTATTACAACCGTCGTGATTTCATAGCCTTCATTTGGAATGAACATCAAATTATGATTAGTATAAACTCTAATTTGATCATATGTATTTGGAACCGCAGTGCTGCCAGAAACTTTTGTTTGCGTCATTGTAAAAGCATCACAAACTGCAGAGCGGCTGCTTTCTCCACCGGTTGTAAAATAAATTGAACCTGTTTCAAAATAAGTCGAAGAAGATTTTGATACTACTCTTTGTGAAGCTTGTTCGGTTCCACTTCCGCCTCCGCTGCCACTAACAGTAATTCCATATGTAGCAGTTTTGGTGGTGCCTCCGTAAGTATAACTTACAGTAACAGTGTAATTACCTGCAACCGACATGTTATAACCACTAAACGTTGCAGATGGGGTTACATCTGAAGAAGTGGAGTCACTAAAGTTTGCGGTTACTGTTCCGCCAAATGTAAAAGTATCATCTAAAACAAATGATGTTTTCCCACCACTTACAGAAATGCTTGTTAAAGTTTTTGCTGCAGCATTAACTGTTATGGATTGACTACATGTTTTTCCGCCATAACTAATAGTTACAGAAACATTTGAAGTTGTTAATGCTGTAGATGTAGATGGTGAAAATGCAAATTCTGATGTGTGACCTGAGTATGTATATGTGTCATATGTGGAGTCACTGTATGTTCTTCTTACAACTAAACCTGTAGGATCAAAATATTCACCAGCAGTATATGTTGTCTTTGTTGGTGCTGTAGAAACTGAGATAGAAGACAAGGTCTTTGCGGCATTCACCGTTATGGATTGACTACAAGACTTGCCTCCATAAGTAATTGTTACAGAAACATTACTTGTAGTTAAAGCAGTTGAAGTAGTTGGGCTAAAGGTAAAATCAGAAGCATGGTTTGCGTATGTATAAGTGTCACTTGTACTATCTGAATAAGTTCTTGTAATAACTAACCCAGTCGGATCAAAATATTCACCTGCTGTGTAGGTTGTTTTGGTTGGGGCGGTTGATACCGAAATAGACGACAAAGTCTTCGTTTCTTCTGCCAAGCCGACAGTAATGCTACTACAAGTAGCAACTGAGCTCGAACTATTTATAATTTTAAAGTAGTTGTATCCAGTTAAATCATAAACGCCGTTCGAACCTGATATTGTAGTGGATGAAGGATTTCTCGTCGTTCCAGCATAAACTGTTAAGGTGCCGCTTGCACCTGATATTGTTAATGTTCCTAAATTAAGTGAGGTTGAGTTATATAAATATCCTCCGCTCTTTTTAAACTGAATCTTGCTGGACTGATTCATTACGTTATAAGCATAGAATTTTAGTCCGCTATCAGCAGTATACTCGGTTGCTGTGGTAGGGTATGTTCCTGGTGCATCAGTATTTAGGATAGTATAACTATCAGCATCAGGATCTGTTGACTCGCCTCCACTTCCAGAAGAGGAAACTGTAACAGTACAAGTTGCACTATAGACCGTACCGCTAATTGTAGCTCTAGCAGTAATTGTCGCGGTTCCTGGACCAACACCAGTTAATGTAATATTTGTGCCACTACTTGATGATGCACTTGAGATTGTTACTACTGTATTGTCACTAGTAGACCAAGTAATATTACTTCCATCACTAGAAGTTGCATTAATCATAGTTGTATCATCCACTACAATGCTTGCTGTAGATCTGCTTATAGAAACACTCGGTCCAACATCCCAAGATGCATTCGCACACATGTTTTTGATAGTACTATTAACGTTACCCCAAATCTTGCATGCATATTCTGGGTGATCTACGAAAGCATTTCTGTTACCTTGAAGGTATTCAGCACCTTCGTTTCTGTTCTTTTCCCTTTGAGTTACAGGATAGTTAATATTCCATTTAATTAAGGTTTCAAGATTTCCCATTGTGTGACCTGAACCATAACTTTGCCCTGTAACAGAATCTGTTCCGGAAGGAGTTGTGTTATTAGGAGCTAAAATTAACTTTGAGTTAACTAAAGTGCAGTAAAATGTTATTCGTGCAGCTTCACCACGAGATTCAGCGGAATATCCTGCGGTGTATGGATCCCATCCGCTAGAAGAGTTGTTCATCCCTTCTACGAAGAAGGAATTGCCGCGGCTAGAGTTTTCGCTCGAAATTGTTGGACGCGGCATATGAATATCTGCATCAGGATATGGGGTTCCTGCGTCACCACCAGATCCTCCACCATGTGAGTTTGGCCAAACATGTTCCCTGTTCCAAGATGTGGCGCTCGTATATGTATAGAAACTAGATATTTTTGTCCCATATGGTTGATTATTACTATCATATTGAACTGTACTAGTATCGTAATCAGTATACTTAAACTGACCACTTGGAGTGGTTCCCATTGATGAATAACCAACAGTTGATTGTCTTTTAGACAAATTTAGAGTTCTTAAAGCGGTTAACAAAGTATTCCCGCTTTGAGATTCATCGATTGTGTTGTAATAAGTTGCAGCATCGCCGTTTGTGTATGTAGCAAAAGTTACTGCAGCTGGTTTATATGTCTTAGTGAAAGTTAACGTTCCAAACGCTAAAGCTAATCCCGTAAGAGATAAAGCGATACAAGATAGTGCTTTTTGTTTTTTCATTTTTTAATACCTGCTTTTTTCGAGAATATAAAAGGCTACGTATAAAACGTAACCTTTCGAAATTTTATGCGTGAGTTCCTTTATTAACACAGAAGCTTCTCCATGTAGTTAAAGTGGTTTCGCTTGTTGTGTAATAAGTTGAAACGTCTGAATATTGTGAGCTATTTGGCCAGTACATACATAAGCCTTTAGATACACCTGCGCCCTTTTGTGCGAGGTTGTATGCGACCAAGTTTGCATGTGCATTCTTAACAGCAGTTGTGTACGAAGAATCAACACGGAAGCTAGAGAATGCTGAGTTATTAGCAAGCTTATCAACAAAGTCCCAAGCATCAAATGTACAGAAATAGTCATAATCACTATCTGCGTAATGTTTTACATTACTTGTAATTGCAGAGTTAAATGAAGACTTGTTACTTGATGTAACGACACTGTTGAGTTGTGATGCTAAGTTCTCCCACGCAGTCTTGTATGCTGAGGCATATGAGAGATTCATATACGATAATGTTTGATCGCCGCTACTTGAGCTTGCGCCACCATTATCAGAGATAAATGAATCAACGATAGCTTTAAGAATTGTGGTTGTTGTCTTCTTTGAGTACAAATCATCAACCCAGTTATCGTAGTCCCAACCATATCCTGCCTCAGACTCTTCTGATGCGATCATGTAGTTAAAGTACTCAGCGTTTGTAATAGCAATATCTTGGACAGCCATCAAACATGCGTCATAACCGACCCATTCAAGTTTTTGTCCTGACATACCGCAGTTAGATAATGCGCCAGAAACAGCACTTCTAATTTCACTGTTCTTAAGAACATCATCGTTCTTCTTTTCGTCGTAACAGACACCACGCATACCGCCACCGTGGTTCCAGAACACAAGTCCGGTTCTTTCGGCTGGATAGTTATTTAATCCGTATTCGATGAAGCTTTGAAGTGTTGAGCTTAAACCCATTGATGCATAAGTTAATTGATTATCTCTCACTAGAGACTTACCTTCAACGTGATATCTCTCAAGATATGTAGATGAAATTCCATATGTTGATGCCCATGATTTAGCGCCACCAGTCTCGATAACGATATTAACATCATCCGGTTGTCCAGAAACTTTCAAGATTTCTTGAATATCACCTGTTGCTAATTGGTTTTCAGACTCTAAGTCTGCACCACACATATAGATCAACACTGTGTGATCATCTTTAGACTGTTCAATAACTGAAATTGAGCATGTAGCAGAAATAGATGTTAAGTTTGTTAACCTTGCGGTAATTGTTGCGCTTTGTCCGGCTGAAGCAGTTGACTTAACAGTAACCAATCCATCAGAGCTGACAGTAGCAACGTTTGTATTTGAAGACGTCCATGTAACATCTTTATTTTGGTTTGCATTAGATGGAACATAGCTAACTGATAATTGTTTTGTTCCGCCAGGAGCAATCTCGGCACTTGTTGGTGATAAGAGAATGCTTGTTGGATCTGTTGGAGTTGGCGTACCTGTAACAACTGTGATCGATGAACAATATGCAGCACCACTTGCGGTTCTTGCAATCTTGAAGTAACTGTAACCAGTTAAGTCGTAGACATCGTTTGTTCCAGTAATTTCAGTTGAGAAGCTACCTGCCGTGTTACTACCGTAAACAGTTAATGAATTTGATTCACGATCATTAATTGTAACGGATTGTAACTCTAATTCTTCAGTTGTTTGTAGATAACCAGAAGATGCTCTCCATTGCATCTTGCTTGAGTAGTTAGCACAGTTGTAGGCTTGGAACTTGATTCCGGAAGCAGCAGTATAAACTGTTGAGCCTGTTTGATATGATGTTGGTAAATCGGTGTAGGAAATTGAGAATGTTTCTTCTCCTCCAGCACTTGATTCTTGGACAACAACAGTACAAGTTGCAGTCTTGCTTCCGCTTACTGTAGTAACAGTGATTGTTGCAGTACCTGCAGAAACACCAGTAACGGTTCCCCCGCTAACAGTCGCAATATTAGTATTGCTACTTGACCATGTAACGTTCTTATTTGTTGCGTTAGATGGTGAAATTGTAGGTACAAGTGTGACGGTCTTACCAACTTTAATTGTTTCAGAGTTGGAGCTTAATGAAACACTTGTAACTGCAATTGGAGTGACAGTGATTGTGGTTGTTGCACTTACTGTGCCGCTTGCAGCTTCAGCTGTTGCAGTGATTGTCGCACTACCTTCAGCAATACCAGTAACTAAACCGGTGTTAGAAACAGTAGCAATCGATTCACTGCTTGATGTATATGTAACGTTTTTAACGTTAGTATCGCTCGGAGTATATCCAACAGTTAATTGTGTTGTAGCACCAATAGAAATTGAACTTGATGTTGCGCTTAATGAGATTGATGTTGGGTATGTAGGTGTAGATGATCCGCCACTTCCGCCACCTCCGGTTACTGAGTAAACAAAGAATGGGGTGTATGAACCTATGCTTCCATAGAAACGAATGTACGAACTATTTATAGTTAAGTATCTGTTATTACAAACGAGATGTCCGCTTGAATCTACAGAACAGGTTCCTCCGGAAGTACTATATTTAAATTCATTTGCGTTTGGGCTGGCAATATATTTGCTTGCACTAGAGTCATAAAGTGTCCATCCAGATAATGATGCACTTCCGACAGTATATTGAACCCACTCACTTTCGGTTGTACTAATTGTTGCGTCTTTTGTTCCGTTCCAACCTGTAACACCTTGATTTGCAGAAGTCTTTACAACAACAGTGTCACCATTCTTCAAAGAAGAATTTGATGTAATTAACGTGTACTCTGGTTCCGCAGGTTTTGCACTAACAGTAACGGTACATGAACCATAAACTCCACTTCCGTCTTGAGCGGTGGCTGTAATGGTTGTACCACCAACAGCAACTGCGGTTACTAAACCGGATTCACTAACTGTGGCAACCGATTCATCTTGAGATGCCCAGACATAGTCTGTATTGGTTGCATTAGATGGAGTAACTGTTGCATTAAGTTGATGTGTGCCTTCTACTTGCATTGAAATGCTTGCTTCAGACATTGCAATATTTGTAACTGGAATTGCTGCAACTGTTAAAGAGATGTTGTAATACATATTCTCATCAGCAAGATCATAGACTTTAAGTGTCCATGTACCAGCTGTTCCAAATGGGTTTGTAATTGTGTATGAAATTCCTTTTGGATTTAATAACTTAATTCCAAGACCATTCGAAGCAAACTCACTATAAGCAATTGCGCTACTTTCAGTATTGTCTGAATATTGTAATGTAGCGGTTAACTTGCCTTCTAAGTCATTACTCAAAGTGTCTGCAGTTGTGAATGAAACCTTAGTCATTGCAGCAGTTACATCTGTAATATAGACATATTCGCCAACATTTAATGTAATTTCTTGAGGAATATAACTTCCATAGGAAACTGTTAATGTATAAACACCTTCATGCGGGAATTTCTGTGTTGGATCAACTAATTGATCGTATGCATCTCTAATCTCATAAGAATACTCGCTTGGATTGAGTGTTGATTGAGTTGAGTCAGATTTAATTGAATTAACAAGTAACGCATTATTAATGGAGAATACTGAGTTTGTTGTATATGTATCTTTATTTGCATCAGACGCACTGAAACCAACCTCGTATGCAGTTGGGTTGTCAGGAGTTCCTGGCTCGGTTGAGCCGCCGTAATTCAAGGTTAGTCCTTTTAAGTATGCTTGCTTACCACTAGTTTCGATTTCTAACGATGTCAAAGCGCCATTAACACTAACTGAGCCGCCAGCACTAGGTGTGATTGTTGTCTTAGTGGAACTGCCATTAACATATACATAGAAAACACTGGACTTGGTACCGTATTGGGCAGTATGAATATCAATTGTTGTAATTTGGTTTGGAACAGAGGTTGATGTAAACCCAAACGTTATAGAACCTTCGGCGCTATTAGAGGCAAATTTTAAACCGCTTGTTCCAGCGAAAACTTTAGTAAGCCCGCTAACAGATGAAATGTAATCGCTACCAGATGTTACTTCATCCCAGAATGTAGATTCAGTTAAAGCTGTGCTTTTATCAGAGCCGTTTTCTTTAAATGTGATGTCATACGATCCTGAAGTATCTTGTGATTGAGCATCAGGATTAACCGTGCAGGAGAATGTATAAACTGCTGATGTAATAGTTATAGAACCACCATCAGCTTTTAATTCCAAGTAATATGGGTTGGATCCAGTCTCTACTTTTGAACCCGAAACTAAGGTAAAATAGTCACCCCAGTTATTAATTCCAGTATAAGATATTCTTGCTTTAAGGGATCCTGTACCACTGAAATTTGCAGTAATTGATTCGATAGAAGTGATTTGATCTTTGTTAACAATGGTTCCTCCACTATTTAAAGTGGCGTGACCAAATGTTGAGCTTGCGACGTTTGAGTATGTAAAAGTAACCTGGGTACCTCTTTTGGTTGTTTGGACATGATCTCCAGCAGATGTAATTTTATTTGAACTGTTTAAGGTAATTGAATAATCAGCACTTCGGTGTGCAATACCACTAACAAATGAACCGATTCCTTTTCCAGAACCAATAAAAACTCCCAAAGCAAGGGCAAGAACCCCGGTGCATAAGGCAATAATTTGAAATTTGAACTTTCTGAAGATACTCATATACGTCTAACCTTCTATCAACTATATTACGGTGACGTATCTAGAAATTGTTTCTAGACGGTACGAATACCGTAATCAATAAGAGTACACGAAAAAATTACTTTTCGTAAGCAATTTATGTTTTGTTTATGTTTCATCGAATATATTTCGTACTTCAAGAACCGTTAGTTATAACTAACAGTCAAATCGATAAATTAAAGTAAAAGGACTAAAAGTCCTTTCTCGTTTAGAATGCCCAATTACCGTTTTTGAATATTTGAACTTTCTTTCCATCTCTTGTATATCCAGTTATTGATAGATCTTTTGAACCAATCATGAAATCAACGTGAATACCTGAGTCGTTAACACCCATCTTTTTGAGTTCGTCATATGAGTATTTTTCGTAATCTTTAATTGCGTTATTGAATCCTAAGCCTAGTGCTAAGTGACAAGCGGCATTCTCATCATACAATGTTGAGAAAAATAAGATTCCGGTATTATTAATTGTAGAATCATATGGGACCAAAGCAACTTCGCCAAGTCTTGATGCGCCTTCGTCCATTGCAATCATTTCTTTAAGGACATGTTCGCCTTTTTCAGCGTGAACTTCAACTACTTTTCCCTTTTCAAATCTAATGGAGAAATTTTCGATAAGTTCGCCATTATATGATAGTGGTTTTGTAGAGAAGACGATACCTTCTGCCTTGCCAGCGATAGGGGTGGTAAAACACTCTTCTGTTGGAATGTTTGGATTGTAGTAAACACCTGTATGTTTGATTGTTTCACCGCCTGCTAACCAGATTGCTTTTTCGTTAAGCCACACTTTGAAATTTGTGCCGTTACTTGACTCATAATGAAGGTAATCTAAATTCAATAAATTTAAATGGTTCGCATGTTTTGCTAAATTAGCGTTATGCTCTTCCCATGATTTTTCTGGATTTTCAGTAAATCTTGATGTCTTAAGAATAGCGTCCCAAAGCTTTTCAACGGCCTTGCTGGCAGGTAAATCTGGAAAGACTTTTTTAGCCCATGCTTTTGATGCTGCACCCGCAACAACCCACTGGTATTTGTTGTCTCTTTCATCTCTAAATGGTTTAGTGACTGAAATGACATTTTTATGAACTTCTGCAACTTTCTTTTGGTTAACACCTTTCATTGAATCTGGATCTTCTGACTCAATAAATATTATTGTTGGCAAAGTTTTATTGATATATTTTTGTTTTTCAATTTTCCATTCTGGGAATTCGCTTAGTGCTTTAACACTTGCTTTCTTATATTGAGTTTTAGTGACTTTGTCACTTCTCCAATCAACATCAACAAGTTTAGCCCCTAATTTGTAACAATCCTCAACAATGAAATTTACGAGGGTTTCTTGATCAAGGTTTGCAACCACAGTTACATATTGACCTTTTTGTACGTTCGCGCCCACTTTCGCAATAAGGTGCGCGTATCCTTTTAAAATAGATTTTTTCATCAATACCTACCTCCTAATGAAAATAAAAACATGCCCGTGTTGTTTTGGGCATGTTTTTCATTCTAGCTTGTTATGCTAACACGCTGCACAACACGGCGAGGAACATAAAGATAATAACGAAGACGAATGTTAAGATTGTGATAATCTTTTCCGACCCTCTTTCTTTTGTCTTCACAAAGACGTTCATTCCTCCACCAGTAATAGCGCCAGAAGCACCTTCTGATTTACCGCCTTGGAGCAAGGATAAAACAATGATAATAAGACCGATTACTAAGAATACAATATCTAATGCTTTCATTTGTTTTCTCCTTTCGTGCTTGAATACTCTAACACAATAAAAATGTTAAAGCAAACGCTTTATTGTAAAGAGGCCTTAAGTTCAAATACGATATCACGTATTTCTGCCGCTCTTTCAAAGTCATATGCTTTGGCTGCAGCACGCATATCAGACTCAAGTCTTTTAATCTCTCTTTCAAGTTCGCTTCTAGTCGAGTGTTTATTGATTTTTGTCGCGATTTCCTGGGAATTTTCAGTATTTCCGAGCGGAGAATGTATCTCTTTTATGATTGTTGTTGGCACTATTCCATTTTCAAAATTGTATGCTTCTTGAATTGCTCTTCTACGGTTGGTTTCATCAATTGCTTCTTTCATTGAATCAGTAATTTTATCAGCATACATTATTACTTTACCGTTTGCGTTTCTCGCGGCACGGCCAATAACTTGAATAAGTGAACGTGTTGAACGAAGGAAGCCTTCTTTATCAGCATCGAGAATTGTTATCAAACTGACTTCTGGAATATCTAGACCTTCTCTTAAAAGGTTGATGCCAACTAAGACATCATATTTACCTTTACGAAGCTGGTAGATAATTTCTGTTCTCTCTAATGTTTTAGTTTCGTTATGCAAATAAGCGACTTTTATTCCTCTTTCCTTAAGGAACTCTGTTAAATCTTCCGCCATTCTAATGGTTAAAGTAACAACCATTGTTCTTTCGTTGCGATTAATTCTTTCTTTAATCTCATGAATAAGGTCGTCAATTTGTCCGAGTGTTCTCCTAACTTCGATTTGAGGATCTAAAAGACCTGTTGGACGAATAATTTGTTCCACAACTTTACCGCCGCACTTATCTAGTTCATAATCACCAGGTGTTGCGGATGTACAAATAACCTGAGGCATTAATGATTCAAACTCTTCAAAGTTTAATGGTCTATTATCTAACGCGGAAGGTAATCTAAACCCATATTCAACGAGTGTTTCTTTACGAGATCTATCACCGTTAAACATGCCTCTAACTTGTGGTAAAGAAACGTGTGATTCATCAATTATCATCAGGAAATCCCTAGGAAAATAGTCAATTAATGAGAATGGACGTCGCCCTGCTTTACGCTTATCGATGTGCCTAGAGTAGTTTTCAATTCCGGGACACATTCCAAACTCAAGCATGCTTTCCATATCTTGTTTTGTTCTCATTTCTAAACGTTCAGCTTCAAGAAGTTTTCCTTGGTCTTTGAACCATTTGAGTCTTTCTTCTAATTCCACCGAAATTGTTTGAACCGCTTCAGCAATTCTTGTTCTGGTTGAGGCGTGATCATAGGCCGGGAAAATTGGATAGGTTTTATAACTTTCTTTAACTTCCCCAGTTAACAAGTCAACTCTGTTGATGCTTTCAACTTCATCTCCAAAGGTGTCGATTCTGATAACATATGATTCAGTGATTGGAGGGCATATCTCAATTACATCGCCTCTAACTCTAAAATAGCCTGGTTTAATATCGAGGTTATTTCTTTGATATTGAGCATCGACAAGTCTTGCTAAAAATTTCTTTCTATCAATTGTCTCTCCAACACGAACATCGAACACTAAGCTTCTATATTCGTCTGGGTCGGTTAACCCATAAATGGAGGCTACTGAACCAACAACTATTGTGTCTCTTCTTTCCAAAACAGAATTAATCGCTGAAGTACGAAGCATTTCAATCTCTTCGTTCATGACAGCGTTTTTATCGATATAAGTATCGGATTTTGGTAAATATGCTTCAGGTTGATAGAAGTCGAAGTTAGAAACAAAGTATTCAACTCGATTGTGTGGGAAAAGTTCTTTAAATTCAGCATAAAGTTGGGCCGCAAGAGTTTTGTTATGAACTAAAACTAATGTTGGTTTTTGCACTTCTTGAATTACGTTTCCAACAGTAAAAGTCTTACCGGTTCCGGTTGCTCCAAGTAAAACTTGGATTTTCTTTCCTTCCTTAATGCCATCAACTAATTCTTTGATAGCGGTTGGTTGGTCACCGGTAGGTTTATAATTAGAAACTAATTCAAATCTTCTTTCTTCCATTATTTTAGTTCCGATTTTCTAGACAAGTCTTCAAGGTAGGAGTAAATAAAACCATCAATTTCGCCATCCATAACCAAATCAACATCACCTTCTGAATAGTTGGTTCTGTTGTCTTTCACTAAAGTATATGGGCAGAAAACATATGAACGGATTTGAGAACCCCATTCAATGTCCTTCTGTTCTCCAATAATGTTTTTAAGAGCGGCTTCTTTCTTTTCAATTTCCATTTGATAAAGTCTACTCTTCAGCATTTTCATAGCGGTTTCTCTATTGAGAAGTTGAGAACGTTCAATTTGACATGAAACCACGATTCCTGTTGGTATATGAGTAATTCTTACGGCGGTTTCAACCTTGTTGACATTTTGACCACCTGCGCCTCCAGAGCGGTATGTATCAACACGTAGATCTTTATCTTCAACCACAATATCCACGTCGTCTTCAAAAAGTGGAACAACGTTGACCGATGCGAAAGATGTGTGTCTTCTTTTGTTTGCATCAAATGGAGAGATTCTAACTAATCGATGTACACCCTTCTCAGATTTAAGCAAACCATATGCATTCTTTCCGCTTATGTTAAAAACAATTGATTTAATGCCGGCTTCTTCGCCTGGCTGTTGATCAACAACAGAAAATTTCATGTGGTGTCTTTCGCACCAACGAACATACATTCTAGAAAGCATGTCTGCCCAATCTTGAGCCTCTGTCCCGCCTGCTCCAGAGTGTATTTCTAAGGTAACATCATGACGATCGAATTCACCTTTAAAAAGCAGTTTTTGCCGGAAATTCCCGCAAATTTTTGATAGATCAGTCAACATTTCTTCGAGTAATTGCCTCATGTCTTCGTCAGATTCTGAGGTTGCAAAAATAAGGTCATTTATCTCTTTGTGTTGATTTTCAATTTTTAAATATGTGTCGCGTTCTTCTTTCGCGTCGTTATATTCATCAATAATTTTGAGGGCGGATTTTTGATCGTTCCAAAAACCTTCCTCGTTTTGTTTTGCTTCTAACTCTTTAACTTTGTTGTCTAAAAAAGCGAGGTCAAAGAGAGTCACCGAGCCTATTTACCATCTCAGTAACTTCTTTAAGTTCTAAGCGTAATTCTTGGAGCTCTTTCATGACTATTCCTTTTCTTTACTTTCAACGTCTACGACGTCTTGTTCCGCTGGTTTTTCTTCTTGTTTTTCAGCAGGTTTCTTAATTTGAACCACCACGTTCAAGAATTTGAAAACAATTTCTTGGGCAATGTTTTCAATACACTCTCTGAAGAGAGCTTGTCCTTCATTAACATAATCTTGAAGTGGGTTTGTATTAGCATAACTTCTTAAGTGAATGCCTTCACGAAGCCTTGCCATTGTATCAATTTGTTTAGTCCAGTTTTGGTCAATGGTTTGTAAACAAATATCTCTTTCAACTTGTTTTGCAATATCTTCGCCCCATTGTTGACGACGAATATTATATGAACCTAATAGGTTGTCGGCGAGGTCTTCGCCAGCGTCTTCAACAGGTGCACCGTCCCAGTCATCTGCAACAAATGAACCCTCTGGAACGAATTTTGGTTCAAGAACTTTCTTGAGTTGTTCACCAGAAATATAGTCACTCTTTGTGCCTTCTGGTAGTGCTTTTCTTGCTAAAACAGCACCAGCAATTCTAAAGAATTCTTCAATCATATCGGTGATGTCTTCAGCATAGATAATCGCATCACGTTTTTCGTAAATCGCGTTACGTTGTCTTGAAATAACGTCATCATAATCAAGAAGATTCTTACGAATATCGAAGTTTTGTCCTTCAATTTGTTTTTGGGCGTTTGTAATAACCGCTGAGAAAAGTTTTGATTCTAATGGACCAGGTCCAAAAGATTCAATACGAGCTTGAATAGATTCTGCGGCAAATCTTCTAAGAAGATCATCATCAAAAGACACATAGAATCTAGAAAATCCTGGGTCACCTTGACGACCAGAACGTCCACGTAATTGATTATCAATACGACGTGATTCGTGTCTTTCTGTACCAAAAACGCATAAGCCACCTAAAGCTTTGACTTCGTCATTAATCTTAATATCGGTACCACGACCAGCCATGTTGGTGGCAACTGTAATAGCGCCTTTTTCACCTGCGTGAGCAATAATTTCAGCTTCACGAGCATGGTTTTTAGCGTTCAATGTTTCGTGTTTTAAACCTTCTTTGTCAAGTAAAGAGGAGACTTCTTCAGAAGATTCAACGGAAACTGTACCAATAAGAATTGGTTGTCTTTTTTCGTGTCGTTCTTTAACTTCTGCAACTAGTTGTTCTAGCTTCTCTTTCTTATGAGCATAGATGTAATCTATGGCATCAATACGAGCAATTGGTTTATTGGTTGGAATAACAACAACTCTCATGTTGTAAATCTTTTGGAATTCTTCCTCTTCGGTCTTGGCAGTACCAGTCATACCAGACATCTTCTTAAAGAGTCTGAAGAAGTTTTGATATGTGATGGTAGCCATTGTGACAGTTTCTTCTTTGATTTTGACGTTCTCTTTAGCCTGAATAGCTTGTTGTAAACCGTCACTATATTCACGGCCTTTTAAAATACGGCCTGTTGATTGGTCAATTAATTGAATTTCACCGTTTTGATCGACCATATATTCAACATCACGAGTCATGATGTAGTTGGCCTTAAGGGCTTGTTGAATTCTATGAAGATCTTCTTGGTGATCTGGTCCATAAAGGTTATCAACTCCAAAAAGTTGTTCTGCGCGTTTGTTTCCAGCTTCAGTTAAAGAACAGGTCTTATCTTTGATATCGATCTCGAAATCAACATTTCTCTTAAGGGCCTTTGCGAATAAATCGTATGTCTTATAAGAAGAGGCGCTTGTTCTTGCTTGACCTGAAATAATAAGTGGGGTACGAGATTCATCAATCAAAATTGAGTCGGCTTCATCAACAACTGCATAGTGTAAACCACGTAAAACGCGGCGCGCTTTTGTGTTTGCCATGTTGTCTCTTAAGTAGTCAAAACCAAGTTCTGAGTTGGTTGTATAACAAATATCACACAAGTGTTGTTCTTGTTTTTCTTGAGTTGTTAAATCGTGAATATTGCACCCAACAGTTAAACCTAAAAATCTATAGATTTGTCCCATCCACTCAGCGTCACGTTGAGCGAGGTATTCGTTAACTGTTACTACGTAAGCGCCTTTTCCTTCAAGGGCATTTAAGTAGATCGCCATTGTAGCGGTTAATGTTTTACCTTCACCAGTTCTCATTTCAGCGACATCGCCATCATGCATAACTAATGCACCAATTACCTGAACCTTATATGGGAATTGTCCGAGTGTTCTGCGAGCTGCTTCACGAGCCACAGCCATAGCCTCATATTTTATATCTTCAAGGGTTTCGCCGTTAGCTAAACGTTCTTTAAAATATGGGGTTTTTGCCTGTAATTCCTCATTAGTTAACTTTGCCATCTCCTCTTCATAAGCAAGGACATGGTCAGCCATCTTGCTGTATTTTTTGAGTACTCTTTCGTCTACTCTAAATAATTTTTCAATGAAATTTGCCATAGTATTGCTCCTTAACCGGACAATTTAGTATTCTACCATATATTAATGGTATCGCAACCCAATTATTGTCCTTAATTTTTATCTCTATCATCTCTTTTCTAAATCAATTGTTTTTGACATGACTAAAACTTTTATCTTTTTTGCTCCTTTTTCTTTGACTAGATTTATCATCGATTTTATTGTTGAACCTGTTGTAAAAACGTCATCGACGATTAATATCTTTTTACCGGTTAAATCAACATCATCAATCTTTAAAATCTTACCAACTTTTTGTCTTTCTTTTGTGTTCAAATCTGCCTGTTTTACCTCCTTTGTTTTATGAATGCACTTCATCATTTTTAAATGCAAAATTGAAAACATTTCTTCCACATGATTAAATCCTCTTTCTTCATCGCTTTTTTGATGTGACGGAGCGGGTATTGTCGTATATCCATTAAATTTATAATTTAAATATGTCGAATAGTACTCTAAAAACACAGTTCTTAATTCGTAGTCTTTGCAACCCTTGAATTGATACAAAATTTCTTGCACTTTTTCGTTATAAAAATAGATGTGTAAACACTCAATTTCATCAACGAAAAATGTTTCCAAAACTGGTTGAAACTTTAAAAGACAATCGTGACAAATCGTTGGGTTTTTGCAGAACAGATTGTGAAAGGATGTTTGTTCAATTGGTTTAAAACATATTTTGCAAATGCCTGTTCTTGCTTCTGATTGTGTCGATTGCTGTTTTGATCTCGTCTGTTTGCTTATTGACGAGAAAAATGACTTCACCTTTTGGAGCATCAATTTTTCTACCTACCCTTCCTGCAATTTGAATTAGTGCCTGTGAGTTATAAATTTCGTTATCCGCGTCATAGATAATGACCTGCAAATCTTTAAAAGTGACGCCTCTTTCTAATACGGCGGTTGTTACTAAATAGTCGTACTTTCCCTCCTTAAAATCTTTAATTTTTTGGGTCCTGTCTTTACACTTAGAATGCAAAAAAGTACCATTTTTCACGAGAATTTTTAAAATTTTGTACAAACATTCACACCTCGCGATTGTCGGGGCAAATATGAAAACTTTTTTATTATTTTTCTTATATTCTTTAATTTTTGACACTAGATATGGAATCTTAAAATAACCAATTTTTGTAACAACTTCTGGAACTGGCAACGGATGTCTATGAAAACGCGTATTTAATTCTAAAATCTCTCTTCTTCCCTTACTAAAGAAATCGATTACATCATTAGATGGGGTGGCCGACATCATAACAACATGACCTCTAACAGCCCTAAAAAACATCTGCGCTAACAGCTTATTGTTTTTAAAAGGAAAAGCATCTATTTCGTCAAGGATGATCAAATCAAAGTACTTGTTATATCTATATAATTGATGCGTTGTGAGAACCACAACATCGCCTTCGAGCTTGTCCGTGTGACCACCATATATGGATACTACATAATTGTTTGGGAAAGCCGCTCTTATCCTATGAGCGAGTTCGATAACTACATCACGACGCGGAACTGCGAATGCTACTGTTTTATGATTTGATAGACAATACGACATTAAAGCATATACAAGTTCTGTTTTACCCGCGCCACACACCGCGTTAACAAGTGAATCAACATTATTTTTATAGTTTTCAACGAGCTGATTTGAGAGTCTTTGCTGTTCTTTTGAGAGTTTGTAATCAAGCTTTAAAACAACGATACCTTCTTTTTGTTTTCTCTTTTCTGCTTCTTTGCCTCTCATGGTGATGCAAAAACGACAGTAAGGTTGACCTTTCAGATATCCAATATATTTAGGGTTTGAGTTGCCACATCGAGGGCATTTAAAATTTGTTCCCACATATATATAATTCAAGTCAAAAAAGAAAAATCGTGAAATCACACGATTTTTCAAATTAATTTGAAAGAAATTTTTCGGTCGTTAACCTTCTATTTCGTTAACCCTTCTTTCGTGACGTCCGCCTTCGAATGGGGTTTTAAGGAAAATCTCTATTCTTTTTAACACGTCTGGAAGCTTCATGAATGTAGCACCGAACGCGATCATGTTGGCGTTATTGTGCTGTCTCATTAATCTAGCGACGTCATCGTTATATGCAATGCCAGCACGGACACCTTTTGTTTTATTAGCGGCGATTGCGATACCTTCTCCGCTGGAGCAGACTAAAATACCATAGTCAACGTCTTTAGATGCAACTTTCTTAGCGGCTTCATGTGCGAATATTGGATAATCACATGATTCAATAGAGTTTGTCCCGACATCTACAACTTGAACGCCTTTTCCTTTAAGGAACGCTTTGATCTCTTGCTTATACGCGTATCCTGCGTGATCACTTGCAACTACTACTTTCATATTTTTACTCCTTTGAAATTACTTTCTTAATTTGATCCATTGTTATCGCACCTTCTCTGAAGATGTGAGTATATTTATCTTCAACCATAACTACTGTTGATGGTAAGTTACTTACGGTCTTGCCATCCACAACCGCCGGAAATTCATCGCCAAATGTATCTGCAACCTGTTGAGCTGTTGTGCCTGGTTCTTCGCCTGCTCTATTCGCGCTTGGTACTAAAAGTGGTTTACCAGTTTTTCTAATTAAATCGCGTATTAGATCGTAGTCTGCAATTCTAATTCCGACACGACCAATATCTGAAATGCACCATTTTGGAAGTCCTGCTTTTGCTGTTGTTATCATTGTGAATTGACCAGGCATAAAATTTTTCACTAATGATTTTGCTACATCATTAAGTTCAGCGTATTTTTCAACATCTTCAACGTCCGCCAGCATAAGTGTGAAAGGTTTAAAAGGAGGGCGTCTTTTTACCTTAACAAGTTTATCATATGCTTCTTTGTTATCATAGATAACACCAAGACCATATACTGTTTCAGTTGGAAAGGCTACAACCTCTCCTTTTCTTAATAGTTCTGCAGCTTTATCTAGCTGTGATGATTTTAAAATTTCCATATATTAATTTTACTACTTCAACTCCAAAATAAGTATTCTTTCTTTTCCGTTAATGTCTTTAACAAAACCAAAGGTTACATTTCTTAATGTTTCCTTGATTATCTTAGTTAGTTTTTCCTTTAAGTCATAACCAATTTCAAATACACACAGCATTTCTTTATTCTTGAGTTTTGGTAGTGCCTTAAATATATCTCTATAGACTGTTAGATCCTCGTCTGAAAATAACGCTAAATGTGGTTCGTGATCCAAGACAGATTTATCCACTTCACACCTGTTTAAGATATATGGTGGGTTAGCTACCAACACATCAACTTTAGCGCCAGCTTTCACTAATTCATCACATGCATTACCGACGAAAAAATTTCCAATAACCCCCAGATTTTCCGCATTTTTTCGCGAAACTTCTATTGCATCAGAAGATATGTCACTCATAAATAGGTACCTTACTTTAAGTTTCTTTGCAAGGGTTATTCCCATTACCCCGGAACCACAACAAATGTCTGCAACATTAATGACGTTATCGCCAAATTTTTGCAAGGCTCTCAAGTAAACTTGAGTAACAACTTCTTCTGTTTCTTGTCGCGGTATTAAAACTCGCTCATCGACATAAAAATTGTTTCCCAGAAATTCTGCTTCATGAAGAATGTATTGAATTGGTTTCCCCATTAAAAATTCATTAAATTGTTTGGAAAAAGCGTCAAAATCCCTAATATTTTCATTTTTGTGTACATAAAAACCAGACATAGATTTAATTCCGTTGTTGTGGCATAAGAGAATGCGCACAGCAATTTCATCAACGTCTGGATTTGTTAATTTTTTAATTGATTCTTTATAAACTTCGTAAAGTGTCATTAGTTATTTTGAAGCATTTTTTGTTCTTGGTCGTAATGTTGAAGAGCGTTTAGCACTTCATCAAGGTCGCCTTCCATAACTCTATCAAGTTTTTGAATTGTGAAACCGATTCTATGATCAGTAACTCTATTTTGAGGATAGTTATACGTACGGATTTTTTCACTGCGTTCGCCTGTTCCGACCTTTAGTTTACGTTCAGAACCAAATTTCTCTTCTTGTTCTTCTTGGAGTTTAGCGTATATTTTCGCTCTTAACATTTGCATACAGATAGCTCTGTTTTGAATTTGTGATTTTTCTGTTTGGCATGAAACAACTACGCCAGTTGGTTTGTGTGTCATACGAACAGCTGATTCTGTTTTATTAACGTTTTGACCACCGGCGCCTTGAGAACGATAAGTATCAACTTGAATATCTTCCATCTTAAGTTCAACATCAATCTCTTCCATTTCAGGCATAACCAAAACAGTCGCAGTTGAAGTGTGAATTCTTCCAGACGCTTCGGTCTTCGGCACTCTTTGAACACGATGAGCGCCACTTTCAAACTTTAAGCGTGAGTATACATTATCTCCTTTTATCATAAATGATATAAGAGAATAACCGCCAGCCTCACACGGGTTTTCATCGATTACTTGATAATGCCATCCTTGTGATTCGGCGTATCTAACATACATTCTGAAAAGGTCGCCTGCAAAGATGTTGCCTTCATCTCCACCGGCAGCACCACGAATTTCTACAATAATGTTTTTGTCGTCGTTTGGATCTTTTGGAAGAAGTTCAATTTTAAGCGCTTCACATAGTGCGGCTTCCTCTTCAACTAATCTTTTGTGCTCGCTATGACCTAATTCAACAATCTCCGGATCAGAATCATTTATCATGGCTTCAGAATCTTTGATATCTGAAACGATTCTTAAATACTTATGGTAACCTTCAACAACAGGTTCAAGGGCCGCTCTTTCTTTAGAAAGGTCACGAAAACGCTTCATGTCCTTCATGACGTTTTCATCCATTAATTCTTTATCGACTTCAGCAAATCTTGTTTCAGATGCCTCAAGTCTTTTGAGCATGCTAGTTTCCATAAGCGGTGAGAATTATACCATAAACAAATCGTTTGATAAAGTTAAATCACTATTTCTTAATATTTATATTAATTTTTCGGTTTTTTCTTTTAATTACTACGTCGATGTTATACAATCAATATCGGTAAATTTTTATGGCATATAAAGCATTATACAGAACATATCGTCCTCAAACCTTTGAAGAAGTTGCAGGACAAAAACATATTATCCGCACACTTAGAAATGCTTTAGCAAACAACAAAATTGCACACGCCTATCTTTTCTGTGGCCCTAGAGGAACCGGAAAAACAACAATGGCAAAATTGTTCGCTAAAGCTTTAAACTGTGAACAAGGTATTGGCTGCCAATGTAACGAATGCTCTAACTGTAAAGAAATTATTGAGGGCTCTCATCCAGATGTAATTGAAATCGACGCCGCTTCAAACAATGGTGTTGAACAGGTTAGAGACCTTATTGACAAAGTCAATTATCTTCCAATTAAAGGACGATACAAAGTATATATTATTGATGAAGTGCATATGATGACTGCTAACGCTTTTAACGCTTTGCTTAAAACATTAGAAGAACCACCAGCACACGTCATCTTCATTTTAGCGACAACCGAACCTCATAATATCATCCCTACCATCTTATCAAGATGCCAAAGATATGATTTCACAAAGGTTGCTGACGGCGATATTGAACAAAGAATGATAACCGTTCTTAAAAAAGAAGGTGTTCAATACGATAAAGCAGCTGTTAGAGCGATTATATCTTTAGCGGACGGCGGTATGAGAGATGCATTATCTATTCTTGATCAGATTTTAGCCTACTCCAACAACACTTTGAGTGTTCAAGACGTATATTCAATATTTGGTTTAATCTCCACAAAAGAAAAAATTGCCTTAATTAAAGACATCAATTTAGGGGATGTTTCTAGCACTCTTGAGAGAGTTAAATCTTTCTCTGAAGGCGGCATTGATATCTCTAGACTTACCCAGGATATCCTAGAAATTTTAAAGGATGTTCTTATTTATAAGAAAACTAAGGAAGTTTCCGAACTCTCTGTTCTTAATGAAGAAGATGCTCAATCACTTTCGTCTGAATTAGAAATTAGAAAACTTCACGAAATGATTGGGACATTCCTTAAACTTCAACTTGATTTTAAAACTGCATCTAATGTAAAAACATTATTTGAAGTTACTCTGTTAAAACTTCTCACTTACGAAGACACTACAAATGTCATAGAAGTTAAAAAAGAAGTTGTTCTAGAACGAGTGAAAGAGGTAAAACCAGAGCCTGTTACTCAACCACAACCTGAAAATAAAGTGGCTCCCGTTGAAGAAAAACCTGCTCCTTCTGTTGAAGTTAAACCAGAAATCAAACCTGAGCCTCAACCAGAACCAGCACCTGTTGGTAAAGAACCGGAACCTGTTGTTGATGAAACCGTCGCTCCTGATTGGCTTTTAGATGACGATGATGAAAAGAAAGTCGTTGAAACTGAAGGCGAAAGATATGAATTAGATGATGATATAATCATCAAACTCATGGTTTTAGGTGAGAAAGAATTAAGAAAATCCATCACAAGTCGCTGGGATGAGCTTAATGCTTTCCTAGGTCATCCGACTCTTGGTGACTTGGTCGCATTGTTAAAAGATGGATCGCCTTTAGTGGTAACAAAAGATGTAATTTTACTAGTTTATGATTTTGAAAAATTGGCATCTAAAGCTAACGTTAAGGTGAATGCAAATAGAATTTCCGAAATTATTAACAAAATGTTGGGTAGAGATATGTTTGTATATGCTATATCACGAAGCGATTCTACTAGACTCGTGAAGGCTTACCAAAACTTAAGACAAATCTCCAGACTACCTTTACCAAAAGATATAAAAATCTCATTGGAGGATTTACGAAAATGAATATGCAACAAATGATTATTCAAGCTCAGAAAATGCAAAGAGAAATGCAAAAGAAACAAGCCGAGCTTGAAGCACAAGAATTTAGCATCACCAAAGGTGGCGCTGTAACTGTTGTCGTTAAAGGTGATAAATCTATCGTTTCAGTATCTATTGATAAAGATGCTATGGATCCAGATAACAAAGAAATGGTTGAAGAATTAATTGTTTTAGCAATTAATGAAGCAATAGAACAAATAAAAGCAAAAGAAGCAGAAATTAGTTCATCTGTCTCTGGAGGAATGGGCGGTCTTTTCTAATGAAAGAACTTAGGAGCATCTCAAAGTTAATAGACTCCTTTCAACGTTTACCTGGAATTGGTCATAAAACCGCAGAAAAAATGGCTTACCAAGTCCTTGAAATGAAAGGCGAGAACGTTGAATATTTTGCCGATGCTTTAAGGGAAGTTAAAGAAAAAATACACCATTGCCCTATTTGCGGCGCCTACACAGAAGATGACATGTGCGAAATCTGTGCGTCTGAAACTAGAGATAAAACTAAAATTATGGTTGTTTCATACGCAAAAGATGTAATTTCCTTTGAAAAAATAGGGGTTTTTGATGGGGTTTATCATGTCTTGGGTGGCGCTGTTAGTTCCATAAATGGCGTAACAATTAATGAACTTAATATAACTCCACTCTTTGATCGAATTAAAGACCAAAAGGTTAAAGAAGTCATTATTGCAACTAACCCAAACACTGAAGGCGAAACCACCGCTTTATATTTAGCGCATATACTTGCTAGCACAGGCGTTATAGTGACTCGTATCGCATACGGTCTACCTTTGGGTGGGCACCTAGAATATGCAGATGCGCTCACATTAACAAAGGCGCTTGAAGGAAGAAATAAAATTTAAGGAGAAACATTTATGTTTGTAACTATAGAAGGACCGGAGGGAAGCGGTAAGTCATCCGTTACCAAAGAAGTTGTAAAGATGCTTGAAAAAGATGGTTTTACCATCGTTATGACTCGCGAGCCAGGCGGAACACCAATCGCAGAAGAAATTCGTAATGTTATTTTGGATAAAAAGAACACCGCTATGGACCCAATGACTGAGGCGCTTCTTTACGCAGCGAGCAGAAGACAACATTTAGTTGAAAAAGTTTGGCCTTTATCTAAAGAAGGCAAAATTGTCATTTCCGATAGATTTTTGGATTCCTCTTTAGCGTACCAAGGAGGTGCAAGAGGTTTAGGAATTGATAAAATCCTTTCTCTTAATCAATATGCAACTGATGGTTTCTACCCTGATTTAACTTTGTTATTTGACTTAGATCCTAGAATCGGATTACAAAGAATTGCTGCCAATAACGCTAGAGAAGTCAATAGACTTGATTTAGAAAAAATAGATTTCCACGATAATGTACGCAAAACATTTTTAGAGCTCGCTAATCGTTTTAAAGATCGTTTTGTTATTTTAGATGCTTCAAAACCATTTGATGAAGTAGTTCAAGATGCATATCGTGCTATCAAAGATAGAATAGCAACATGCAAATAGATAAATACTTACAAGAATATCAACCAATTATATATAAAACATTTGTGAATGCTCTGGAAACAAAGAAGCTTTCTCACGCCTACCTTTTAAGTGGCTCGATTGGAATGCCTTTAAAAGAGGTCGCAATCTTTTTGGCAAAATCCTTAATTTGTGATAACCCAAAACCCCTCGCATGTAATGAATGCATCACCTGCTTGAGAGTGGACGAAGGCAATTATGCTGATGTAATGGTGTTTGATGGAGAGAACGCCAAAATTAAAAAAGGCGACATTGAAAAAATTACTTCCAATTTTGATAAAACTGCTCTTGAAGATAAAGGTATTATGATTTACGTCTTGCACTTAGTGGAAACAATGACCGCCGTTGCGGTAAATTCGCTTCTCAAGTTTTTAGAGGAACCCGGAAAGAATATTTTTGCTTTCCTGACAACCGAGAACGAATCTAAGATTTTACCTACCATTATTTCGCGAACTCAGGTCCTAAGATTTAGAGAAATCGACAGGTCAAAAATCATAAAAGATGCGGAAAATATGGGGGTTATTGCAGAAGATGCCGAGATTTTAAGTGGTTTTTATAATGATGGATCAACCATAAAGGAAATCTCTGAAAGTAAAGAATATGAAACTGCTAAACAAGCATTAACGGATCAGCTAAACAGCCTCTTAATTTCTCCTGATGATGCAGTGTTTACAAATCAAAGATTCGTCGTGCCATCACTAAAACAGCAAAATGTCGCTAGACTATACATCAAAATGTTAACTGAGGTATTTAAGGATTTACTTAATTTATCAGTAAATGAAAACATAACATTAAAAAGTTATGATAATATATTACACGAACTGTTAAACCACATATCGCATATTGATAAGTCGTTAATTATTCTTATGTCATCACTCAAAAAGTTAGACTATAACGTTAATATCGGTCTATTACTTGACCACATCATTTATTCAATCACTAAGGAGGGAAAATAATGGAAGTAACGCATTACGTTGGTATTAAATTTTCCAGCTCCGGTAAAGCATATTTCTTTGGCACAGATCTAAAAGATCTACAAATCGGCCAAAAAGTCGTCGCTGAATCCGTAAGAGGTCTTCAACTAGGAGAGGTTGCAACTCCAGTTTTTGACATTTCAACATATAAAAGTAGTCTCGAATTAAAACCATTAACGAGAGTTGCTACAGAAGACGATTTACTTCTTTTTGAAGCAAACCAAAAACGCGCAAAACAAGCATTAAAAGATACAAACGTCGAAATTGAAAAGCTTGGGTTAGTTATGAATCCGATTGAAGCTGAGTTTTCATTAGACGGCTCAAAAGTAACTATCACATATGTTGCAGAAGAAAGAGTTGATTTTAGAGAACTATTAAAGGTTCTTGCATCGAAATTCCATTGCCGCATTGAGCTTCGTCAAGTTGGCCCTAGAGACAAAGCTAAAATTGTTGGCGGAATTGGTCTGTGCGGCTTGCCTCTTTGCTGTAAACGTTTCTCAACTGATGTTGAATCCGTTTCTATTAACCGTGCGAAAAACCAAATGCTTTCACTTAATATTCCAAAACTCAGTGGCCACTGCGGCAAATTAATATGCTGCCTTCTTTACGAAGATGATGCATATACCGATTTAAAGAAAGACTTTCCACCACTTGGAACTTTATATGAAAGAGAAGATGGAAAAATTTGGAAAGTTACTTCATATAATGTTTTTTCTAGACACGTTAAGTTATCGTGCGAAAACGATTTTGAATTTGTGCCTTTAGAAGATACTTTAAAATTAAAAAGAATTCACAAAAATAAATGAGATCACTAAATTTTGATTCCTCTAAACCTTTACTATATCTTGTCGCTACTCCAATTGGGAACCTACAAGAGGTTTCTCCGCGCACAATAGAGGTTCTTTCAAGTGTTGATTTGGTAGCTTGTGAAGACACCAGAGTAACAGGCAAACTTTTATCTTTGCTCGGTATAAAAAAAGAACTAATTTCACTTCGTGAACATAACGAAGTTTCTACATCAAAAGAGTTAACTGAGAAAATTAAAAAAGGTCTCAAGGTTGCTTATGTTTCTGATGCCGGTTATCCATGCATTTCAGACCCGGGTTCTAAACTAGTCAAAATTTGTTTAGAAAACGATATTAATGTTTCTCCTGTATCTGGACCTAATGCTGCCTTAAATGCATTAATTGCATCAGGCCTTTGTGAGGATCATTTCTATTTTCACGGATTTTTGAACGTAAAAGAATCTGTGCGTCTTGAAGAGCTTAGAGAGCTTGCTTTAAAGAAAGAAACACTCATTTTCTATGAAGCCCCACACAGAATTCAAAAAACTCTTGAGTCAATGTATGAGATTCTTGGTGACAGAAAAGCTTGCATGGCAAGAGAGCTTACTAAAAAACATGAAGAGTTTATTCGAGGAGGTTTAAAACAACTTTCTGAAATCGATCCTGAAACACTCAAAGGCGAAATGGTTATTGTTGTCGAAGGCTCTTCTGGAGAAATTAAACCAATCGTTAGCAACACTGACATTGTCAATATGGTTAAAACAATGGTTGAATCTGGCATGAGCACAAAAGATGCAATAAAGAAAGTCTCAGAAATAACCAAAATAAATAAGAACGTAATTTACAAGGCCTACCACCTAAATTGATAAAATAAAAACACAGTCAAATCTCTAAATATACGGGAAATCCTGTGTTTTTTTAAATTATTTTACTGAATTCTTTGGGCATATCTGTCTTAAACTCACATATCTTTTTTGTTAATGGGTGAACAAATTTTAACTTATATGCATGGAGTCCTAACCTTTTTAGTGGGTCTTTTGGTTCTCCATATTTATCGTCACCGACAACATGGTGCCCTATATGTCCTAACTGGACACGAATTTGGTTTTTTCTTCCTGTATCAATGTTTATATCTAAAAGTGAATATTCAGAATTAGACCTAATAACCTTATAATGCGTTACACATTTCTTTCCTGCGGTCTTATCTTGCGTAACATACATTAAATTTAAAGAATTTTCTTTAAGGTAGTTAACTAGCGTTGCTTCTTGTTTCTCCATTTTGCCTTCAACGATGGCATAGTAGCCTCTTTCAAGAACAATATCTGACCAGTTCTTTTGAAGGACATCTTTTATTTTTGCATTTTTCGCGAACATTAATACTCCAGATGTGTCTTCATCTAATCTATGAACCACAAAGACACGGTTGTGTTTGTCCTTTTGTTGAACATAATCATTAACCATTCTATATGCCGTTCTACCTTTTTCGTTATCACTTGGAATTGTCAAAAGCCCACTAGGTTTATTGATAACTATGAACTCTTCATTTTCAAAAATTATCGGTAAATCCTGCCTATTTTTCTTGGAAATGCGTTGTTTTGACACGATAACAACGTCATCTTTGGATAGCTTTAGATTATATTGAGAAACAGGCGCGCCATTAACTGCTACATAATGACCGCCTAAAATAGACTTAACAGCATTCCTGGATAACTTCGGAAATTTTTCAAATAAAAACTCAAGTAACTCGCATTCTCCATGAACTTTAAATTCTTTTATTGAGTTTGGATTTACTTTGCCGCGATGTACTTGATGTTTTTTATCGTTTTTATTCATCGGTTTCCTTAGCGTAACCAACTAATTCTTTATATACTTCTGGTCTTCTATCTCTAAAAACACCCCAGGAGACTCTCTCTTTGTCTATTTCTGAAAGATCAAATTCGTGAATTCTAAATCCTTCCTCTTCACGGTTCATTTCTTCAACGACACATCCGTGTTGATCTGCTATAAACGAATAGCCTTGGAAAGTGATAGATGATTTACCTGCTTTTTCAACTCCAACTCTGTTGGAAGCACAAACTGGAATAATATTTGCGGCAGCGTGACCACACATTGTATTTCTCCAGTGTGGCATTGAGTCTCTTACCAAAACTGGTTCGCTCCCAATTGCGGTTGGGTAAAGTAAAATTTGAGCGTTCTTCAAAGTTAACACTCTAGCTGTTTCTGGGAACCATTGATCCCAACAAATACCAATTCCAACTCTTCCATATTTTGTTTTAAAAACTTTAAAACCGGTATCGCCTGGGGAAAAGTAGAACTTTTCTTCATAGCATTCTCCGGTTGGGATATGTGTTTTTCTATATAAGCCGAGGTCTTTGCCATCAGCATCGATCATGACTAATGAGTTGAAATAATTAGCTCCAGACTTCTCGAAAAATGAAACTGGAAGAACAACATTATATTTCTTTGCGACTTCTTTAAAATGTGAAATTAGTGGGGATTTCCCGCGAATTTCTGCCAATTCGAACTTATCATAGTCTTCAACTTGACAGAAATAGAGGTTTGAGAAAAGCTCTTGAAGAAGGATGATTTGTGCACCTGCTTCTGCGCACTTTTTAACCATTGCTTCAGCCTTTTTAATGTTTTCTTCATAATTGCCTGAACAACTCATTTGGGTAATTGCTACTTTAATTTTCATTTTTCTTTTTAAACTCCTTGTTATATGGAATCTGCATTGTTATACAATGGACGTTACCGCCACCGAGTAAAATTTCTTTCGTGTTAAGTTGAATAATCTCTTTTTCAGGATAAAGTTCTTGAAGTTGTTTCTTAGCGAGTTTATCTTCTGGAACACCGAATCCTGGTAAAATAACGAACTTCTCGCCTTGATAGAAGTTAATATAACTTGCAGCGAGTCTGTCGCCTTCACTTCTTACCTTCGCATCGTGAGTTCCACTCTTAATTCCTTTGGACTCTTTCTTACTCATATAAATAGGTTTTGGAACCTTGATTTTAATAATCTCTAGGCTTCTGCCTTTAGCATCGGTTTCATTCTTCAAAACTTTATATGCTTCGGATGAGAACTTGTATTGAGGATCATTCTTATCATTTGTCCACGCTAAAGCAACGACTCCTGGTTTAATAAAACATGCTATGTTATCAACGTGTTCGTTGGTCTCGTCGTTGTAAATACCATGTTCAAGCCAAATAACTTTACTGACACCTAAATATATTTTTAATGTTTCCTCAATTTCTAATTGAGATAGATGTGGATTTCTTCCAGGAGACAACAAGCAAGCCTTTGTAACTAAACATGTTCCTTCACCATCAACATGAATTGAGCCGCCCTCTAGAATAAAGTCATCAAGTCTATAAACTTCTTGACCAAACTTCTTTGCAAGGTTCTTCGTTAATTGATCATCGTTCTTATAATTTGAATATAAGCCGTCAACTTCACCGCCCCAAGCATTGAATCTAAAGTCTACAATTCTCATTCTATCACCGTTAGTGACGAATATTGGGCAATTATCTCTAGCCCATGAATCATTATAAGAAATCTTAAATGGATAAATGTTCTTAAAGTACTTGTAATCTTCGATTACGCGGTTATATAGTTTTGGTGATATTCCAACATAGACAGGTTCATATTTCGCAATTGCATAGATAACCTTTTTATATACTTGAAGTGCTGGTTCAGCATCTTTTCTCCAAGTATCTTTTCTAAATGGAAGCAGAATAATTGTTCCGATGTGTTTATCACCTTCAAACGGCATTGAGAAATCATCGCCTCTTGGAGTTGTTAAGCGTTTCGTAACATAGTTAGATAATTTATTTTGATAAGTCTTATAGGCTCTCCATTTTTCAGTATCAATAATACTTACCTGGTCTGCGCCATAATCTGAAAGAATGGTTATACCATTCTTCTTATAAGCTTCAATCCTTTTCACTAAATCTTTAGTAAAAACTTCACCAGGGACAATTAAAGGAATTCCTGGAGGATATATCATAATAGATTCTTTTGAAATTTGGTTAACAGCGTCTTTAAGAGGCACCAATTTGCCTGCTGCATGATATGCGCTTCTAGGTCTTACGACTTGGAATGGGAATTCAATGCCAAAGGCATGTCGTTTATATTCGTTTGTCTTTTTGTAGTGCTTTTTAGATATGTCTTTTAAGGCTGCGACAAAACGGTCGATTCTCTTTTTGTCTGTTCCAATGGCTAAAATAGCCATAATTGCATACGTCTCTGCTAGTTCAATCTGGATTTTATAATCTTTTTGAAGAAGTTGGTAAACATCAAAGCCGTTTATATCTAAATGCTCGAGGGCTATAACCAGTTTTGTTTCGTCATAGTCATAACAGCCACGAGTAATAAAATGCTCTTTCCCGCATGGAACAAAGCCTTTAATCTTGGCGATTTGTTCTCTTGCATATCTACTTACTTCGTGAGTTTTATCAATTGCCTCTTGTCCTTTTGTAGCGACAAACTCTCTTGCTGCATCTATAGATGCCATCAAAAGTGTAGAAGGAGAGGTAGTATTTAAAATATTTAAAGTTTTTTGAACTGAGGCTCTATCAATGAATTTGGATTTTAATAACAAAACTGAAGACTGAGTTAGACTGCCACCAGTTTTATGGAACGAAACTGAAGACATGTCTGCACCGGCCTTCATTGCAGAAATTGGTCCTTTTTGATCAAAGTAGTAATGGGCTCCGTGTGCTTCATCAACTAAAACAGCAATTCCTCTTTTGTGCGCTTCTTCAACAAGACGTTTTAAATCGTTAACTGCGCCAAAATATGTAGGATTTATAACAAAAATTGCTTTTGCAGAAGGATATTTATGCATTGCACTAATGTATTCTTCTACTGTTGGTTGGTTTGCAATTTCAAGATCTGCATCAATCTTAGGCATTATATAAATTGGTGAGGCACCAGAAAGGATTAAAGCAGAAACTATTGATTTATGAACATTTCTAGGAAGGATGATTTTATCATTCGCATGACATGCAGCCATAATCATAGCAATTATTCCGCTTGATGTTCCGTTAATTAAAAAGAAAGAGTGGTCAGCTTCGGCGAAGTCCGCAAAAAGCTTCTCTGCTTCTTCAAGACAAGCATGAGGGTTTGCTAGATTGTCTAAACCTATAGGAGCGTTAACATCGCATTTATAAACTTGCTGTCCAATAAAATCTTTAAATTTATTCGAGACATTTCCTTGTTGATGACCAGGAACATCTAATTGGGCAGTTTCGCGCGAAATGTAAGTTTTCAACGCATCTAAATAAGGTGTTTTCTTTTGATCAAGTTTTGCCATAACTATTTAGTAAGTGAATTAATGTATTCGGTTTCGACTTTTATATCTAATCTTGGGAAAAGAGGTGCTCCTTTTTCAACATTATTCCCGGTAAATCCACAGAATTTTTCGATAAATTCGTAAGATTTTTGTTCTTCAGTTAAGTTAAATAATTTATAAACTTTTTCGCTTGTTTCCACTAAAACAGGGGATAAAAGTTTGGTGCAGGTAACTATTGAACTGACTAAAACAGCCATCACATTTCCGAGTTCTTCAACTCTACCTTCTTTTGATAGAACCCATGGTTGTGATTCTTCAATGTATTTATTTGCAACATTTAATAAGTTAACAACTTCGTTTAAAGCTTCGGAGATTTTAAGATCGTCCATTAAATTCTCATAAGCTTTGACGGTTTTCTTGGTAAGTTCGCGAATTTCTTTTTCTTTTTCACCCGGATTTTTAAGTTCTGGAACAACACCTTCAAAATATTTTGAAATCATTGATGTTGTTCTGTTGACTAAGTTCCCATAGTTGTTTGCAAGGTCAATATTAATTCTTTCCGCGAACGATTCTGGGGTGAATTTACCATCGCTTCCAAAAGAAAATTCTTTTGCAAGGAACCAACGTACGGTGTCAACACCATATCTTTCAATAAGTGGGAATGGCGAAACAACGTTTCCGCGGCTCTTTGACATCTTCTCGCCATTTAAATCTAAAAGACCGTGGACAAAAACTCTGTCTGGAAGTCGAAGACCTAATGATAATAAGAACATTGGCCAATAAATTACGTGGAAGCGTGTAATATCCGCGCCGACAACATGAACAATTTCACAATTCTCGTCAGCCCAGAATTTATTAAATAACTCAGGGTGATCTGTGTCATAACCTAGTGCTGTTATGTAATTACATAAAGCATCAAGCCAAACATATAAAACGTGTTTATTATTCTCAACAACAGGGATGCCCCAATTAAATGTTGTTCGAGAAACACATAAATCATCTAAACCTTTATTGATGAAAGTATTCATCATCTCATTTTTACGAGACACAGGCGTAATAAATTTAGGGTTCAATTGGTAGTGTTTTGTCACTTTCTCAACATATTTTGATGTTTTGAAAAAATAACATTCTTCTTCAGCTTTATGAACGGGTCTATGGCAGTCAGGGCAAAGGTGTTCTTCGCCAACCTGTGTTTCAGTCCAAAATGATTCACAAGGTGTGCAATACCAACCTTCGTATTTACCTAAGTAAATATCATCATTCTTAAGCATCTTCGAAAAAATACTTTGGACAACCTTGCTGTGTCTTTCTTCGGTGGTTCTAATAAAATCATCGTTTGAGATTTTCATAGCCGCCCAAAGTTTTCTAAACTTTTCAGCGATTTCATCAACATATTCTTGGGGAGATACGCCTTTTTCGGCGGCTTTCTTTTGAATCTTTTCCCCGTGTTCATCAGTACCAGTTAAAAAATAAGTCTCAAAACCACGCATCCTTTTGTTTCGCGCTAAAATGTCGCACATTGTGGTGCAATATGCGTGACCGATATGTGCATCAGCGCTAGGGTAATAGATTGGCGTAGTAATGTAGAACTTGTTTTTCATATGAGGTACTCCTTGTTCTTAAATAATATTATTTAATGCCACAAATTGATTTGGTTTTGCTGTTTGTTGTTCCCCAGATTTTGCAAGCAAATTCAGGATGATCAACAAATGAATTTCTGTTTCCTTGGAGATATTCTCCACCGGATTGTCTTCTAGTCTCGCGGTCATTTACTGGGTAATTTAAATTCCATTTAAGTAAATCAGATAATTTACCCATAGTAACACGACCACCTTCTCCGGCAAAATCAACATTCGCATCGTCAACTAGTTTGAGTTTTGAATTTACAGTCATGCAATAGAATATTATTCTTGCGCACTCACCACGAATGTTGGTGTAAACACCAATGTTGCTCGCGAATGCTGTAACGGGATCCCACCCATTAGATTGATCAGCCATCCCTTCAACGAATGCTGAATTTCCTCTATCTGAATTCTCTGCATTTATGGTTGGCCTTGGCATATAGATATCATCCTCAACATAAGGTGCTCCGGACTTTCCGTTTGATGCTCCGCCACCACGCGAGTTTGGCCATACGTGTTCTTTGTTGTATGAGGTAGTAACCTTACCAGAGTAAAAACTCAAAATTTTATTTGAATATGGTTGATTATTGCTGTCATATTGGACAGAAGATGGATCATAGTCGGTATATTTAAAATATGAGCTAAGAGATTTATAGGTATATGTTTTGGTGCGTTTCTTCAAATTTAAAGTTCTCAAATCCGAAAGAAGGGTGGACGAATTAACGTTGATACCTTTGTAATAACCTTCCGAAATAACGTCTTCTCCAGGTTTAACTTCTCCCCCTCCGCCTTCACCGCTTGGGGTGGTGCCCCCACCGTTAGAGTTATTCTTTTTAAAGAAATCTAAAAAATCACATCCAGTTAGGCAAGAAGCGGATAAGGTGAATAGAAACAACAGTTTTAATTTTTTCATATGAGTTTTATTTATTTAGCTCCATACAAAATATTATATTCATATTTATTATAAAATAAAGCGAGTTATAAATTATATATGTAAAAAATAAAAACTCGCCATTTCTAGCGAGTCATTTATTTCTAAGTTTTTCTTATTTAAGACCGTATTTCTTGTTGAAACGATCAACACGTCCATCAGATGAAACGAATCTTTGTTTGCCAGTATAGAATGGGTGGCAATTTGAGCATGTATCAACGTGGATTTCTTTGTTTGTTGAATGTGTTTTGAACTTAGTTCCACATGAAACACATGTAACTTCAACTTCGTAGACTTGTGGGTGAATATCTTTTTTCATACCTAACTCCTTCCGCCTTAGGGCTCTGTGGCTCCTAAAGAAAGTGCTCCACTATGATACCAAAGAGAAAATTAAAATCAAGAATAAATGCATTTTACATTTATGTTGATTAATTTTGGTTTATAATAATCCCGCTGACAAGATTAAGAAAGGAGAAGTCTATGATTAACAAAAATCAAGCTATCCGTATTCTAAATAGCGGGCTCAAAACTGGAGCAGACTATGCAGAAATATATATTGAAGAAAAAGATACTTTTTCAGTTACTATCGAAAACGGAAAAGTTGAGAGTTCAGGAATTCGTCATTCTTATGGCGCAGGAATTCGCTTACTAAACAAACTTCAAAGTGTATATGGACACACTAATGAAGTAAATGAAAAATCACTCACAAAGCTTATTGAAAATTTATCTGCTTCTTTTAACGAAAAGCAGTGTTTAAAAATTGATAATTTAACCACTAAAAAAGCGAAGAATTTATCTACAGTAAAACAGTCATTTTCTAATACGGAGGATAATAATATTATCGAATACCTTAAAAAAGGTGAAAAAGTTTTACGTGAATATGATAAGAGAGTTGTACGTACACAGGCCTCTTTGTCTTACTCGATTACTAAGGTTCAAATCGCCTCAACAAAAGGCACTAATTTTCTTGATTACAAAGAGCGTGGTCGATGCGGTTTAATGTGTGTTGCCGCTGATCAAGGAAAAATTGAAACTGGTTTTGAAGGTCCTGGGTCAAGCTCTGGTTTTGAATATTTTTTAAACAATATTGATATAGAAAAATTAGCAAAAAGAACTGCTTCGAAAACAATTATGATGCTTGAAGCCAAAGAGTGTCCTAGTGGAAAAATGCCGGTCATTATAGGCAACGGTTTTGGTGGAACATTGTTCCATGAAGCTTGCGGCCACCCATTAGAAGCATCAAGCGTTTCAAAAAATTTATCGGTTTTCTCTGGCAAAATTGGCCAACAAATCGCTTCACCAATTCTTTCCGCGATTGACGATGGAACAATTGCAAACGAATGGGGGTCAAATAACATTGATGACGAGGGCAATAAAACTGAGAAAACATTACTTATTGAGAATGGAATTCTCAGAGACTATTTAATAGATGATTTTAATGGTAGAAGAATGGGCAGAAAAGGTAACGGCGCAAGTCGAAGACAATCATATAAATATGAACCAACCTCAAGAATGTCCAATACATACATTTGCGCTGGAAAATCTACCCCTGAAGAAATTATTAAAGCAACAAAATTTGGGTTATATGCCAAATCACTCGAAGGTGGCCAGGTTAATCCTGTCACTGGTGAATTTAACTTTGGCTGTAGCGAAGCTTACTTAATACGTGATGGAAAAATTTGCGAACCTGTTCGAGGAGCATCGGTCATTGGAACAGGACAAGACATTTTGATGAAAATCGATATGATTGGAAACGATTTAAAACTTGCTCAAGGTATGTGTGGGGCTGCATCTGGTTTTATTCCTGTTGATGTGGGCCAACCAACAATTAGAGTTAGTGAAATGACTGTCGGCGGAAATGGGGGAGAAATAAAATGAAACTAAACGAAAAGAAATTTTTTGAATTAGCAAAACTTAACGATCTCCAAGGCGCTGACCTAACAGCAAGCGAGTCTAGCTCATTGTCTGTTTCGTTATTCCATGGCGAGATTGATTCATTCACAAACAACAGCTCATATGAACTTGTTGCACGTGGTATTTATAAAGGAAAAATGGGAGCTGTCTCTGTTGATAACGTTGATAAAGATTCCCCAGATTATCTTGTGAAAGAAATTATAAGATCGGCATCAATTATTGAATCAAATGATCCTGTTTTTATCTTTAAAGGAAGTGAAAAATATCACAAAAAAAGGGTTGGAAATAATGCTGATTTTTCAGAAAATATCCAGAAAAAAGTGGGTATTTTGAAGAAAATCGAGCAAAAATTATTGGCTTATGATAAGCGCATCAATGAGGTTATAAGTGTTGGTTACGATTCATCAAGTCACGTTTACAGAAAGACAAATTCTTATGGTCTAAAACTCTCTCAAAAAATGTCCACATATGCATACATTGCACAAGTCTCGGCAAAACAAGGAGATGAAATAAGAACCGGTTTTCATGTATTCGTATCTTATGACGAAAATGAATTTAATATTGATGAATTTGTAAAGAAAGTCGCAGAAGACGCGCTTGAAAAATTGGGCTCTGTCCAATGTGAATCTAAAAAATATCCAGTAGTCCTTAACCCAGAATGTGTTGCAACTCTTTTGTCATTTTTAATTAGTTCACTTGACGCAGAAGAAGTTCAAAAGCACACCTCTTTACTTGAAGGGAAGTTGAACCAAGAGGTCTTAAGTAAGAAACTTACAGTAATCGAGAACCCATTAACAAAGAATATCTTTTTTAGATATTTCGATGA
>Ga0265299_10000326_pt1 | contig 61519 bp, 55 predicted proteins | sample AusTroGonzalo_MG_4_FD_193485 | JGI IMG/M metagenome (GOLD analysis project Ga0265299, IMG submission 193485) | Bovine rumen microbial communities from tropical cattle in Woodstock, Queensland, Australia - Gonzalo_02 | ecosystem: Host-associated > Mammals > Digestive system > Stomach > Rumen ...
GCCAAGAAGCGCAAGACGAAATGATTTTGACATAGTTTTTGTTATTAATTGTTGGTTAAACATTTTTGCCTTTAGTGCATACGTGCGCAAAACTACAAAAAGAATACCACATACAATGGCCTACACCCAATATTTTTAATATAAAGAGGTGCTTTTTTGCAAAAAAATGTGTCAAATGCCTAAAAAATCATAGATTGCGGGGGTGATGGGACACTATTTCCTCCCTCAATCTGCTCCTGTCAATATGCGTATATATCTCCGTGGTGGAGATCTTTTCATGACCCAGCATACACTGGATAGCTCTCAGGTTGGCCCCACCCTCGAGCAGGTGGGTGGCGAACGAATGGCGGAACGTATGAGGACTTACAGTCTTGGTTATCCCTGCCATTGCAGTAAGATTCTTTACAATATCAAAGACCATTATCCTGGATAACGGACGACCTCGCCTGATGCTCAGGAACAGAAAGGACTCTGCTCCCTGCTTAATGTCAATATGACAACGGTCCATAAGGTACAGCTTTATCTCATGGACGGCACGGTCCGATATGGGAACAAGACGCTGTTTGCTTCCCTTGCCTGTAACGCGTATGAATCCCTCTTCAAGGAAAAGATCCTCCATCTTAAGAGAACACAACTCCGATACACGTAACCCGCAACTGTACATTGTCTCTATCATCGCCTTGTTACGCTGTCCTTCAGGCGTAGACAGATTTATCTGACCTATTATGCTGTCTATCTCCTGCACGGAAAGTACATCCGGCAAATGGCGTCCTATCTTTGGTGCCTCAAGCAACTCGCTGGGATCATCTTCGCGGTATCCGTCAAGACAAAGGAATTTAAACAGCGATTTGATCCCCGATATTATGCGTGCCTGAGATCGCGGAGCTATACCCAAGTCTCCCATGGCGGCGGCGAATCCGTGCAAGTCGTCAAGTGAGACTTTCCCGATGTCAATACCGCAGTCTTCCAGATAATCCAAAAGTTTACCCGCATCGTCCATGTAGGCCTCAAGTGTATTGGGTGACAGTGATTTCTCCAACAGAAGATACTGACGATAACGGGTGAGCATAGGTTTCATATTGTCAGAAAAACCGATTAACTTTGCACAAAGATAAACATAATATGGCTACATCGGGACAAGGAATAGGTTATACCGGCGAGGACAGGATTGAAGAGTATATCTCCGCCCATATCACTCCTGAAAGCAGCCTTCTCAAGAATCTCTATCGCGAGACTAATCTCAGACTGCTTAACCCGCGTATGGCATCCGGTCATATCCAGGGGCGTCTGCTAAAGATGCTGGTAACCATGATTAGACCGCAATTTATTCTGGAGGTAGGCACTTTTACCGGGTACGCCACTTTGTGTATGGCAGAGGGACTACAGGAAGGAGCAATCATACATACGGTGGAAATTGACGATGAATTGGAGGATTTTATCAGAAAAGGCTTTGATGGATCTCCTTTTTCAAACCGTATCCGCCTGCACATAGGAGATGCTCTTAAATTGGTTCCTGAACTTGGACTCAGATATGACATGATTTTCCTGGACGGAGAAAAGAGAGAATACCCGAAGTATTACTCCGTCCTCATGGATTATCTTAATCCCGGCGGCTATATGATTGCCGACAACACTCTTTGGGACGGACATGTGGTTGACAGCTGTTATGATTCCGATCCACAGACTGCAGCAGTAAAAGAATTCAATGATATGGTTGCGGCCGACGAACGGGTTGAGGTAGCGATGATTCCCATCCGTGACGGACTGACAATAATCAGAAAGAAATAGACAATATATGGATAGTACAAGACAACAGAAAATTTCAAGACTGATACAGAAGGAACTCAGCGAATTGTTTCTGTATCAGACCAAGCTCACCAAAGGACTTATGATTACGGTAAGTGAAGTCAAGGTGAGCAGTGACTTGAGCATTGCCAGCGTATATCTGAGTGTTTTCCCTTCAGAGAAAGGTGAGGAAACAGTCAAGAACATAAACGCCAATGTAAAGGATATAAGATATGACTTCGGCCAAAGGGTAAGACACCAGCTGAGAATCATTCCTGAACTGCGATTCTTCCTGGATAAGACTATTGATTACATGGCTCATATAGACGAATTGCTCAAAAAGTGAACTTCCCCTTCTTTATAGCCCGCCGTTATCTCTTTGCAAAAAAGAGTCACAACGTGATCAACGTGATTTCGTTCATTTCGGTCTGTGGAATCATGCTGGCTTCGTTTGCTCTTATTTGCACCTTATCAGTTTTCAACGGATTTCACGAACTGGTAGAATCCCTCTTCAGGGATTTTGACCCGGAACTTAAAGTCGTGGCTACAGAAAGTAAGTTCTTTGATATTAATGACGAGCGGATACAAAAAGCCTGTAAATCCGATTTCATCGATGTTTTTACCTTCACTCTTGAGGAGCAGGCGCTCATTAGCTATAAAAGCAAACAGCAGATAACCATGATTAAGGGGGTTGAAGACAGTTACCATGACCTTGTGGGAATAGAGAATCTTCTTAAAGGCAACGGCATTTATATGCTTGAGGATGAAGTGTGTCATTACGGTATTATGGGAATCGGACTCATGAGCCGTATGGACTGCGGAATGAAACCTTCATACCCTCTCAAACTCTACGTTCCCAAAAAAGAGGGACGCATAAACATGACCAATCCCATCTCCTCATTCAATCAGGCAAACATATATTCACCAGGTGTTGTATTCTGCGTTGAACAGGAGAAATATGATGACAACTATGTTCTTGTTTCAATGGATCTGGCCCAACAACTTACCGGACGGGATAACGAAGCCTCGGCTCTGGAGATGAAGACAAAAGAGGGAACTTCTTTAAGGAAAGCTATACGGGAACTTGAGGCTGTACTGGGTCCGGGATTTCATGTGCAGGACCGCCTGCACCAGCAACAGGATGTCTTCAAGGTTTTCAAGATGGAAAAATTCATCTCCTATCTTTTCCTGACATTTATTCTGCTGATAGCATGTTTCAATATAATAGGCTCACTCATCATGCTCATGGTTGAGAAGCAGAAAGATGCTGAACTGCTAGGAAGTATGGGAGCCGAACAGAAAACGATAGAAAGGATTTTCATCACTAATGGAGTCCTCATCTCTCTGATTGGGGCTGTCTCTGGTCTGGTGCTTGGAGTCATTGCTGTTCTTCTGCAACAGAAATACGGTTTCATCTCATTGGGAAACTCAGGCAATTTCATAGTTGACGCATATCCTGTCAGCATCAAGGCACAGGACATAATTCTTGTATTGGTAACCGTACTTGTAGTCAGTTTCCTCTCGGTGCGTCCCATCGGGCCTATAGCCCGTCGCTTTATCAGAAAATCAGAGAGTGATTGAATCAGCGTCAATAGCTGAATTCAGGAAAATGGATGCGTTCGGAAGGAATGTATCCAATGACTCTGTAGTATAATAACTGCAGGTAGCACCCTTTGTGCAACGTGCATCCATTTCGGGATGTCTCTCCAGATAGAGTTTCAGTGACGAAGCCACATACTCACCTTGAGAGATAATCTGTATTCCCTCAAGTATATACTTGCGTATCTTGTCCAAAAGCAACGGATAGTGGGTGCAACCCAGAATTATGGTATCAATCTCACTGTCCTTGGCAAGCAGGCTATCTATATGCTGCTTTACAAAGAAATCGGCACCTTCGGATTTCGACTCTCCTGATTCAACCAAAGGAACCCATATGGGGCATGATTCTCCGGTGACCTGAATATCAGGATAGAGTTTGTTTATTTCAAGCGGATAAGACAAAGATTTGACTGTACCAGGTGTAGCCAACAAACCCACATGACGTGTTTTAGTCAATTCACCGATGGATTCAACCGTAGGACGAATTATTCCCAGCACTCTGCGAGTGGCATCCAGACGCGGAAGATCAATCTGCTGTATAGTTCTCAATGCCTTTGCCGATGCTGTATTGCACGCCAGAATAACAAGATGGCATCCCATCTCAAACAGTTTGGTCACGCATTGGAGTGTAAACTCATAAACAACCTGGAAAGAACGTGTTCCGTATGGTGTGCGGGCGTTATCGCCCAGATATATGAAATCATACTCCGGCATAGCGCTCTGGATATGCTTCAATATGGTTAAACCACCATACCCCGAGTCAAAAATACCGATAGGACCGGGCTTTTCGGACAAAAGTATCTTGCTCATTGCACAACACTATTTTCTGTTTTGTTCGTATTAATAACAGGTTGCTCTCCCTCTACAACCCTCTCTGTCTTTTTTTCTATCCCAAGCAAACTATATACAGGATCTGTTATATCAACCCCCTTTTCAGGATTGATGAATAGATAAGTCCCCTTGCCTGTATCTACAACATAATCCAGATTTTCACTGATACACACCTTTGATACGGCTTCCAGCAGTTTCTTTTTGATAGGAGTAAGCAGTTCGTCACGTCTCGCCTCAAGTTCCGATTGTATGTTGTCCCTGAACTGGGCGTTATTATCCATGAGAAGCTGCAACTCTTTCTGACGCTTAGCCACAATGGAGGCGGACAGATGATCCTGTTCTAACATGAACTCAATGTACTGGCGCTCGAATTCACGCTTGGAACGCTCTATCTCCTCATTGTAATCAAGTTGTATGCTACGGAGACTCGTTTCCGCATCGGCATACTCCGGCATTTGTCTCAATGTTCCGTTGAAATCAATAAAACCGAATCTGCTTTCCTGTGAGTAAAGCACCTGAAAAGCAGCAAAAAAAACAAATGATACAAATAGTCTCCTGATCATATAGGGTTAGTATTCTTTCTTAACCAATAAGGGGAATCGGGCTTAAAGCCGGTTCCCCTTATCTGATTTATGTGAAATTCTTATTTTATGCCAAGCTTGGCTTTTACAGTCTCAGTTACATCAGTCGTCAGAGTTGAGTTCACAAAAGGAACAACTCCGCCTGCCATATCGAATATGCAGATGTATCCTCCCTCTTCGCCTACAGTCTGAATGGCTTTAAGAACCTTAGTGTTGATGCCATCCATGAGCTCTTTTGATTTCTGATCCAGATTTATCTGGCAATCCTGATAATACTGCTGTATTTTCTGCTGGCTCTCAATGAGTTCCTGTTCCCTACGGGTACGTATGCTCTCCGGAAGAGTTTCGCGATTGGTCATATAATCATCTTCCTTCTTCTGATACTCGCTCTGCATATAGTTGAGTTCCTCCCTGTACTGCTTCTGCAGTTCATCTATTTCAGTCTGTGCTGTCTTATACTCACTCATCAGAGGAATAATATCAGATGAGTTTACATGTCCGAACTTCTGAGCAAAAGCGCCAAGAGGCAGAATTGCCATAAGCGCAATGATAATAGTCTTTTTCATATTGTAATCTTTTTTGTTTCTGAGTAATTATGATAAGGTCAGCAAAGATATGCAATTAGTTTGAATATCCCAGTTTCTTGAGAACCTCATTGCTGATATCAATCTTAGGTGAGGCATAAATCATACTTGAAGCTGATGAACGGTCTATTACAACCTGATATCCGTCTGATTCGCTTATCTGCTTTATAGCTTCATATATCTCATCCTGAATAGGGGCCATCAAGCTCTCCTGCTTTTTGTAAAGCTCACCTTCAGGACCGAAATACTGGCGTTTCAACTCACTTGCCTGCTTCTCCTTGGCTACTATCTCCTCCTCTTTCTTGGCTTTCTGCTCCTCGGAAAGGAAAAGCGACTCATTCTGATAGTTCTTGTACAAAGTCTGAGCCTCGAGGTTAAGGGCTTCAACTTCGGCCTGCCAGCGTTTTGAGAACTGATTGAGTTGCTCATTGGCACGCTCGTATGCGGGAATCCTGTTAAGGATATACTCCATATCAACCAGGGCGAACTTCTGCGCACCTGCACTGATGCAAACAAACAGCAACATTGCTGCAATTGATAATGTCTTCTTCATAACCGTATTTTTTTCACTGTAGTTCTACCTATAATATACCGTCTTGTCATGACAGGTTAAAATTCCTGGCCCAGGATGAAGTGAACCTGACTGCCTCCGTACTTTCTGGAACCCATGATCGGATCGAAGCCGTATGCCCAGTCAATACCCATGAGACCAACCATCGGAAGCATAATACGTACACCTGCTCCTGCAGAACGTTTAAGGTCAAACGGATTGAACTTGCCAATCTTGTCCCAAGCGTTACCACCTTCAACAAATGCAAGGGCGTATATGATGGTGGAGTTCTCCATCAGCAACGGATAACGCAACTCGGCAGCCATGCGGGTATATGCGTAACCATCGGAGTATGGAGTGAGCGCACCGTTGTCATAACCGCGCAGACCCACTATCTCGGTTGCATATGTGTACGAACCTCCACTCATACCGTCACCTCCCATGTAGAATGTTTCAAACGGAGATTTCTTGTATTTGTTGTAATGACCAAGCAGACCTAAGTCAAACCTCGTCATAAGAACCAGACGTTTCTTGATACCGTTTGTTAAAGAAGTGTATGTACGGCTGCGGAACTTCCACTTGTTATACTCAATCCATTTGTGTTTCTGGCGCAACTCCTCCTGATATGTGGCCGATGTCCTGTCGGCGGCTAGATGCTCATAGTCAACTCCGTCCCACAACGAGTAAGGAGGTGTCAGATAAAGTGATACTGCAAATTCCGAACCTGTACGCGGAAAAATGGGATGATCTATGGTGCTGCGACCGACAGTGAATCCCAGATTGATATTGTTACATGTTCCGTTATTGATCAGGAAGTATGACCACTGCTTAAGCTTATAACGGGTATAAGACAGTTCCGTATAGAAGGTGAAGTAGTCATCCGGCCAACGCAGACGTTTACCCCATCCCACACTGGCACCCAACATCGTTATGTATTTGTCGGGATCATAATACGACTCGTAATTGTTGTAGTAACCACCGTAGCCGTAATTGCCGTAATAGTTTCCGTAACCGTACATGTAATTGTACATGTTCTGGTAATAAGCGGAATTGTAGTAATTACTGCTTATGTCGGTCTGTTTTGAGTAGAACAGACTTACCGAAAGCGAATTGGGGCGCTTGCCTCCCAGCCAGGGCTCCAGGAATGATACGCTGTATGACTGATAATATTTACCGTTGGTCTGTCCGCTTATGGAGAGTGTCTGACCGTCTCCCTGAGGCAGGAACATACGATAATTGTCACTCTTGTGGAACAGATTATACATGCTGAAATTCGTGAATTTCAGAGCTACACGTCCTATGACGCCTGTCTGGCCCCAACCCATGGAGAGTTCAACCTGGTCATTACCCTTGCTCTCAAGTTGCCAGTCTATATCAACTGTTCCGTTTGAAGGATCGGGTTCTATTTTAGGATTGATCGTTGTCTGCTCAAAATGACCCATATTGGCAATTGAACGGTACGAGCGCTCCAAGGCATCATATGAGAATATATCTCCGGGACGGGTGTAAAGCTCACGTCTCACCACATTTTCGTAAACACGGTCGTTACCATGAATCAACACACGGTTAATGGATGCCTGAGGACCTTCGGCTATACGCATCTCAAGGTCGATTGAATCACCTATGATGTTTGCCTCGACAGGATCCAACTGGAACATTACATAACCGTTGTTGTAATACATCTTGCCTATGGCATCATCATCATCCTTGGTGCGCTGATCGATCTTTTTCTGGTTATAGACATCACCCCTCTTCATGCCGAGCATAGTTGAAAGCTGCTCGCTGTTGTAGACGGTATTACCCACCCAGTTGATATTCCGGATATAGTACTTGCCGCCCTCTTCGAATCTAAGCCATACATCTACCGTGTTGTCTTCACGGTTTGAGGATACACTGTCAAAAAGGATAACGGCATCACGGTAACCCAATTCACCATACTTTTCAAGAATTTTGTCCTTATCGCCCTCGTATTCCTCATTCACGAATTTTTTGGTACGGAAGAACTCACGAAGCTTTCCCTTTTCATTGGTCTTCTTCATGACCTTCTTGATATTCTTGTCAGTCAAAGCTTCATTTCCCTCCAAATGAATGGTGCGGACTTTTACCTTGTCCTTCTTGTCAATATACACATCCACATACGCCAATCCGTCCTCATCGGGCTCTCCACGCTGCTGCACGCGGACATCGGCATCCTTGAATCCCTTCTCGTCAAAGTATTTGCGGATAAGCTTTTCGGATCGGTTCAGTCCGTTTTGGGTTATCTGACTGCCGGGAAACATTCCAATCTTGTCTTCAAGCTCGGATTGCTCACCTTTGCGGACTCCATGGAATACAACCTCCTTAATCTTTGGATTTTGTTCTATGAACATCTCAAGCCATATCTTGTCACCCGAAATCTTAAGGGCTCTGACCTGAACATTGGCAAAAAGACCTGTACTCCACAGACGCTTCATGGCCTGAGTTATATCAGGACCCGGAACAGCTACACGCTGGCCTACCGAAAGGCCTGAAAGTTTCAAAAGAGTCTTGTGATTGTTCTCATCTATGCCCGTAACAGTGATATCTGCAATCTCATATCGTTTGGCCGTACCGGAATAGAGAATCACAGGATTATCCTGTCCGGTTTCTTCCTCTGTTTGTGCAACCAAGGGACTACCGGTCAACAGCAGCAACGAAAGTGCAATTATATGTCTTATCCTAAACTTCATCTTCATTCGGTCTTGTTCTGTTTCTGCTCCGCCACCTGTGCACCAGTCATGCCGAAACGTCGTTCACGCTGCTGATAAACATAAATGGCTTTGCAAAGCTCCTCCATATTGAAATCGGGCCAGTAAGTGTCACAGAAATACAGTTCAGTGTATGCCGACTGCCACAGCAGATAATTGCTCAGTCTTATTTCACCGCCAGTGCGTATGAGCAATTCCGGATCGGGCATAAAACTGGTGGTCATATATTCCGAAACCATTTTCTCATCAATATCAGAGGGATTCAATTCTCCCTTGGCAGCCTTATCCGCCAATAGTCTTGCGGCACGGGTTATCTCCCAACGTGAAGAGTAACTCAAAGCAAGAACCATACAGGAACGGTCAAATGTCTTGGTGTGATCAATGCACTCATTCAATTTGGCCTGTATCTCTTTGGGAAGTCTTTCAATCTCACCGATCACACGAAAACGCACCTGGTTCTTAATGAAGACCTCCTCCTCGATATTCTTGAACAACAGTCCCATAAGAGCTGTAACCTCCTGCTCGGGACGGTTCCAGTTCTCGGTTGAGAATGTATAGAGAGTCAGATATTTTATACCCAACTCAACTGCGTTCTCCATTATCTTACGGACAACCTCAACACCACGGATATGGCCCTCAGTTCGTTCCTTGCCCCGTTGTTCGGCCCAACGACCATTGCCGTCCATGATTATCGCAACATGCTGCGGTATACGGCTCTTGTCCAATTGCTCCTGATATGTCATATCTGTTTACAGTTCATCGTTACAATGACAAGGACGTTTGAAAATATCAAATGTGACATACAGCATTGTAAAACTGTAGCTGTCCTTGTTCTTAATACCCTTTCCCTTTATCATAAACGGGTCCTCAAGAGAAGTTCCGTATGTCTGGGTAACATCCAGACGGTCTGATGTGGTGAATCTCATAGTCCACTCCAAACCTATATTTACCCTTTCCGACATTTTATATCTGACACCCAATCCAATGGGAAAGTTTGCCCCAAAATCATTACTGGCCGGCTCGGGAGCGAATGTTGCTCCAATTCCAAGCAATCCGTAAGGTGCAAGTCTGTGACAGCCGTTCCAGCCTTCCATACCGTAACCGCAGAACCCCCATTCCACCTGCACTCCGAAATCATATACAGTCCTACTGAACATCAGTTCATCACCAGGCAGGACTCCATATGAGTTCTCTGTACTACCCGAGATACCTGCAGCAGCCAGATTAGCCTTAACAGAGAATCTTGTATTGACGTTATATCTGGCCAGCAACGAAAAGACTCCGTTGGTATTGTTATAGAGCCTGCTGTTGGCGTCACCCATGTAGAAACTGCCTCCTCCTCCCATGCCTATCTCCATCAGATAGCCATTCTCCTGTGCTGCAGCATAATTGCAGCATGACAGCAGGAGAACCACAGACAGGAGTTTCAGTTTCTTTTGCATATCAGTTCTTTATCAGACGGTTTATTCCACCACGCCAAACACGGCCGTCATCTGTCATTATCCAGATGTATCCCTTGCTGTCAGCCGCTACCGTAAATCCCGATTCATATCCCTTCAGGACCGAAGGCAACTGCATGTAACGGTTCCACGATGAATAATCCTCAACATAAGAATCACACATATACCAGGTAATTCCATTGTCATTTGACTGACGGAATCCCTCAAGACCCTGTCCCAAACCAAACAGCGAACCGTCATACTTTATCACACACAGATTGCCGGAAGCAGGCAGACGCAGATTTTTGTTAGCCGGAGCGTCAACTTTTGTCCACAGTGTGTCACCCGAAAGTATTGTCCAAACCGACGCATAAAGAGTGTCATCAGCCAAGCCTGCCAATACAGACCTTGAAAGGGAGGCGTTTGTTGCAAGCGGATAGCTGAAAACGACAGCTACCGAATCAGGAAAATCTTCAGGAACACTCTGGACTGTTGTCCATTCCGTCATATCCGATGATTTGAGAATACAGCCTTCCTGACTTATTGCCCACAACTCACCGTAATCATCACCCGAAACAATGATACTCTTTATGCCCGTTTTTACGGAACTCCAATTTATGGCATCCGACGAGACATACAAAGAACCTCCGTCAACAGTATAGAAAGACCCGTTGCAGACTGCAACCCTATGACTCCAGCCTTCCGTTGACAAACCCGACATATGATTGGCTCCGTTCCAATGGCCTCCGGTAACGGGACGGAATGATACTGACGGCAACCCTGCCGTATCTGTTCCGAAACAGAAAACTGAATCACTCCTTACTGCCGATGTCACACCCGAGAGAATCGGGAAATCAACTGTGTCAGGCGCACTCCACAACAAAGAATCGGGAAACACCTTACGCACATTGACAGTCACGTCATAAGTTCTGGTATAAGACTCATCCGTCGATACTACCACAAACTGCAGTTTACGTGTAAAGTCTATCGAATCGTTTGATTTCCACAGATACAGTATATCGGGTTCATCGCTGTATCTGTATCCTACGGTACCTACTCCATACACACTGGAGGTAACTTTGCTTAAGTCAGAACCATATGCCATTGAATCGGCATTGTAAATGCGGTTATTTACCTGATCTATCGTCATAGGATACATAACACCACCCTCACGCACATAGACAAGCGTATCCCTTCCATGAATGTTCATGTCATGGAACTTAACGTTATAATAGCCTATGGTAAACGAGGTTATGGCTGCCTGCGGCGTTTTGGAATTGTAGTTTTCTTTCAAACAGGATAAACAGGAAAACAACGCTGCCAGCATTAATATGTAACGGCCTCTCATCAGTCAGTGCTTTATTTTAACCGCGCAAATTTAACAACAAAATCCGTAGGCGTGTGTGTAATAATGTTGTTTTATATTAAAGAGACCCTATATAATCCATTATTTTGTAACTTCGCGGCACGGAAAGTAATAAACAAACAACATAATTATGGACAACATCAAGACTCAGGTAGCCCGCGAGTTGCTGCGCATCCAGGCAGTCAAGGTTCAGCCTGAAAAACCGTTTACATGGGCATCGGGATGGCTTTCGCCGTTCTACTGCGATAACCGCAAAGCACTTTCATTTCCCGAAGTCAGAACACTGGTACGTGATTCTCTTTGCAACGTGATAACCCGTGATTTTCCTGATTTTGATGTCATAGCCGGTGTAGCTACCGGTGCCATAGCACAGGGAGCACTTGTGGCAGACCGAATGGGAAAACCGTTCGTATATGTACGCTCGGCGCCCAAAGACCACGGACTGGCCAATCTGATTGAAGGCTATCTTGAACCGGGAAGTCGTGTCATGGTAGTTGAAGATCTGGTATCCACCGGACTGAGCAGCCTGAAAGCCGTTGATGCAATACGCAATGCCGGATGTGAGGTTGTAGGTATGATAGCTTCTTTCACCTACGGATTTCCCGTAGCCGAGGAGGCTTTCCAAAAAGCAGGAGTAAAGCTCTCCACTCTGACAGACTATCCGGCTATGCTCGAAACAGCAGTAACATCGGGCTACATAAAAGTAGAACATTTACAGACACTTAACGAATGGCGGCAAAATCCGTCCGAATGGGGAAAATAACCGATGAAAAGGATAGAAAGCAGCGTAAAACAAATTCCATATCCGCAGGAGTCAGTATTTGCAAAGGTTTCTGACCTGAGCAATCTCAGATATCTAATCGATCGCATCCCTGCTGACCAGAAGGATCAGTTTAACGTTCAGGATATGGAATGTACCCCTGACCGCGTTAGCTGCACCGTCTCGCCCATAGGGCAGATTGAGGTAGGCGTCATCTCACGCGAGCCTTTCAAATGCGTAAAGATGGAGACCCTGCGTTCACCCATCAAGCTCACCATGTGGATACAAATCGTATCTACCGGAAGTTCCAGCTGCAAGACCAAACTTACCGTTGACGCTGACCTGAATGTTTTTATGGCCAAGATGGTCGAAAAACCTCTAACCCAAGCAGTTGAGAAACTTGCCGAAATGTTGTCTATGTTACCCTATTAATATTCCGACTATGAAACCTATCTGGGACAAGGGCAAACCCGTAAACGAACTCATTCAGAAATATACCGTAGGTCGTGACCGCGAGATGGACCTCATGCTCGCCAAGTATGATGTACAGGGTTCACTGGCACATATCACAATGCTCCAATCCATCGGACTTTTGGAGAAGGATGAACTCAAGGCTCTATCGGCCGGTCTAAAGGATCTGCTGCCTCTGATTGAACGCGGAGAGTTCGTCATTGAGGACGGTGTCGAGGACGTTCACTCACAGGTGGAACTCATGCTCACACGCCAGTTGGGCGATATGGGCAAGAAGATACACAGCGGCCGTTCACGTAACGATCAGGTTCTGGTTGACCTTAAACTGTTTACCCGTGACCGCCTGCGTGGTATAGTGAATTCCGTGAAGAGTCTGTTTGACATACTCATAAAGCAAAGTGAAAAGTACAAGAACGTACTACTGCCCGGTTACACTCATCTCCAGATAGCCATGCCATCATCATTCGGACTCTGGTTCGGCGCTTATGCCGAGGCACTGACCGATGATATGCTGTTGCTGCGTGCCGCCTTTGACCAGGCCAACCGCAATCCTCTGGGTTCTGCAGCCGGATACGGATCATCGTTCCCTCTCAAACGCCAGATGACAACTGACCTTCTGGGATTTGAGTCCATGAACTACAACGTAGTCTATGCCCAGATGACACGCGGTAAGATGGAACGCAACGTTGCATATGCACTTGCTTCGGTCGCTGCAACCATCAGCCGTTTGGCGTTTGATGCTTGTATGTACAACAGCCAGAACTTCGGGTTCATAAAGCTTCCCGACGACTGTACCACAGGCTCCAGCATCATGCCTCACAAGAAGAACCCCGATGTATTTGAGCTTACACGCGCCAAATGTAACCGCATACAGGCAATACCTCAGGAGATAACACTTATGACAAACAACCTGCCCAGCGGTTATTTCCGCGACATGCAGCTAGTCAAGGAAGTATTCCTGCCGGCTTTCCAGGAGCTTGAAGAGGTTATCACCATGACCGCATACATGCTTGACCATATCAAGGTTCGTGAGGATATCCTCTCCGACCCCAAATATGACGCAATCTTCAGCGTAGAGGAGGTGAACCGTCTGGCTCTTGAAGGAATGCCTTTCCGCGAGGCTTACCGTAAGGTTGGTGCGGAAATCGAGAACGGTACTTTCAAAGCTGACCACAACATACATCACACTCATGAAGGCAGCATAGGTAATCTATGCAATGACCGCATTACGGAACGTATGGAAAGGCTCACTTCTGATTTCCCATTCGCAAAGATTGACGAGGCTATAACTAAACTCACCTCAAAGTAATCCCTTTTATACGATGAAAAGGGGTGTTATGTTCTTTTTGTCTCTCTTGCTGACACTGTCTTGCGAGAAAAACAGTTATAGCACATTCTCTAATAAGTACAGAGTCTTTTTCAGTTGTGAGACAATCATTTCACCGTATAACCAACTCACCACGCCGGGTCGTTTCCTTTCTGTCAGAAAAAGCAACAGCATCCTGACAATTACCGATTCTGACGGAAACAAATATGAGGAGACACTTTCCGCAACAAAAAACGGTTCTTATATCATGGGGCTAGGAGGACTTATAATAGGAACACCCACATTCAATAATGATGACATGTCTATCTGGGCATTTGATCTTGGATGTCCCGAATGTGAAAGCTCCGCCGTACGTCTAAAGTTCGACCTTATAGGAAACGCGTCATGTTCAAAATGCGGAGGAACCTGGAGCCTCAACTCAAGCGGCTTTCCTACCGATGGAAAATCCCGACCACTGTTCCGTTATCCCACCTCACTGAACAACGGAATTCTTACAGTCTCTAACTGAAACCCTTTATCCTAAATAAAAATGCCGGCCCGATGGGTCGGCATTTTTATTGAATTCATCGAAGATTTATTCCCAAGGCAGCTTGGTGATTGACTCGCCGAACTCTGAGTTCTCAACGTCGTTCTCGTCGAGCTTGAATACCATGAAGCCCGGATTCTCCTTGGTGCAGGGTTTCCACTCGCCGCCCTGAGGACCGTTAGGATCGCTGTACTTTGCGAAGTTGGTCCAAGCGGTAAGCATCTTCTCTGACAGATCCCAGTCACCCTTTGTCCAAGGTCTCCAGCAATGCTGCAGTGACTTGAATACGAACCAGAGGTCTGATGAATGGAAAGCACCACGCAGACGCTGTGTTACCTCAGGATGTGAACCGTCATCAGGCAGAGGACGTGCAAATTCGTAAGCGTAAGCTTTGCTGCCGTTCTTGGTCATCTCTTCACGGTTCTGGCAGAATGCAGCAACACCTGCTGACATATTGCCCATATCGTTCAGAGTGTAACCGCACATGTAAGGAACATCGGCCAGAGTACCGTCAAGAGCAGCCTCATCGAAGCTCTCCTTTGATACATAACCGTCAACGATAGGCATACCTGTTATGCTGCCCTGGTTACCGGTAGCATTGCTGTAGATGGTAGCCAGTGAGTAGATAACCTCAGTATCGGCGTTACGCATCTTCTGGAGGGTATTGTAACCTGCCCAGTCCATGATAACCTTGGTGTTGAACTCAGCGCGTTGCAGAGCGTTCAGACCCTCGGGAGCCTGGGGAGCCTTGTAAGCAGCCGGACGCGGGGTGTTGCTGTTGTTGCCACCGCCAAAGCCACCGAAGCCGCCCATCATGCCCATGCCCATACCGCCGCGCATACCGCCACGACCGCCTGCTGCATTAGCGTTAGGAACAGTCAGACCACCGGCACTCATGATGATTGCCTTGTGGAACAGACCGCGTGCCAGAGGAGACTCGCAAAGTGTACGTACACTACCGCCACCTGCTGACTGGCCAAATATCATAACGTTGTCGGGATCACCACCGAACTGTGCGATGTTCTTCTTGATCCACTTGAGTGACTCAATCTGATCCAGGATACCGTAGTTACCTGATACACCGTTCTCGCTCTCAGCTGAGAGATCGGGGTGTGTCATGAAACCGTAGATACCGAGACGATAGTTGATTGAAACCAGGATTACATCCTTGCCAGCCCACTCCTGAGCGTCGAACTCGGGCTCTGAGCCCCAACCCTCGCGGTAACCGCCACCATGAATCCACAGGGCAACCGGAAGCTTGGCATTCACATCACCCGGCTTCTTAGTCCAGATGTTCAGATACAGGCAATCCTCACTGAAGGGAGCCTCATCACCATAACCCCACTCTGTGTAGTAGCCACCCTTGTACTGGATGTGCTGATAACTGGGATGATCAAAGCGGTTACAGAGCTTAACGCCCTCCCAAGGAGTAACAGGCTGCGGAGCCTTCCAACGATTCTCGCGGATAGGAGCTGCTGCATAAGGAATACCACGGAAAACGTAAACACCCTTTACATTGTCAGCGCTGACGCCCTGAACCTGACCACCTTCGATACTCAGAACGGGACTGAGCTTCTCAGTGTTGCACTGGCAGCTGGCCATCAAGGTCAGAATACCGGCTAAAAACAAAAGTTTCTTCATAATGTTTGTTGATATTGGTTTGAAGTTAACGATAAGTCCCTGTTTTAAAATACGACTCACAAATGTAATGTATTTTGTCAGTTGTTAAAATTAACACGCCTTTTTTTTCCTTATTTTTTGGCCAATCCCCCCAAACCGACTACTTTTGTCCCGTCATTGGCTGCTCGAATGGTGGAATGGTAGACACGAGGGACTTAAAATCCCTTGGCCTTTATCGGCTGTGCGGGTTCGAGTCCCGCTTCGAGCACTTCTTATAGCAAAAACCTTCGATGAAATGGTTGGCGTTAGACTTTTCAGATCTTCTATCTGTACTCTCCTTCTTATGGGAGTCATGCACGTCAGCGCATCGGATTACAGATTCAATCTCTATCTTGGCCTAGGTCCCGTAAAAATACCTGCAGGAACAGCTCACCTGTATGATACTGAGGTCATCTTCAACGGTCATGATGCAATCCGTACCGCAATGGAGATGAGCACCAACACAACCGCCGACAAAGTTTTCCCGCTGCGTGACACCATTGAGTCTTTCAATACCCCCGACGGAGAAAGCCTCTATTTCAGGAAAACCGTTAATGAAGGCAGCAAACATAACCTTGAAACCGCCCAATTCTCAAAAGACAAGGACAGATTTGTAGTAAACCTCACCACATGGGACAAGACTACAGACAAGCGCACCAGCCAGGCCACCGAATGGCGTCCTACACGCATATTTGACCTGATGAGCATGATTGCCTACACGCAGAGTTTTGATACTTCTGACAGCAAGCCCGGTCGTACCGAATCCCTACCCATGGTAAACGGCAACATGGTGGTTCAGCAATACCTTGTATACACCGGGAACAGAACCGTCAAAGCCGATGACGGCCGCACTTATGACTGCATGGTAATATCCATCAGGGACTACAAAGAGGGAAAGGAGCGTGAGACAGTCAAAGCCTATGTCACAAATGATTCAAGACATACGCCAGTTCAACTGGATATTATACTTGGAACAGGAACATCCATAAAAGCAGTGCTGAAATAATATGAAACTTACCGACAACCGTTGGCTCACAGGACGCGGATTCGGGGTTCACTCTCCGTGGGCATATGACCTGATTGAAAATGTCATCAATGAGCGCCATCCCTATTACGCATACGAGGATCTCTATCCTTTTTGGGAAAAAGCTCCGCAATACTTACCACAGTATCCCCAGAGCCGCGATGAACTGCTTTTCCGTCTGGTTAACCGTTTTAATCCCGATTTCATACTTGAAGTAGGTACAGGCGCAGGTGTAAGTACAGGATATCTGGCTTCAGTATCAAAAAAGTCAAGGGTAGTTACCATTGATTATCCACACCCTGCTGAAAAGGAAGTTCGCCGCAACCTAAAGAAAATCCCCAATATTGAGTATATTGCAGCCGACGTAACGGAAACTGTGCAGGATATACTGGACAACGGAAACATTCCGCAGTTCATACATATAGCCCACACTGCCCTATGGAGTCAGATTGTTGAGATGATTCTGCCGTATGCCACACCCGAAACGGTCATTGTTGTCGAGGATTTGGGCAAAAAGCAAAAAAAGGAGTGGTGGAAAGAGATTATTAAAGACAAAAGAGTGGGAGTTTCCTTTCAGATGAAGAAGGTTGGACTTCTCTTTTTTGACCTCAAAATGACCAAACAAAACTACGTGTTATGAGTAAAATATATACTCGCACCGGCGATAAAGGCACAACCAGCCTGGTGGGCGGCAAGCGTGTGAGCAAAACCGATCCACGCCTTGAAGCATACGGAACAATTGATGAACTCAACTCATTTATAGGTCTTATGCAATCCTTTATGGACAATAAGGCCGAGACTGACGAAAATATCCGATGGATTCAGCAAAAGCTGTTTAACATTGGAGGCTGCCTGGCTACCGACACTTCCTCTTTCCAACTTCCCGACAGCTGCAAGGTCCTTCAGTCCGATGTAGATCGGATTGAGCATATGATTGACGCTTTACAGGAGGGCTTGCCCGAGCAACGGTCTTTCATCCTTCCCGGTGGAACCCAGGCCGCATCATATGCTCATGTGGCACGCACCGTATGCCGTCGTGCAGAACGTCTTATTCTGGCACTGCCCGATGATGCAAAAGCGCCCTCAGAACTACTCCAGTACATAAACCGTTTATCAGATTACCTGTTCGTTCTGGCACGCCGGATAAACTTTTTTTCAGGTGTTGATGAAAAAATATGGTAGAACTTTTGCAATCCATATTTTTTTATACTTTTGCACCCCATAAGAGTAAACCTTAAAACACCTATTTTACTATGTATTGGACATTGGAACTGGCATCAAAACTTGAAGATGCACCCTGGCCCGCAACCAAGGATGAGTTGATTGATTACGCCGTCCGTTCAGGAGCCCCGCTTGAGGTCATTGAGAACCTTCAGGAGATAGAGGATGAGGGCGATATTTATGAAAGCATTGAGGACATCTGGCCCGACTATCCCAGCAAAGAAGACTTCTTTTTTAACGAAGACGAATATTGATATTCAGGATATAGAAACGGGGTGTGAAAAATCATTCACACCCCGTTATTTTTTCGGCAGTCTTATCTTTTATTTATTCAACACTTTCTTGCTGCTGCCATCTGCCTTACGGATGATTTGTATTCCCTGACTGTTATCAGGACTGATCATTCCATTCAAATTATAGTGAACATCATCCGCACATGCATCGTCCACAACAATATCTATTCCGGTATTATTGTTTTTAACCCTGTATGGATATTTTGCTGAAGTTGAGGCATCAGTGTTTGCAATGCATTGACATTCCTGACCAAGGAAAGTGATGTCAACCGATTTTGAATAAATACCTCCATAGCATTTCAGGGTATAACCGGTGTTTACAGCCAGTATTCTGTACGCACTCATTTTACAGTCATTTATAAGCACATCACCATGTGAGAGACAACCTATTCCGTTACCCTCAATTGTTCCGCCATTGATGAATGCCTTACCTATAAATGTGAGAACCTGGTTTTCACTGCTGAACATACCGTCCTTTATTTTTGTCGTGGTATTCTCGGCAGCCCAAACGGAACGGCGATAATCATTTTTATACTGAACTGTAGAGGTATTTCTGAATGTTCCGCCGTTGATGTTCATCGTTTCCGTTTCGGAATAATTATAGGCAACAGCAGCATTTCCGGTGCAAATGAATTCGCCATTCTCAATTGTTATCTCCCCGTTTGAACAAATAGTCTGGCCTATGCATGTAAACGTACCTCCTGTTATGTAAGTTTCCGTTCCAGCAGCGCACCAGTAAACACGACGATAATCAGTTCCTTCACTAAGAGCTGAGTTATTCTTGAAAGTACCGCCTCTGATAACCACCAAATCGTCATATGAATAATTTGAAATAACGCTGTTGTTTCCTGTGGTTTCAAACTCTCCATCATCGATGGTTAATCCCCCTTTTACACAAATCACCTGGCCAATACCTTTGAATTTTCCACCGCGAATGACTGTATTGGATCCTTCGGCCGCCCAAATGCATCGGCGATAATCAGGATCTTCTTTATTTTTCTTGCTTGAAAGATTAATGAATTCTCCTCCGTTGACTGTCAATATACCGCTATTACTTATAATCTGGCTATTACCCTTGGAATAGTTTATCTTGCCAGTCCCCTTACTGTCTATTATGGTTAGTTTTCCTCTGTTTGTAATACTGTAGCTTTCAATTGATATTGTGAAACCGTTAAGGTCCAATTCCACGTTCTGATTATATTCCACAGCTACTTCGTCCATAGTGAGATCCTGAAGGATTTTTACCTGAGTCTGTTCTCCATTGGCAGGAACCATACTCACTGCTGCCTCAAGCGAAGGACATTCGATGTCATTGCCTGCCATAGCGACAGCAGGAAGACCCTCCGCCGGCATAAAGTCCACATAAGCTATCTGCTCACTGGTATAATCATAATCATAAACGATCAATGCATCCAAAGCAAACGCTCCGTCACAGGAACCTCCCCATCCCCAGTTGACACAAAAGTAATCCTGATCGGTATAACCGTCTATGATGAAAGCATGACCTCCCGCATCTTCTGTCTTTCCATTGTAAAGAACCGGGCGATTCTGGTCGAGCGCGTTCTTCAACAGCGTATTCCATTCATCGGATGTGTAATCTGACTTTTTCTTGCAGACTCCTACATGATACCCGAAATACTTAAACAGTTCTCCCTTCTTGTTATAAGCCATTGTCTCCGCATTCGAATAATCCGCTTGGATGGCGGCACCTATGTCGGCCATCAATTGCGAAACATAATTTGCTTGTTCGTCTGTGTATTCACCATAATTATATTCCAATGGCATTGAGTCCCAATTATATGTATGATTCAGGTCTCTCGCTTTTACAAAGACACCGCTTTTTGAGCAGGTATACGCCGGAGTGACACCTCGGCCGCTTGACGGATAACCGTAGTATTTCATAAGGATGGCATATGCCGTTGATGTACAACCGGTATAGCACGGTATACCTCCCTGACCGGGACATTGCAGATTGTACGGCTTTAACTGATTCCACTTGGCTGTATTCAGTTGCTTTACTATATTGCCACTCACACCCGGATCACCCCATTGACGGACCGCTTCGGCACTCTGAACAACTCCCTCCTTACGAGCCTTCAATATCTGCCTTTCCATCTCATCCAGCCAATCCTTCATGGCAGGTGGAATCTGATTGTCACCGCCATCCTCTGAATCAAAGCAGTATCCAAGTATCGGCCGGGCAATATCATCACCTGATACCACAATCAATTCCTTATTCTTAGGAGCTCGAAAGATGTGGTATGCCGGTGCATCATCAATAGTTTTTGTCATTTCAACAGACTTCTCATAAGAAGGTTGGAATAATACCAATTCCTGCTCCGACAAGCCTCTGGAATCCATAAAATCCCTGGCAACACTTTGGGCCGTTTTTTCCGTAACAACTTTGGCGTTGACATTTACCGCTAAAAGAAAAATGGCAGTGAAGGAAAGTAACGAAAATCTTGAAAACATGGAAAAATCTACTGTTAGGTTAATTAATTACTATTGAGTCAAATTCTTTTTTTGCTTCGTCCATCATTTTTTTAAAAGAGCTGTCAGTGTGTAGGTGTGCCACCGCCGCTGCAGCCATAATGCGCGCGGCTACGATATCGGTTGCCCAATGCTGACCTGAAATTATGCCACTCTCTCCTATGCGGAATCCAACAGACAGAATGTCATTGGCACGGCCGGGATTTATCTCGGTAAGCAGTAGCGCTATTCCCCATCCTATTTCCGATTCCACCGATGGATACGATGATTCCATCCTGTTGTCGTCCCCGGCAAACGGAACCTCTCCAAGTTGCACGTACGGACGTTTGCGGAAGGGTGCTGCACCAGCCAGATCCTGTGAGTTCTCCAATAACTCCTTACGGGCTTTACTGATCAAAGCAATAAGCTTTGGTGTAGACTTGGTATCCATCCTTATGCCTAAGGGTTGAGAGAAGTCCGACAGCAGTGATTCAAGACTGCAATCAGCATCCGTCTTGGCCTGTTCTCCGCGTAACGTTGCACGCTTGCCTTTGGCTTCCATATACTGGGCCACATCACCATAGTAACGGTAACTTGCGGTATCAACCGGCTGAGACAGTATCCTGCGACCATTCGGAAGAGGAATATCCGTGTCAGGCTTTCGTCCCGACTTTTCATAATACTCTGCACGTGCGGCCTCCATATCCGCCATGAAATCTGCTGTGGAGTGCATTGCGGCAACTATGGCCGACGCACACATGTAACCGGCAGTAACATCGCTTTGGTAATGTGCCGACACTATTACACGGCTCTCACCATATTCAAAACCACGGCGAAGTATTGTATCCTGATATTCGGGAGCCATTTCGGCAAGGACAAGTGCCGTAGCCATCCCACGGGTAGTATGACCCGACGGATAAGACCCGCTGGTACGCAAGCTTTCCAGACGGTCGGCCTGACCTGTGGGAATCTCGTTGAAACGGATAACCGGGCGGATGCGCATATACTTCTCCTTGGGATTCTTTGATGTCTGCTCGGCTGTATGATAACTGCGGGACATAAGATTATAAATGGCTGGAGTCTCCGTACGGCTTATTTTGAATCCCAACGCCTCAGAGTATATTCTGGCCATCTCTGTTGTACTGGATTGTGACTCCTGGCTGGCCCTTTCTCCACGTTCCGTCGGGCGGACCGACTTACCCCACTGCCACTGGACAAAATCATCAATGTATTCTACGTCACACGTATCAGGGGGTGCAGGCAGGAATATACCTCCATCAGGCTGATTCTCCCTTTCAATATACAGATTAACCGTATACCCTCTCTGCGGAAACTGCGCGTTAATCCACTGAAAAGGAGAAAGTACCAGCAACGATACCAGAAATATATGCCTTATACTATTTTTCGCCATTGACTTCGCGAAGATAAACAAAAACTGCGGTGAAAAGAGATTTCACCGCAGTTTTTAAATGAACACAAAAGGGTCAGACCCCTTTGTGTACTTTTTTATCAGTCACTCAGTTTGGCAGCGATGAACTCGCGGTTCAGGCGGGCGATATTGCTGATGCTGATGCACTTGGGGCACTCGGCCTCGCAGGCACGGGTGTTGGTGCAGTTTCCAAAACCAAGCTCATCCATCTTGGACAGCATAGCCTTGGCACGGCGGGCAGCCTCAACCTGACCCTGCGGGAGCAGAGCCAGCTGGCTAACCTTAGCACTTACAAACAGCATAGCCGAACCGTTCTTGCAGGCTGCAACGCAGGCACCGCAACCAATGCATGATGCAGCGTCCATAGCCAAGTCGGCCTTCTCCTTTGAGATAGGAATTGCGTTGGCATCGGGAACACCACCGGTGTTGATTGATACATAACCGCCGGCCTGCATGATCTTGTCGTATGCACGACGGTCAACCATAAGGTCACGGATTACGGGGAAACCCGCTGAACGCCAAGGCTCAACGGTGATGGTCTCACCATCCTTGAAACGACGCATGTAAAGCTGGCAGGTGGTAGCACCTGTAGCTGGACCGTGCGGGTGTCCGTTAATGTAGAGTGAGCACATACCGCATATACCCTCGCGGCAGTCGTGGTCAAATACCACGGGTTCCTCACCTGCATTGATGAGCTGCTCGTTCAGAATGTCAAGCATCTCAAGGAATGAGGTATCGGTGGGGATATCCTTCATTTCATACACCTTGAACTGTCCCTTCTCTTTAGGACCTCTCTGGCGCCAGATTTTCAGTTTGAAGCTTATATTCTTTTCCATAGTGATGCTTAATTTTATCAGTTCTTGTAATTACGGGTCTGAACCTTGATGTACTCGTAGTTGAGAGGCTCCTTAAGAAGCTCAGGTGCCTTACCCTCACCCTGATAGTTCCAGCAAGCTACGTATGAGAACTTGTCATCATGACGCAGTGCCTCGCCCTCGGGTGTCTGATGCTCTTCGCGGAAGTGACCGCCGCATGACTCCTCACGGTTAAGACCGTCATAAGCCATCAGCTTGCCAATCTCTATGAAGTCAAGCAGACGCAGGGCCTTCTCAAGCTCAACGTTAAGTGTCTGGGCATCACCCGGAACACGCAGGTCGGTCCAGAAGGTCTTCTCTACCTCGTCCAGTTTTGTAAGAGCGGTCTCAAGAGACTCCTTGGTACGTCCCATACCTACATACTCCCACATGATGTGGCCAAGCTCCTTATGGATAGAATCAACGGAACGCTTTCCGTTAATGCTCATTATCTTGGCAATCTTCTCCTTGACGGCCTTCTCGGCAGCATCGAACTCGGGCAGGTCAGTGCTGAAGCGCGGAACCTGAATCTGATCGGCCAGATAGTTCTGGATGGTGTAGGGGAGTACAAAGTAACCGTCGGCAAGACCCTGCATAAGAGCAGAAGCACCAAGACGGTTTGCTCCGTGATCTGAGAAGTTGCACTCACCGATAGCAAACAGACCGGGGATAGAGGTCTGCAGCTCGTAGTCAACCCAGATACCACCCATTGTGTAGTGGATGGCCGGGAATATCATCATAGGATTCTCGTACGGATTTACATCGGTAATCTCCTCGTACATATCGAACAGGTTACCGTACTTATCTGCTACAGCCTGCTTGCCGAGACGCTGGATAGCATACTTGAAGTCCAGGAATACGGCAAGACCGGTATTGTTTACGCCATAACCCTTGTCGCAACGCTCCTTGGCTGCACGTGATGCAACGTCACGGGGAACCAGGTTACCGAATGCGGGATAGCGGCGCTCCAGATAGAAGTCGCGGTCCTCATCGGGAATATCGTTGGGGTTGAGTTCGCCGGCCTGGAGTTTCTTGGCATCCTCAAGCTTCTTGGGAACCCAAATACGACCGTCGTTACGCAGAGATTCTGACATCAGTGTCAGCTTGGACTGCTTGTCACCGTGTACGGGAATACAGGTGGGGTGGATCTGAGCAAAAGCGGGATTAGCGAACCATGCACCCTTACGGTAGCACTGCATGGCTGCTGAACCGTTACTGCCCATAGCGTTGGTTGACAGGAAGTAAGCGTTTCCGTAACCACCGGTACCGATAACAACGGCGTGGGCTGAGCAACGCTTGATCTCACCGGTAACCAGGTCACGGTAAATGATACCGCGGGCACGCTCCTTACCCTCCTCGTCCTTGATCATAACCAGATCAAGCATCTCGCAACGGGTAAACAGCTCAACGTTGCCCTGATGTACCTGATAGCTCAGTGCTGAGTAAGCACCCAGAAGCAACTGCTGACCGGTTTGACCGCGGGCATAGAATGTTCGCGATACCTGAGCACCGCCGAATGAACGGTTGGCAAGTGTGCCGCCGTACTCACGGGCAAAGGGAACACCCTGTGCAACGCACTGGTCTATGATGTTGTTTGATACCTCAGCCAGACGATAAACGTTGGCTTCACGTGAACGGTAGTCACCGCCCTTGATGGTATCGTAGAAAAGACGATATACTGAGTCTCCATCGTTCTGGTAGTTCTTGGCAGCGTTGATACCACCTTGAGCTGCGATTGAGTGAGCACGACGGGGTGAATCCTGGATGCAGAAGCACTTTACCTTGAAACCAAGGTCACCGAGTGTGGCGGCTGCTGATGCGCCTGCCAGACCTGAACCTACAACTATGATGTCAAGTTTACGCTTGTTAGCGGGATTGACAAGTTTCTGATGAGCCTTATAGTTGGACCATTTTTCTGCCAACGGGCCTTCGGGAATTTTTGAATCTATCTTTTTAGCCATAATCGTGTGCATTTACAGTTTAACAAAGGCCCTTGCTCTTTAGGAAGAACACTGCAATAACAGCTACAAAACCCAGAATAACCAGAGTTACGTAGATGTTGCCGATAACCTGCCAGCGCTTGAACCAGATCTTACCGTTCCAGCCAAGTGTCTGCAGAGCACTCCAAAAACCGTGTGACAGGTGGAACCACAGAGCAGCCAGCCATACGATGTATGCCAGAACGTAGTACCACTGTGAGAAAGTGTACTGAATAAGGAATGCACCATCAGTAGGACCATTCTGTCCGGCAATGAAATTTGTGCCGTGAATGATTTCCTGAAGCTGCATCTTTGACCAGAAGTTGAACAAATGCAGACCAAGGCCGATAGCAACGATGGCACCCAGAACCAACATGTTCTGTGAAGCCCACTCTACTGACTTAGGCCTTTTGGTAACAGCATATCTCTGGCTGCCGCGTGCCTTCATATTCTGGATTGTCAGCCAAATTGCATACACAAAATGGACAACAACCAGGAAAGCCAATCCCACAGTACCTACCAGTGCATACCAGTTTGCTCCCAGGAACTCGCACACGGCATTGTAGGCATCGCCCGATATAAGAGCAACGCAGTTCATTGCCATGTGGAATGTCAGGAACAGGATCAAAGCGCCACCGGTAACGCTCATCACCACCTTACGTCCGATTGAAGAATCAGTTAACCACATAAAAGCTTAGTTTTTTGAATATGAATGTTTTAGTTTGTGTGCGTGTCAAATAGACTGCAAATATACTCATTAATGTGTATTTATCCTATAAGTATACGCACATTATTCCCCGTTGCCGTGAATTGGCAATCTTTGCTTATCTTTACACCCGATAAACATATTTGCGCAATGAACAGACTTAAACTAACCTTATTTATCTGCTTGTCTATGCTAGGCTTTTCCTCATGCAGCTGCAACAACTGGACAGACCTTACTCCCGATGAATTTGAAAAGGCATACATCGCCGACCGTACCGTAACCATCGATGTCCGTACTGCCGATGAATATGCGCAAGGACATCTCTATCATGCCATTAACATTGACTGGCAAAAAGATGGTTTCATCGATGAAATCACTGAAAATTTCAACACAGGCATGACCCTGGCCATATACTGCCGCAGCGGAAAAAGAAGTTCGGCTGCAGCACAGGCTCTATCCGACGCAGGCTATAAGGTACTGAACCTGACAGGCGGTTACACCGCATGGGTCGAAGCGGGAAAGATCTCCAACACATATCAGGTTGAATACATTCCTTCAGGCGGAGGATCCGACCCCCTGGTAATAACTCTCATCAAGCACGGATCACTGGAAATTGCATACAAGGGTATGTCCGTTCAGGTTGATCCAGTGAGCGGCTACGGCAAGAATACCGACTACGCTAAGGAGTTCCCAAAAGCCAATGCCATACTCATAACACATGAGCACGGCGATCATCTTGACAAGAATGCTATTTCGGCACTTTCATCGGAAAAAACAGAGGTATTGCTGAATGCAAAATCACAGCAGCAGATAGGTTTTGGCAGGGTGTTGGCAAACGGTGAGCATTTCACTCTTTCACCTATAGGAATCATTGTCGAGGCTGTTCCCGCCTACAACACTACAGCCGGACGCGAGCAGTTCCATCCCAAAGGCAACGGAAACGGATATCTTGTGCATTTCCTGGGAGAACTTAGTGCCTATGTTGCAGGTGACACCGAGGATGTACCCGAAATGGAGAATATCCCCAAGATGCGTCAAAACATGAGGATAAGCGTTGCTTTCCTTCCTGTAAACCAGCCCTATACCATGACGGTTGACCAGTGCGTGAATGCAGCCAAAATGGTCAATCCCAAGGTACTCATTCCATATCACTTCAGTCAGACCGACCTGAGCGGACTTGCTGAACAGCTTCCCGGCATTGATGTCAGAATCAGAGATATGCAATAACCAAATATTCTTTCAATAATGAAACTTTACAAGAGACTTTGCGCTACGTTTGCCGTAGCGATGTTTGCTGGCATAAGTTTTGCCCAGACAGAGAAAGATACCGTCTACGTATTCCTTGAGAACATGCCTGATGCAGGCATTTATCTGCCGCCACCACCCGATATGACCAGCACTACCTATGCCGATGACTTTGCGCAATGGCAGTGGGGCAAGAGCATACGTCCTACCGATCGTGGCCAGCAGGCCAATGATGACTCCCAGTGGGGTATAGGCGGTATGATCAGAGTTCATCAGGGTACACTTGGTTTTGAGATAAGCAAGGAAAAGACTCCTGCCATATACAAGTTGCTATACAACGTACTCTGGACCGAGAACCTGAGTACACATAACGCCAAGCGCAAGTATATGCGTACCCGTCCTTTCGCTCAGTATAACGAGCATACCTGGGGACGCTTCGACAATGAGCGTGAGCTCCGTTTCAACGGATCATATCCGTCAGGTCATACCTCACTTGGCTGGTCAACCGCACTAGTGTTGGCCGAGATGGTTCCCGAGTTGCAGGACACACTGCTGCGCAGCGGTTTCCAGTATGGAGAAAGCCGTGTCATTGTTGGCGCACACTACCAAAGTGACGTGGATGCCGGTTTCCTGTGCGGTACCACCGCAGTGGCTGTTATGCATGCAAGCGAATTCTTCCGTAAAGACCTTGAAGCAGCCCGTAAGGAGTACTGCAAGATCAAGGGTATCAAGAATGTAAGTCAGACCGAAGGATTCCCCGATGGAACCAAGGTTTTTGACGGTCCTGTTACTGAAGACAGTCACCGTTTCTACGGTGATGTCATCAAGTATTATGAGACCCTGCCCGAAAGGGAAACCGAACGTGGCGAGCAGGCCAAAGCCGATGCCGATAACAGTGTCGATGCCATGATGAAGACATTCAGCACCCCCGCATTCGAGATAAGCCGCGAGTCCAATCCCGCCATTGCAGCTCTGCTGGATTATACAAGAGAGAATCTTATCAAAACCGCCGGTGAATTGGGCAGTTCCACATTTCGCGAGCGTCCCTATGTAAGACTCAATCCACGTAGAAACAAGACATTGATCAGCGACGATGAGGATACCTTAAAAGAGACAACAAGTTATCCATCAACACATTCAGAGATTGGTTGGGGACTTGCCCTGCTGCTGGTTGAAATAGGACCACGTGAAGCTGCAAATGATATCCTAGGCCGTGGGTTCGAATACGGCCGCAGCCGCGTGATTGCAGGTTACAACTATCCCAGTGATGTACAGGCCGGCCGCCTGTGGGCATCGGCTACCCTGGCTCACCTGCACACAATGCCTGAGTTCCAGAATCTGTTGCAAGCAGCAAAAGACGAACTGAATCCTCCCTCCAAAGGCAAGAAGAAAAAGAAATAAATCACACGTCTATTCCCATGATGTAATCATTCATGTAATAGCCGTTGCCGATAGGAAAATCACCCTGCCGCAGGATCGTCAAACCCTGGTGTTTGTAAAATCCTGCGGCAGGGTTGTTTCTGTTTACATTGAGTTCTATCCTTGCTTTAGCCGATGATTTATTGTCTCTTACATGCTGCTTGGCCGTTTCCAGAAGCTTATGTCCCAGACCCGTACCTTGCGCCGACGGCATTACGTATATCTTCTCCAAATGCCATACCTCCGTACCGTCTGCATCAAGACACTCTTTTCTTACAGATAAATATCCCTGAGGTTCTTTTCCGGCCCAAGCAATATAATACGTGTGTCCCTGTGCCAACTGTTTTGCCAGATTGGGCAAAGAATACATCCAATCCATCATATACTCCATCTGCTCCGGTGACAGTATAGTCTTATACGTCTCACGAAACACCACCTCGGCCATCTCATGAATGATAGCTAAGTCAGAGTTAGATGCTCTTCTAATATCCATAGCGCAAAGTTAAGATTTTTGCAGTAACTTTGGAGTTTGTATGGATTTCAAGTATGATGTAATAGTGATAGGCGCGGGGCACGCCGGCTGCGAGGCCGCCGCCGCTGCTGCCCAGATGGGTTCCAAGACCTGTCTGATAACCATGGATATGAACAAGATTGCACAGATGAGTTGCAATCCTGCCGTTGGAGGCATAGCTAAAGGACAGATTGTCAGAGAGATAGATGCTCTTGGCGGCCACATGGGATTAGTCACTGACTCAACAGCCATACAGTTCCGAATACTTAACCGCTCCAAAGGTCCCGCCATGTGGAGCCCACGTGCCCAATGTGACCGTGCAAAATTCATCTGGGCTTGGCGTAATGTCCTGGAGAACCAGCCCAACCTGAATATCTGGCAGGACACCGTTACCGAACTACTTGTAAAAGACGGCCAAGTTATTGGTTTAAAGACACTTGAGGGTGCTGAATTCAGTTGCAAGTGTGTAGTCCTGACCGCCGGGACATTCCTGAACGGCTTGATGCATATAGGCCGCGTAACCATGCCTGGCGGGCGTATATCGGAACCTGCATCGTACCTTCTGACAGAATCCATTACAAGACACGGTATCCGCACCGGACGAATGAAGACCGGAACGCCCGTCCGCATTGACCGCCGCAGCGTACACTTTGAGGATATGGAACGTCAGGACGGCGAGAATGACTTTCACCGTTTCTCTTTCATGGGTTCCGAGCGCCATCTCAAACAGATGTGCTGCTGGACAACCTACACAAATGAACGTGTGCATGAGGTGCTCAAATCCGGCCTTGCCGACTCTCCGCTTTTTAACGGACAGATTAAGAGCATAGGTCCGCGTTACTGCCCAAGTATTGAGACCAAACTGGTAACATTCCCCGACCGCGACCAGCATCAGCTTTTCCTGGAGCCCGAAGGTGAAGAGACAAATGAGATGTATTTGAACGGATTCTCTTCATCCATGCCTATGGATGTCCAGATACGTGCACTTAAGGAGATTCCCGCATTCCGCGATCTGGTAATTTTCCGTCCTGGTTATGCCATAGAGTATGACTATTTCGACCCGACCCAGCTTAAGCACACCCTTGAATCAAAAATGGTAGCCGGACTATTCATGGCCGGACAGGTAAACGGAACCACAGGATATGAAGAAGCCGGAGGTCAGGGTATACTGGCCGGCATCAACGCACATATAACCTGTCACGGAGGTAACGCTTTCACTCTTGCACGTGATGAGGCATACATAGGCGTCCTGGTTGATGACCTTATAACCAAGGGCGTTGACGAGCCATACCGCATGTTTACATCCAGGGCCGAGTACCGCATACTTCTGCGTCAGGATGATGCTGATTTGAGACTGACCGAGCGTGCATACAATATAGGACTTGCCACAAAAGAGCGTTATGGACAGATGTGCTCCAAACGTGACGAGATAAACCGCATTGTGGAATTTGCAAAAAGTTTCTCTGTCAAGCCAGCACTCATAAATGAAGCTCTGGAACAACTTGGCACGACTCCACTGCGTGAAGGATGCAAGTTGGCCGACCTAATTGAAAGACCGCAACTGACGCTTGAAAATCTTTCGCAGCACATTAAAGCTCTTAAAGCCGAACTCGACAAAACCGAACCTGCCCGCAAGGATGAAATCATTGAAGCTGCCGAAATCCTGATGAAATACAGCGGATACATAAGTCGCGAGCGTCTTATTGCCGACAAAATGAAGCGTCTTGAGGACATCCGCATAAAGGGACGTTTTGACTACAACACTCTTCAGTCCCTTTCAACGGAGTGCCGCCAGAAACTTATAAAGCACAACCCCGAAACGCTTGCCGAGGCAAGCCGTATTCCAGGAGTGTCACCCAGCGACATCAACGTTCTTTTGGTGCTGCTGAACCGATAAAAACAAAAAATGTTCCACGTGAAACAATTTTAAAGATATGAGTAAAAAGACACTTATCAGCCACCTGCGTAATATTCCGGATTATCCGATGGAGGGCGTGCAATTTAAGGATGTGACATCTTGGTTTATGAACCCTGATGATCTGGCAGAAATTGTTGATTCTCTGTATGAGATGTATAAGGATAAGGGAATAACCAAGGTCTGCGGAGTGGAATCAAGAGGTTTCATTATTGGAGCAGCTCTTGCATACAGGCTTGGAGCAGGCTTTATTCTTATAAGAAAACCCGGTAAACTTCCCTATGAGAAAGTAAGTCTGGAATACAAGAAAGAGTATGGGTTTGACCGCATCGAGATGCACAAGGACTCTATTACAACTGATGATGTTGTCCTGATTCATGACGATCTGCTGGCTACCGGCGGCACACTGCTGGCAGCTTGTGATTTAGTCAAGACTTTCAAACCCAAGAAGGTTCTGGTAAACTGCATTATTGAGCTAACAAACTTCCACGCAAAGGAGAGATTCCCCAAGGATTGCCCTGTGGATAGCTTTATTGCAATTGACGAATTTGACGGAGTGCAGTAATTGAAAGGCAGGGAAGCATACGAAAAAAGGCTTAAACTGATTGTTCAGAATTTGCCCGAAAAGCCCGGATGCTATCAGTATCTGGACGAGCAGGGTACGGTCATATATGTGGGTAAGGCCAAAAACCTTAAAAACAGGGTTTCGTCGTACTTCATAAAAGACAATCAGACCGATAAGACCCGTATGCTGGTAAGCAAGATCTCCGACCTGAAATATATTGTGGTTGAGACAGAGTGGGATGCATTCCTGCTTGAGAACAACCTGATTAAAAGATATAAACCTCGCTACAATATACTTCTTAAGGACGATAAGACATATCCTTCAATCTGTATTACAAAGGAAGAATATCCACGGGTTTTCAAGACACGCAAGATAATCCGTAACGGATCGGAATACTATGGTCCATTCAGTCATATGGGCACTCTGAACGGTCTGCTGGAAATAATCTCCCATGCATACAAGATACGTACCTGCCGATTACCTTTGACAACCGAAGGAATAAAAGGGAACAAATACAAGGTGTGTCTTGAATATCACATCAAGAACTGTCCTGCACCATGTACAGGAAACATAAGCAAAGAGGAATATACTGAACAGATAAAAGAAATTCGCGAGATTCTCAAAGGACATAGCCAGGAACTCACTCGAAGCATGATGCAGGAGATGAAAAAACTCTCCGGACAGCTTAAGTTTGAGGACGCCCAAGCCATCAAACAACGCTACGACACAATAATGGAGTTCCGCGAAAAGAGCAGGGTAGTGGACACCGGACTGGATAACGTGGATGTCTATAACATAGACAATGATGAAGATGTGGTATTTGTGAATTATCTGCATGTAGCTGATGGCTGCATCAACCAGGCGTTCACTTTTGAATATAAACGCAAGATGGACGAATCACTCGATGAAATGCTGATGCTTGCTATAGTCGAGATGCGAAACCGATATCACAGTACCGCACGCGAAATAATAGTTCCTTTCATGCCTGAAACAGATTTTTCAGGCGTTACATGGACTGTGCCACAAAAAGGAGAAAAGAAAAAACTGCTTGACCTGTCGGCGCTTAACGTAAAACAGTATAGGGCCGACAGACTCAAGCAAACCGACAAGCTTAATCCGGAACAGAAACACACACGTCTGATGAAAGAGCTTGGATCACTGCTTGGCATGGAAAAAACACCGATGAGAATTGAGTGTTTTGATAATTCTCACATTTCCGGAACCGATGCAGTGGCAGCATGTGTCGTATATGAAAACGGCAAGCCTTCACGTAAAGACTACCGTCTATATAATATAAAAAGCGGAGCAGGTGGTGATGATTACGGTTCCATGTACGAGGTAATGATGCGACGCTGGATGCGAGCCGTCGAAGAAAACAATCCACTGCCTGATCTGGTGATAGTTGATGGAGGAAAAGGTCAGATGTCAATCGCAAAGGAAGTAATTGACAATCTGCAAATTAACATAAATATTGCCGGACTTGTCAAAAACTCACGTCACAAAACAGAAGGTCTATTATACGGATTCCCACAAATGCAGGTTGGAGTAAAACCTGACAGTGAACTTTTCCGCCTACTGGAACAGATGCAGGAGGAGGTTCACCGAGTAGCTATATCATTCCACAAGAAAAAACGCAGCAAACGTCAGACTCACTCTGAACTTACTGATATAAAGGGCATTGGAGAAAATACAGCGACTACACTCATAAAAAGGTTCAAGAGTGTAAAACGTGTATCGGAAGCAACTATTGAAGATCTGGCAGCAGAGATAGGAAAAGCTAAAGCAACAACAGTATATAACTGGTTCCACAAATGAGAGCAGTAATTCAAAGAGTAACTGAGGCAAGTGTAAAGGTTGAAGGCAATATAACAGGAGCCATAAAAGAAGGTCTGCTGATACTTGTCGGCGTTGAGGATGCTGATACTCAAGAGGATATAGACTGGCTGACCAAAAAGATTGCAGGACTCCGGATATTCAACGATGAAAACGGCGTAATGAACCGTTCGGTCATGGAAGTGAAAGGAGGACTTCTGGCAGTAAGCCAATTCACATTGATGGCCAGTACAAAGAAAGGAAACAGACCATCATACATACGTGCTTCAAAGGGAGAATTTGCGCAGCCCATGTATGAAAAGTTTTGCCTTGAACTTGAGAAAGAGAGCGGAATAAAAGTGGAAAAAGGTATATTTGGAGCTGATATGAAGGTATCACTTCTGAATGACGGCCCGGTAACGATAATAATAGATACTAAAAACAAAGAATAGATATGGAATTCTACGATGAAATGGAGGAAAGCTCTGTAAATGAGCCGACTACGGACAAATTCAATGAAGCTTTCAGCAAGTACAACATGAAAGTTGACAGCGAATGGGTTAAATCTGTCGTTGAAAAGGCACGAAAAGAAGTGCTTTCAGGATGTGATAAGGAAACTCTTAAAAAGATTTTCAGCTGCATAGATCTCACTACTCTCAAGCCGACCGACAATGAGGATACAGTTCTTGCTTTTGTTGAGAAAGTCAATCAGTTTGAGGACAAATATCCTGATCTGCCATCTGTAGCATCAATCTGCACATGGCCTCTGTATGCATCAACAGTAAGCCGTTCACTTGAAGTTGAGAGTGTCAAGACATGCTGTGTATCAGCAGGTTTTCCATCATCACAGACTTTCTTTGAAGTAAAGGTTGCCGAGACATCACTTGCCCTGCATGACGGCGCCGACGAAATAGACATAGTTCAGAACGCCGGAAAGATAGAAAACGGAGATTATGAAACTTTGGCTGATGAGACTGATGAACTCAAAGCACTCTGTGCGGATAAAACCCTGAAAGTAATACTTGAGACCGGCGCCTTGAAGTCACTTGATAAGGTAAAGAAGGCTGCTCTCATCGCTATGTATTCAGGAGCTGATTTCATAAAGACATCCACTGGCAAAGAGGTGCCGGGAGCCGATCCGGAATCATTCTGCGTAATGTGCAAGACCATAAGAGAATACGCCGATGAAACCGGACGTAAAGTTGGCGTCAAGGCCGCTGGTGGAATAAGCACTCCGGACGAAGCTCTGCTATACTGGACGATAGCTAAAATTGTTCTTGGAAAGGAATGGCTAAACAACAAAAGCTTTCGTATCGGAGCGAGCCGATTGGCAAACAATCTGCTCACTGAGATTACAGGTCAGGACACCAAATTCTTTTAATTGGAACGGTTGGTTATGAGCTCAAGATAGCTTGTAAAAGCCGTACGGAGCTCAGGAGATATGAAAGCGGGCAATCCCTGAATTGCCTGCTTTTTCAATTCCTCCATCTTGGTAACAGCATACTCTATTCCGCCGTTGGAAAGGGTAAAATCTGTAATTTCACGAATCTGCTCAGGAGTAGCTGTAAGTGAACGAACGGCCTTGATGTGATTTGACCAATCCTTATCACTATGATTCAACGCATATATTGCAGGTAGGGTGAACTTACCCTCTTTCATGTCGTTACCCGAAGGCTTACCTGTCTCGGCGCTGTCATGATAGTCAAGAATATCATCCATTATCTGGAAGCATAGTCCAGCAATGTTACCAAACTGGCGAAAGGCTTCAATATCATCAGCAGATGCACCGCTTAAATGTGCCGAAAGCAATGTACACGATGAAAACAGGATAGCAGTCTTCTTGGAGATGATATCAAAATACTTCTCTTCGGAAAGAGTAGTATCATTAAGAGCATTGAGTTGGTTTATTTCACCCTCGGAAAGAGTGCCTATCAACTTAGAGAGAACATCCACACTCTTGATATCGGCGGTAGCAGTTATCTGCTGCAAGGCCATTGAAACCACATAATCCCCCAAAAGAACTGCCATACGGTTATCAAAAGCTGCATTGGCCGAACGGCGTCCTCGACGTTGCTCACTTTCATCAACCACATCATCATGAATAAGACTTCCCTGATGCAGCAGTTCCACTGCGGCAGCCAGATGATAAGCGCTGTCAGGTATCACTCCATAGCACTTTGAAACAAGAAGTGTCAGGATGGGACGCATCATCTTTCCGTTGCGGCGCAACAGAAACTTAAGAAGCATGTCAACCGCAGGATTAGGGCATGAAAACAGGGATGAATACCGAGTGCGGAACTCATCGAACTCAACCTCAATAGGTGCACAAATCTGTTTTCTGTAATCCATAACCGATGGCAAAAGTAGTAATAATTGCCCGATTAGAGAATAAATTATTACATTTACAAATCAAATTCCTCAGTATGGAAAAACTATTTCTACTCGACGCTTATGCACTGATATACAGGGCTTACTACGCCTTCATCAATGCTCCCAGAATAAATTCAAAAGGGTTCAATACATCAGCTGTGTTGGGTTTTGTAAACACCCTTGAGGAGATACTTACCAAGGAGAAACCAACCCATATAGGAGTGGCTTTTGATCCTAAAGGAGGCACATTCCGTCATGAGCTGTATAAGGAATATAAGGCGCAGCGTGAGGAGACTCCCGAGGTTATACGCGAATCTGTCCCCATCATAAAACAGATACTTGAGGCATACCGCATACCTATCCTTGAAGTAGCGGGATTCGAGGCCGATGATGTTATCGGCACCCTTGCCCATAAAGCCGATGAAAAGGGCATAACCACCTACATGATGACCCCTGACAAGGACTATTGTCAGCTGGTTACCGACAAAGCACTCATATTCCGTCCCAAATACGGAAATAACGGATATGAAATCATGGGGCCCACCCAGGTCATGGAAAAATACGGACTTAGGAACACATCCCAAGTTATTGACATGTTGGGACTCATGGGTGACAGCTCTGATAACATTCCAGGTTGCCCCGGAATAGGAGAGAAAACAGCCGTCAAACTTATAAACGAATTTGGAGGAATTGACGGACTGCTGGCCAACACCGACAAACTGAAAGGTGCGCTCAAGGAGAAAGTCGAGAACAATGTGGAGCAAATCAAATTCAGCCGACTGCTTGCAACAATAAGGACCGATGTTCCCATCGAACTTGACATGGATCAGCTCAAGTTCTCGGACCCCGATACTGCAAAACTTACAGGATTGTTTGAAGATTTGGAGTTCCGTGCACTGATTGCAAAGTTCAAAAACAGATCAGGCGGAACACAAGCTCCCGGCCCGGAAGCAAAACCGGAAAAACAGAGCGCCCCGGCCCCAACCCCAAAACCGGCTTCAAACGACGGTTTTCATGGCGATCTGTTCGACTTATTCCAGCCCGATGTACAGCCTGAACAGGAATTTTCAAATCTCAAGGACATTAAATCGGTGCAACATACCTACTATCTGGTTGAAACTGAAAAAGATGCTCAAACGTTAGCCCATAAAATCGCTACCCAGGATTTTTTCTGTTTTGACACCGAAACTACCGGAACAGATGCTATTTCGGCCGAAATAGTAGGATTAAGCATTTGTCTTAAGGAACACGAGGCATGGTACGTGGCAATGCCAAAAGATAGGGAGGGAAAGGAGCGGATGCTTGAGATTTTCCGTCCTGTCTTTAAAAATCCGTCAACCCTTAAGATTGGACAGAACATAAAATACGACATTCTCATTCTCGGCAATTACGGCATCAAAGTTGAAGGCCCGCTTTTCGATACCATGATTGCCCACTATCTGCTACAGCCCGAGCTCCGTCACAACATGGACTATTTAGCCGAAATCTACCTGGGCTACAAGACCATCCATATCGAAGAACTGATAGGCGAAAAAGGACGAAACCAAAAAAATATGGCCGACCTGAACCCTGATAAGGTTTATGAGTATGCATGTGAGGATGCAGATGTTACACTTCAACTCAAAAACATACTGGAGAAAGAACTGGAAAAAGACGGCACCACCCCGTTATTCCGGGATGTAGAAATGCCGCTTGTCCAAGTTCTGGCTTATATGGAGCGCAACGGTGCCATGATTGATCCTGCTGCCCTGGCCGAAACATCACGTTTTTTCACCGAGAGGATGAAAACTCTTGAAAGTCAAATATTTAAAGAGGCAGGAGGAAATGAGTTCAATATTCTTTCTCCCAAACAGGTGGGAGAAATCCTGTTTGACAGGATGAAGATCATAGAAAAACCCAAGAAGACCAAGACCGGGCAGTATGTAACATCCGAAGATGTATTGGAATCATTACGTGCCGAACATAAGATAGTAGATCTTATTCTGCAATACCGCGGACTCAAAAAACTGTTAGGTACTTATGTCGATGCTCTGCCTCAGCTGGTCAATCCTAAAACAGGTAAAATCCATACATCGTTCAACCAGACTGTAACAGCAACCGGCCGACTCAGTTCAAGCAACCCTAATCTCCAGAACATACCAGTACGTGACGAAGATGGCAAAGAAGTCCGAAAAGCTTTCATCCCTGAACCCGGATGCAAATTCTTCAGTGCCGACTATTCACAGATAGAGCTCCGTATCATGGCACACCTGAGTCAGGACCAGAACATGATCGAGGATTTCAAACTTGGACACGATATACATGCTGCCACCGCCGCAAAAGTTTTCCATAAACACATTGAAGAAGTAAGTAAGGCTGAGCGAAGTAAAGCAAAAACCGCCAATTTCGGTATTATATATGGTATTTCAGCTTTTGGTTTGGCACAACGCATGGGTGTAAGCCGTTTTGAAGCGAAAGAGCTGATTGAAAACTATTTCAAGACATATAGTGGCATAAAGAACTATATGGATCACTCTATTGAAGAGGCCCGTGCAAAAGGCTATATTGAAACCATACTTAAACGTAAACGTTACCTTCCCGATATCAACTCACATAATGCCACTGTACGTGGATTTGCCGAACGCAATGCCATTAACGCCCCTATACAGGGAAGCGCAGCCGATATTATAAAAATTGCAATGATTGCAATCTACCGCCGGTTCCTTCAGGAGAACATTAAATCAACCATGATACTTCAGGTACATGACGAACTTAACTTCAACGTTGTCCCAGGTGAAGAAGAGAAGGTTGAGAAAATAGTTATTGAGGAGATGCAGAAGGCATGGCCTATGTCTGTTCCCCTGATTGCAGATTGCGGATGGGGAGCAAACTGGCTTGAGGCACACTGATTATCAAAGTAAATCCTTTAACTGTTTAAAGAACTCCCATATAACGAGTCCTGCAGTAACGGAGACATTCAATGAATGTTTGGTACCGTATTGAGGTATCTCAAGTGACATTTTACACAAGTCTACCACTGCCTGGTTGACACCTTTAACCTCATTACCCAAAACAAGTGCATATCTTGCGGATGAATCAACAATCAATTCATCCATTTTTGTGCTACCTTCAACCTGCTCAACGGCAATAGTGGTATATCCTTTTTCATTGAGATCTTTGATAACGCTGACACAATCATTTGAATATGACCATTCAACGCTCTCTTCAGCTCCAAGTGCAGTCTTATGTATCTCTACAAGTGAATTATCAGGAGTTGCCGTTATACCGCAAAGAATTATATGTTCAACCCTGAAAGCATCCGATGTACGGAATACTGAACCAACATTATAAAGACTGCGCACATCATCAAGTATTATTGTAAGAGGCAATTTATTACTCTTTTTATATTGCTCCACATCTATTCTGCCAAGTTCTGTTACACTAAGCTTTCTCATATACATAATACTTTTTGACGGTGTAAAATTAGTTGATTTATGTAACTAATGCTGTTGAAAACAATGTAAATAAGTGTTCAAAATAATCAGAAAAAAAGTGAACTTTAAAATTGCTTTTTTAAAAGAACTTTCCACATGAAATATTTTTTGAAAATGTAGTGTTGAAAGCAGATTTTTATCACGTTTTTTGCAAACACACAATTAACAGATATCAATTGTATAAATGATGAAAATATATAAAATTCTAAATGTAAACATAGAGTTAATAACTCTATATTTAATTAATATACAATAATTTATTCTGTTTAAAAGAATGTTTGTAATATCACATTCAAGTTGAAAAATAAATATCTGATAATAAGGAAAAAGATATCAACACTTTCAACACCCTATAAGAACAAACAAATCAAATGAAATAAAAAAGAAAACATACATATTCATATATCATCGGATAAAGAAGTGATTTATCTGATGACAGTAATTGAAACGCTTTCGCTTTTGTTGTTTTCCTGATTTGTAATCACAGCATGATAAACTCCGGATGGAACAGGTCTTCCGTTCATATCTGTAAGATTCCAACTGTATGAGCCTCCGTTTGAAGTTCCCTGATGAACAAGACGTCCTGAATTACCAAGAATTCTGATAGAACTCCACTCAGTTAAACCGGTAATTGTAACATATCCGTCAAAGTCAGGTTTAACAGGATTAGGATAAACTAAAATATTGGATTCTGAGAGATTTTCTTCGGGGTCTCTGGCTTGTCCTCCGTACTCAACCATTCCAAGGCTTGTACCAAAGAATAAAGAGCCATCCAAGCCATTTTCCGTTATACTTAGTATATTGTTGGATGGAAGAGGACTGTTTGAAGTTGTAAAATGCTCAAGTGTTTTGGTACCATCGGCACTCATAAGAAAAACTCCATCATCAAGTGTTCCTATCCATTTACGATTTCCCTGATCTATATAAATAGCTGTTGTCATCACTCCACTGAAGAGATAATCAGCCAAACCTGTGTCATTTCCGCGTGATATCTTGATTCTTTCGAATAAAGGTTCAGTATCAGTTAGGAAAGAGTCGGGATTCTTTAAAACAAATATACCTATGTTGGTACCAATCCACATTTCACCGTTAAGGTCGAATTCGTAGAAATATACATCAAATATTTCTTCGGTGGTACCATCCTGATTAGTCCACACGGAACCTGTATATTTTATGATATCGTCACTGTTTTTCAAAGGGGTACCATTTAAATCAATGCAGAATAACCCAGGTTTCACACCTCTTGATGAATTAATCCATAGTCTACCTCCATTGTCAAATCTGAGTTGTTTGAATGTGGGTAAACCAGCCATTTCACTATAATAAAGACCTATCCAATTACCATTAGGCTGAAGAACTTTAATTATGGTATCAGTTTCATTATTAGCCATCCAAAGATTTCCATCCTTGTCGAATTGGAGGGCGCTTATGCGTACATAGTTATTTTTGTTATATAGGTTGTCATTGAGAATACTTGAAAGACTGCTGTTATTCCAGGTGTGTAGTTTCTGGAATTTATTTTTTTTGAATTCATAAAGACCTTGACCTGTAGAACCTACAAAGATATGGTTCGGGTCAGCGGGATCCTGAGCAGCTTCTGTAAGATTAATATATCTGAGACCGGTAATTGTCTCTAAATCATCCTCCAGATAGCTCCATCTGTTGTTTTCGTATATCATAACAGTTCCTGGATAATCTATACCTGAATAGTTATGACATCCGCCTACTACAAGTAATTTGTCTTTCTGTGGCCATGAAACAGAATGAAACCAGTTACGACGTGGACTGTTGGGTTTTATTTCCTGTGCCAGACACACAAGTCCTTCATCAGATTCAATGTATTGATATAATCCGTTTACGCCAAGACATGCCCAGACGTAGTTATCATCGATAGTGATGTGATTGACATGAGTGAAAAAACGGAATGCTTTTGATTCGGAATAACTATTAAATACGTTCACTACAGAATCTTGTATCAATACCAATCTTCCGTCCCGAATATAGGAAATACCGCTTACATTATCCATCACGTTGGTAAGTGAAGCGTTTGAACGGTTTATTGTAAATACCCGATTATCAAGTGAGTATCCTGACAGATAACCGTCAAAAACAAAGAGCTCTTTGAATTTTACATTACGGAACAAACACCAATTGCTTTTATCCAGAAGATTGTATGCAATGACACCCAGATACAAACCTGTTTCGGTACCGCAGAAAATGGAATCGTTCACTATGACTGATGTATATACAGCCGAATCAAAACGATATGTATTTGTTATTTCCCTCTTTCCTATATTGAAAACAATCAGTCCGATATTGGTTGATATGTATGCGTTGTTTTCAATTATCTTGAGTTCGTTCACCGTAATACTGCCGGTGCTGTTGTTCTTTATATCGGTAAAATTATAAATGGTGAAATTATCATACAGGATATCAATATTACCGTTTGAGTAAACAAGAAGAACAGCCCTCTCAGAGTTACAGTAACCCATTGCGGCTATATCGGTATCACCCAGTCCTCCGGTTTTGTCTATAGTGTAGAGACCTTCGTCTTCAGGATCGTAAAAATAGACAGCGCCTTCACTCAGAACAAATATATACCCGAATGCATTGAGTGAATAAGTAGCATTATTATATGCGGGATGTGCTCTCCAGGTGCCAACGGGAATGGCGGCATAAGCCTTATTAAAAGGCAAAAGGAGCATTACCGCAGCGATTGCGATAATGGCTCCTCTTGTCAGTTTCTTTATCATAATTGTTTCAGATAATCTGCCAGTTTTCTTACGGCGCGTCCCCTGTGACTTATCAGGTTCTTGCTTTGGGAAGACATCTGAGAGAATGTCTCGGTGTAACCGTCGGGCACAAATATGGGATCATATCCGAACCCTCCATCACCGTAATGTCGCTCTGTAGCAATCTTTCCTGTTACTATTCCCTCAAACAGAACTTCCTGTCCGTTAAGTATTAACGCAACAACAGTGCGGAATTGTGCGCTGCGGTCCGAATTTTTTTCAAGTTCATGGAGCAGCTTGGTCATATTTGCCTCCGAGTCATGGTCTCCTGCATAGCGTGCCGAGTGTACTCCGGGTGCTCCGTTCAGGGCTTTCACCTCCAGTCCGGTATCATCGGCAAAACAGTCATAACCATAGTGCTCCTTGACGTAACGTGCCTTCTGCAGGGCGTTATCCTGAAAGGTATCACCGGTCTCGGGGATATCCTCGTGACAGCCTATGTCATTAAGCGAAAGCACCTCGAAGCGGTCACCCAGTATCTGGCGTACCTCTTCAAGCTTATGGCTGTTATTGGTGGCAAAAACCAGTTTCATGCCTCTTAAAGAACGATGTTCACAATCTTGCGCGGAACCACAATCACCTTGCGGATTGTCTGACCGTTAATGTAGCTCTGGGCCTTCTCATTGGCCAGAACAGCATCCTGGATCTGCTGCTGAGTTGCATCGGCCGGGAAGTCAAGTGTAAAGCGGGTCTTACCGTTGAATGAGATGGAGTAGGTTATACTGTCCTCCTTGAGGAAGCTCTCATCAAACTTGGGCCACTGTGCATCACATACTGTTGATGTGTTTCCGAGTACCTGCCAGAGTTCCTCGGCAATATGCGGAGCGAACGGGGCAATCAGCTTTACAAGGTCGGTCAATACCTGACGCTTGTTGCATTTGAGTCCTGACAGCTCGTTTACGCATATCATGAATGCTGCTACCGATGTGTTGTATGAGAAGTTCTCAATATCCTCGGTTACCTTCTTTATGAGTTTGTGGATTGACTTGAGCTCATCCTTTGAAGGTGCATCATCACTGATGTTCAGATTGCCTTCCTTGTCGGTAAACAAGTTCCACATCTTACGGATGAATCTATGGCAGCCGTCAATACCGTTGGTATCCCAGGGCTTTGACTGTTCAAGCGGTCCAAGGAACATCTCGTACATGCGCAGGGTATCGGCACCGTATCTCTCGATGATTACATCGGGGTTGACCACGTTGAACATTGACTTACTCATCTTCTCGACAGCCCAGCCGCAGATGTATTTGCCGTTCTCAAGAATGAATTCGGCACTCTCATACTCAGGACGCCATTTCTTGAATGCCTCTACATCCAGTACATCGGCGCTTACAATGTTTACGTCAACGTGGATGGGAGTGGTGTCATACTGGTCCTTGAGGCCGTATGATACGAATGTATTTGTGTCCTTGATACGGTATACAAAGTTACTGCGGCCCTGTATCATTCCCTGATTGATGAGCTTGCTGAACGGCTCCTCAACTTCGCTTACGCCCAGATCCTTAAGGAACTTGTTCCAGAAACGGGAGTAGATAAGGTGACCTGTTGCGTGCTCGGAACCTCCCAGATAGAGATCTACACACTTCCAGTAGCTGTCGGCCTCCTTGCTAACCAGAGCCTTGTTGTTGTGCGGGTCCATATAGCGCAGATAGTAGGCCGATGAGCCTGCAAATCCGGGCATGGTGTTGAGCTCAAGCGGGAAAACGGTTACGTTGTCTATGAGTGACTTGCTTACCACCTTCTTTGACTTGGTGTCAAAGGCCCAGTTTTGGGCGTGGCCAAGTGGCGGTTCACCGGTTTCGGTGGGTTTGTACTCACTTATCTCAGGGAGCTCCAACGGGAGGCACTCCTCGGGGATCATTGTGGGTATTCCGTTTTTATAGTAAACCGGGAAGGGTTCACCCCAGTAGCGCTGACGGCTGAAAATGGCGTCACGCAGACGGTAGTTGACCTTGATGCGGCCAAGTTTGTTCTCCTTTACATATTTCTTGGTGGCTGCAATGGCCTCCTTGACTGTGAGTCCGTTCAGGTTGAGACCGCCCTCGCGTATCTGGTCGGGACGGGGTGAGTTCATCATGATACCCTCCTTGGCATCAAAGCTCTCTTCGGATACATCGCAACCCTCAATGAGCGGACGGATCTCCAGGCCAAAGTGCTTTGCGAATGCGTAGTCACGGCTGTCGTGGGCAGGAACGGCCATGATGGCGCCTGTTCCGTAGCCGGCCAGTACATAGTCACTTATCCATACGGGAACATCCTCGCCGGTTAAGGGGTTTATGGCATATGATCCACTGAACACGCCTGTTACCTTGCGATCTGCTATGCGCTCACGCTCGGTGCGCTTTTTTACGGCGGCTACGTAGGCATCGACCTCTTTTTTCTGAGCAGGAGTTGTAAGCTGTGCCACCAGCTCGCTCTCAGGAGCAAGTACCATGAATGTCACACCGAATATGGTATCGGCGCGAGTGGTGAATATGGTGAATTCTATGTCGCTGTCCTTTACGTGGAACTGCATCTCGGTACCCTCGGAGCGGCCTATCCAGTTGCGCTGGGTCTCCTTGATGGAATCGGACCAGTCTATCTTGTCCAGACCGTCAAGCAGGCGCTGTGCGTAAGCTGATACACGCAGACACCACTGGCGCATCTTTTTCTGCTCTACGGGGAATCCGCCGCGTACCGATACGCCTTCAACTACCTCATCGTTGGCAAGCACGGTGCCCAGTCCGGCGCACCAGTTAACCATTGTCTCGCCCTGATAGGCTATGCGGTAGTTCATAAGAATATCAGATTTCTGCTTGTCGTCCATTGCCTTCCACTCTGCTGCGGTGAACTCAAGCTCCTCGCTTTGGGCTACATCCAGGTTGGCTGTACCCTCCTTTTCAAAGTGCTCTATCAGTTTCTCAATGGGCTGTGCGCTCTGGCACTTGTTGCAGTAGAAGCTGTTGAACATCTTTTGGAATGCCCACTGGGTCCAGTGGTAGTAACCGGGCTCGCAGGTGCGGACCTCGCGGTCCCAATCGAATGAGAATCCTATCTTGTCCAGCTGCTCGCGGTAGCGGTTTATGTTGTTTTCAGTTGTAATTGCGGGATGTTGGCCGGTCTGTATGGCGTACTGTTCGGCGGGCAAACCGTATGCATCGTAACCCATGGGGTTCAGCACGTTGAAGCCGCACTGACGCTTGTAGCGGGCGTAAATGTCCGATGCAATGTAACCCAGTGGGTGTCCTACGTGCAGGCCGGCGCCTGACGGGTAGGGGAACATGTTGAGTACGTAATACTTGGGCTTTGAGGCATCCTCCTTAACTCTGTAAGTGCCCTCTTTGGCCCACTTTTCCTGCCATTTCTTTTCAATTGCTCTGAAATCGTATTCCATCTTTGGATATTTTGGTGCGCAAAGTTACACAAATTCAAGTATATTTCCCTTTAAAAGAGGTATAGTTCTTGCAGAGCAGGACATAAGGATTTTGGGACACAACGTTCCGGGCTATTGCGGGCTCACTCCAAGGCCTAAACATCGATCGCCTCCCTTTTAGCCACCTACGGTGTCTAACGGTCGTTAAACGTAGCGATGTTCTTAACGGCCTTTCCATGGCCCTCCATTTACGCCCTTCACTGATGGTCCCAAACCCTTATGTCCTGCTCCTGCAAAAGAACTTTTATTGTTTTTCGATAAATTCTTTATGTTTTTCTTTGCGGATAAGAAAAGTGCATTTATCTTTGTGCCGAAAATATTTATCGTTTATCAATAAAAGCTATCCAATCATGAACAAAAAACTAGCACTTTACATCGGCTTGTTTGCAGGAGCCATTGCCGTATCGGTCAAGAATTATGTCAAGTTTGACCGCGAAACCTGGAGGTCCACCGATGATCCCGCGATTGTGGGTCAGTGGGAATATGCAGAAACTCCTGCCTTTTATTTCATCACAGACACTCTCTACAAGGGCGAAAACGGATACTCGGTCTCTCAAAAGTCCAGCACATACTACTATGATGTTTACGTAAAGCCCAAGTTATCGGCCGATAAAAGGACTCTTGTCTCCAGCATTGGCGACCAGACCTATAAAGTGTCGCTTCAGAAGGTAAGGATAATCGTACCGGCCGATAAATCCGGCCACAACTATTTCATCTTCAGATTAATATCGTTCCTGATATCCACAGGAGTTTATATTTGGATTATCTGTCTCATCTTCGGTCTTCTGAGAAAACTACGTCCCGATGAGGTTTTTGTAGAGAAAGTATCCCGAAGGATGGAAACCACCGGTATTCTGCTTTCCAGCCTGTTCATATTCCAGTGGATCATACTGTTTATTATGAACCAGTATTGCATCAAACATTTTGAGTTGGCAAATTACGCCATAGTAGATAAGGTCGATGCAAACGGAATGCTTATCCTAACCGGTTTGGGTCTGATGATCTTCTCGCAGATCATAATGATGGGTAAAGAACTAAAGGAGGAACAGGAATTGACAATCTAAAACAACGGTACAATGAGCATAATAGTCAATGTTGACGTAATGATGGCCAAACGCAAGATGTCATCGGGCGAACTGGCCGATAAGATAGGCATAACGCAGGCGAACCTCTCCATCCTTAAGACAGGTAAGGCTAAGGCTGTCCGGTTCAGCACCTTGGATGCAATCTGCAAGGCGCTGGACTGCCAGCCCGGGGATATCCTGGAGTATCGGGACTGATTGAAATAGAAAATCATATTATTTCAACATCTGTAATATGGTGTCGGGAGGGGTTTGCATCTTTGTGATTGCACAGAGGCCGATGCCCATATCTTTTACGCTGGCACCAAGGAGATAGACATCGGCATCAATTATCAGAAAACGGTCGTGATTGCGGTGGGGTAGTTGTATGAGGTTGATTTCCCTGTACTGGTCGTTATGTTTTTTGAGGTCGGTTAATAGGGTTTCGTTATAGCGAGTGTGGATTGTGGCTTCAACGCCATCGGCTCTTTTATCTAAGAGTGACAGTACACGATCATCAACATAGTTATCTATAAGAATTATCCTTTGTTTGGCATTTCTTATTAAGTCCGATATGTATGCCCATGCATCCCATACGCAACCGGAGTTGAATACTTGTTCCTGAAGTTGCTTGGGTGTGCGTTCCTCTATGGTGATCAGGATCTGGTTGACTTTCTCATCAGTCTCAGTTTGGTGCTGTTCTATGTTTAGGATGCGCTGCATCATCAGGGTGTTGTTATTAAGCAGATCAGGTATTGCGGTGAATGCTCGCATGATACGGATATTCACTTCATCTGCAGTTTCAGATTTTAATACACTGCTCAACATGCCTACTCCGTTACGGGTGAATACATATGGAGGCTTTTGAGTTCCACCGCGTTTTTCTAAAGGTTTTGATATCACAATTTGTGACATCAAAACGTTAACACCTTGATCTTCAGTGAGAAAAGTCTGCTCGTTTTGTGATTTCAAGTTGTTTAAGGTCGCAATTTGCGATCTTAAACAATCAAATTCCATTTTTGTTAATTGGAACATGAAGTCATCAGGAAATCGTCTGTTATTACGTTTTACGGATTGGTTTAAGGAACGCGTTTCAACTCCATAGAGCATTGCCAAGTCGGAATCAAGCATTACTTGTTGGCCTCTAACCACATGTATTAGCGACTTTATGTCTATTCCCTCGAGGTGTATTATTGGCATCTCTACCTTTTGATCATTGTTTTTCTTTGCCATGGTGCAAACATTTTATTGGTTGTATAAAAGGATTAGATCTGAAATACCCCTTGGTATCAGATAGGACAAAGATACACAAATTGTGGCAAAAACACTAGCTAGTGTTGGTTAGCATTTATTACAATAAAAGTGCAGTCTAAGCAGTAGTTATTAGACAGTTTTTCAAAAGGTATCAATTGTTTTGATATAAATAATTATATTCGCAATGATGATTATAATGAATAAGAAAAGCATCATTTCCATCCTTTTTGCGGTTTCCACAACTGTTTCTTTGTGGGCGCAGTTGTTCCGTCCACTTGGTCTTGGTTTTGATGGAGGTGAATGGCAAGGTGAAAATTCACAACCCAGAATGCATATAGAGGACGATTCACTGTATGTCTGTACTAATAAGGGTCTATATGTCAAAGATTTGACTAACGATGATAGTGTTTGGCAACTAGTTGGATTCGACGGTTTACCATTACAGGACTTTGCCCGATGTGGCAAGGATTTAATGGCTTTACGTTATAACCAGGGAGGTGAGTTTCTGTTTCTGTCGCACGATGGCGGTCAGACATATGAGGATGTAACACCAGATGTTTTCTGTCATGAGAAGTACGAGATTATACTTAACATGGTTCAGCATCCCATTGATCCTAAAATTTTACTTGTATCTACTTTTTATCATGGAATACTTCGTTCTACAGACTTTGGTAAAACGTGGGAACAGCTGACAGGGGCTCTGTATGGAAACAGAATAGCTTCGTTTATTGGCTTTCATCCCTCACGCCCCACAGTAATATATAACTGTGGTGAAGATATGATATTTGCTGGACATATCAATATCAGCTATGATGCTGGACAGACCTGGAATGACCATAGCACAAGTTATTCCGATGAGAAAGGGCTAGGTTTTTTGGGCGATAACTGTTTACATAGACCTGCGTTTCACCCAACGAATCCTGATCGTTGGATTGTTGGTGGCGAGGGGTGTGTATTCCTTACAGATGATAATGGAAAGACCTGGAACTGTCAGAACTATTGGCATGACGAGTCGCGCAGCGCCTATTGGTATTTTTCTATATTCGATATAGAGCATCCTGACACAGTTTATATGGCGGGAAGTTTGAGTGGTCTCAAACTTATGTGCTCCATCGACGGCGGACTGTCGTGGTATTCATCACAGACTATGACGTTAAAGAAGGAGAAGGAAAGGGTAAACGATTTTCAGCAGTATGGTGACCGATTGCTGATATATACTGAAAGCGACGTTTATGAAGTCTCCAAGGTAGAACTCATTTCAAAGAGTACTAACGTTAATAAAACCATTTTCTTGGGCAATGAAGGAAAGATCTCAACATATGACCTTCAAGGTCGTCAGACAATAGAACCTAAGCAAGGGTTCATGATAAAAAACGGACAAAAGTATTTTTGTTTCTAGTTTATTTTATGAGAGGGGTAGAACATATAGTTATGAAACCGTTTTAGCGTTTTGCGGACGGGATTGAAATATAAAAGCTTTATCTTTGTTTGTTAAATAATGGTTTACAATCATGAGGATAAGACTTGAGAGGCAGGAGGACTATCGGGTGGTGGAAGAGCTTACCCGCGAGGCGTTTTGGAATGTTTATAAGCCGGGATGCGTGGAGCATTTCGTGCTGAATCAGTATAGGAACAATCCTGACTTTATCCCGGAGTTGGACTTTGTGATGGAGGAGGATGGGCGCATTATCGGTCACGTGATGTTCTCAAAGGCGGAACTGGTGTTGGCCGATGGTTCACGCAAGCCGTCGTGGACTTTCGGGCCTATCAGCATACATCCTGATTATAAGCGTAAAGGGTATGGGCTTAAGTTGCTGAATTATGCACTTGACAAGGCGCGTGAGATGGGTGTGGGCTTTATCTGCATGGAGGGAAACATTGAGTTCTACAAGCATGCGGGATTCGGGCTGGCCAGCAAGCTGGGTATTCATTATCATTCAGAGCCTAAGGATGCCGAAGTTCCCTACTTCCTGGCTCAGGAGTTGATTCCTGGATGGCTTGGCGGCATTGAGGCAATATACTGCCCTCCGCAGGGTTACTTTGTGGCCGATGCAAATCCCGATGCGTTTGAGGCTTATGATGCAAATTTCCCTAAAAAGGAGAAGGCTTTTTGTGAGGGGCAGCTACCTCAGTTCTGCCAGAGTTGCGGAATGCCGCTTACCCGCGTTGAGGATTGCGGAACCAATGCAGACGGCAGTTCAAATTTTGACTATTGCCAATACTGCTATAAAGATGGACATTTCCTTCAGGATATGACAATGGACCAGATGATTGAGCATTGTGCCCAATTTGTTGATGGAGTTAACAAGAATATGCCTAAGCCTATGACAAAGGATGAGTACAAGCAGATGATGTACGGCTTTTTCCCGATGCTTAAGAGATGGCGGCGTTGACAGACGATAAGATAAGGGCTGTATTTGGCGAGATTGATGCGCAAGCCGTTTACAGGGAGGTAAAGCGGTCGGGTGATTTCCTGGACTTTGCCCGCCGGTTCATGCATAGTGATGATGAAAGGGTTGCCAGGAATGCGTTTTGGACTTTGACCAAGGCAACAGATCAGGAACTTTCGCAGCTGCAGCCTATCCTTAATGATCTTATGGATTTAGCGTTGTCAACTCCGAGCTCATCGGTCCGTAGACTTTCACTCAATATCATTGAACGCCTGGAGATGAAAGAGGATGATCTGCGGACAGACTTCCTGGATTTCTGTCTTGAACATATGGCCGATGCAGATGAGCTGCCTGGCATCCAGTCCATCAGCATGAAACTTGCACACCGCATGTGCAAGTTCTACCCCGAGCTTCTGGCCGAGTTCAAAGCTACGCTTGAATCTATGGAGCCGGATTTTTTCAAACCTGCCGTCAACTGCGTCCGCAACCGGATTTTGAACGGGAAACTAAAATAAACGTTTCTTTATGGAACATAATCAATCAGGCTATGGAGGGCCTTACAAAATGAGAAAGCATTGGATTGACAATCTGCGCTGGACAACGGTGTTGCTGGTGCTGTTATATCACGTTATCTATTATTACAACAACAAGGGTGTATTCGGTGGTATAGGCGGATTTGGAGAATTCCCGGAGGTACAGCAATACCAGGATATACTTATGTACATTGTCTATCCCTGGTTCATGCCGCTTATGTTCATACTGGCCGGTATCAGTGCCCGATATTCATTACAGAACAAGACCGGAAAGGAGTGGTTCAAGACCCGTACCCGCAAGTTGCTTGTGCCCGGAACCATCGGTCTCTTTGTATTCCATTGGATGATTGGTTATTTCAACGCCATTCCTGCCGGAACTGTAGTAGGTGATTTGCCGATGTCTGTCAAATACGTCATTTATGCAGTAAGCGGAACAGGTCCGCTGTGGTTTATCCAGTTGCTGTGGCTGCTCTCTTTAGTCCTGTTGCTGATTCGTAAGGCCGATGCAAAAGACAAACTCTGGAACCTGTGCGGAAAAAGTAATATTGTTGTTATAATCCTGCTTGGAATACTGTTCTGGCTGGGCGAGCAGACGCTTGTAAAGAACCCGCGTCCCGATTCGGCCGATGGCCTGATGAATCTCTACAAACCTGTGTTCTATCTGATATCGTTCCTGCTTGGATACTTTGTGTTCTCGCATGATGAAATTCAGGAAAAGGTGCGCAAGGCATGGATTCCGCTTATGGCGGCCGCTGTGATATCGGGCGTAATTCTCATTGTCACAACCTGGGGTGAGAACAACACATCACCGGAGTACATGGGTGCCCCTCTTAACTGCCTTTACGGTTGGCTTATGTGCCTGGCCATGATGGGCTGGTTCAACGCAAGGTTTGACTGCACCAACGGCTTTTCGCAGTATATGACCCGTACCAGTTACGGCCTTTATATCGTGCACTATCTTGTTGTGGCCAGCCTGGGTTATATGATGAAGACATATACCCAACTGCCTCCGGTTGCAATATACCTGATACTGACAGTTGCGGTATTTGGATTGTCACCGCTCATTTACGAGGTGCTTCACCGCATCCTGTTCATCCGCTGGTGCGTATTCGGTGAAAAGAAGAAATAATGGAAACAGATAGAATACATTTGAGACCTTGGCGTGAAAGTGATGCCGAGGCGCTGTTCAAATACGCGTCCGATCCCGATGTGGGACCGCGTGCAGGCTGGTCGCCACACAAAAGTGTTGAGGAGAGCCTCCAGATTATAAAGACAGTATTCAATACTGACACGATGTGGGCTGTAGTCTTGAAAGAGACAGGCGAGGCCATAGGCTGTGCCGGATATCTGCCGGCTGAAAACTCCAATCTGAATATACCTAGTAATGAGTGTGAGGTGGGTTATTGGATTGGTAAGCCATATTGGGGAAAAGGCATCTGTACCGAGGCTCTCAAGTTGGTAATAGACTATTGCTTCAATATAAAAGGCTTTAAAGCATTATGGGGTGATTATTTTCCCGAGAATCCCGCATCAGGTCGCGTAATGGAGAAGTGCGGCTTTAAGGATACCGGCCGCCAGATCATCTGTCCCAACCTTGAAGTGGGTTCAGACCGACCAGTCCGTATAATGAAATTATCAAGGTAATAAGAACTCGAAATCCGATATTTATTACTTTTGCATTCATTCAGTAATTGCCAATATATGCTGCATTTTGATTCTGATTATATGGAGGGCGCGCATCCTACGGTGATGCAGCGGCTTGTTGAGACCAATCTTGAACAGACAGTAGGTTACGGTGAGGATGATTACACCCGCCGTGCCGCAGATCTTATCCGCGAGGCTTGCGGCTGTCCCGATGCGCTGGTACGCTTCCTTGTGGGCGGAACCCAGGCCAATGCAACCGTGATAGACGGTCTGCTCCACCAGTATGAGGGCATTATGGCATCCGATGTAGCCCACATCAACAATCTGGAGGCCGGCGCCGTGGAGTCATCGGGCCACAAGATTCTGATTGTTCCCTCACATCAGGGTAAGGTTGCAGCATATGACATAGAGCGTTATCTCAATGAGTTCTACGAGAATGAGAACCATCAGCATATGGTTTCACCGGGTGCGCTTTACCTTTCATTTCCTACGGAGTGGGGTACGCTTTACTCGCTTGGTGAACTTGAAGCTCTGAGCCGTGTCTGCCACAAATACAAGATCCCGCTCTATATGGATGGTGCCCGTCTGGGCTACGGTCTGGCTGCATCAAAGGATGTCACGCTTAAGGATATAGCACGCCTTTGCGATGTATTCTATATAGGTGGAACAAAGGTTGGTGCAATGTTTGGTGAGGCTGTGGTTACCGCTCATCCCGAGTTGCTGCCCCGTTTCTTTACCTTTGTAAAGCAGCACGGTGCCATGTTAGCCAAGGGTCGTCTGCTTGGTGTCCAGTTCAGCACACTGTTCACCGACAATCTTTACCTTGAGATATCCAAGAACGCAGTTGACCTGGCTATGCGCCTTAAGAAGGCAATGATTGCCAAGGGATTCTCACCCTATGTTGATTCACCTACCAACCAGCAGTTCTTCTGCCTGCCCAAAAAGGAGATAGAGCGCATCAGCAAATTCGCATCGTTTGAGATCTGGGCTCCCTGCGGTCCGCAGCAGAGTGTAGTAAGGTTTGTGACCAGCTGGAACACATCGGCCGCCGATATTGACGAATTCATTTCCAAACTCTAAATGAAACAACTTAGAGAAATAATAGGATACCTGCTGGGATTCATCATGTTCATTGTGGGTATCCCCGCAATCATGTGGCTTGTATCGGGCCGCCCGGAGATTACCTTCACCTGTAGTTGGAACTGCATCGTGGGCGTTATCATCGGCCTGGCCGGATTGATACTGAGTATTTGGACCATAGTCTATATGAAAGTTGTGGGCCGAGGCAACCCCATGGATGCCTTTGACCACGAGATAGCTCCTCACACCCAGCATCTTATGACCGGCGGAGTATACCGCATCTGCCGCAACCCCATGCTTTTGGGTACGTTCCTTTATCTGGCCGGCATCGCTTTAGTGCTTTTGTCTTGGCAATCGGCCGTAGTATGGGTAGCTTTCGTCATCATCATGTCCTTCCAGGTAGCATCCGAGGAAAAACGCCTGGAGCGCGATTTCGGCCAGGAATACCTTGACTACAAGAAACGCACCGGCCGCTTCACCCCCTGGTAAAAATGATACAATTGGGGTCAGACCCCATTTGTACTTTTTTGATTTAAAGGAAGCAGATTGAGTTCAGCTCCTCAGTTAAGGACTGGACGCCACGCTGAATTCTCTCCAGTTGTCTCTTTCTGGGTTTGTGTAAACCTGCTGCGTAATGCCACAGCTGACGCTCGTTGATGCCTGTGATTCGGCTTAAGGCTGCCTTTGTAAAGATATTGCTGTAGTAATTTATGAACGTTGTAGCGTCTATCACAAAAGACAATTCATAATCTCCTTTTACAAGGTCCGATGTCTCAACGCCAAGTTCAGCACAAGATTCCTTATATACTTGTATGGCATCGGTAATATCATGCTTAATATCGTTCAAGTTCTTACCTACCGCAACGATAGGCAGATCATTTATATATGCGCTCAGATTATCGCCGGCATATTCCACTATTACTTGTATATTCTTCATAACTCATTACTTGTTAATTCCCGCCTGTCGAAGGATATTGTAATACGTACCTTTTTCTATCCCCTTGTTTGTATGATTAGGAACGACAACCACTCTTGTGCCATTAGTGTAAACCATGTGGCTGCCTTTCTGTCTTACAAACCAAAATTTATGGGCCTCAAGCTCACAAATAACATCTTTAACCTTCTTATAGCTCATAACTCAATAGGACGGTTAAAGTGTTTTCGATACAAATGTAGTAAAACTACGAATTGTTTACAAGGAAATGCTCGTGATTTTACTGCATTTCCAAAAAATGGGACTTCCTTATTCATAAGTGTTAATGGTTGATGGTATAATTAATGTCTGCAAACAACAAGGGGTATCCTAATCTGACACCTTATGCCTAATGGAACACCCCTTGGTATCAGATATTACAAAGATAAAGAAAGCCGAGTAGCTGTTGTATACTAAATCTCAGGAATATGTTAAACAATCAAAATTATTGAAAGAATTATCTCAAAACGTTTGTGTGTTATATCAAAAATATTTTGATTTGCATCAACACAAATTTGTTTGCTTATGAGACAACTCACGAAAAAGGAAAAAATCATTATGGAGCAGTTCTGGAACTATGGTCCTATGTTTGTCCGTGAACTGCAGGAGCATTATGAGGAACCCAGACCCAATTTCAACACTCTCTCCAATCAGGTACATACACTAATGGAGGATGGGTTCCTGGAGCGCAAGGCCTATGGAAGCAACTACCAGTACTCAGCTGCCGTATCACGCAAGGCATACAGTCTGGACGGTTTCCACGGGCTGGTAAACGAATACTTTGACAGCTCATACTCAAGCGTAGTCCTTGGACTGGTTGAGGAGGAGCGTCTGTCCGTTGACGATCTTAAACGTATTATTGACAAAATTGAAAAGAGAAAATGAATACTCAAGTCCTTTTATTCCTTGGAAAGGCGGCCTTACTGACCTTTGTTTTCGTACTTATGTACCGCCTTTTGTTGCGTCGTGAAACATTCCACGGCCTTAAGCGCGGAGCCCTGATGCTTTCGCTTATACTCTCTTATGTTCTGCCTGTCACTGTCATTACAGTACATCGTGATATCCGCAAAAGTCCGGTTGCCCAGACCGTAGCATCCGCTCAGCCCGCTGCTACTCCTGTAAATCAGATCCAACCTTTCTCTCCTGTTGCACAAACAAGCGCTCCTGCACCAGCCGTATCGGCCTCAGAGAGCGCTACAGTCCAGGCACCTGCAGTACGCAAGGATTACACCGCTGTGCTGCTCCGGATTCTGCTGGCTGCATATCTGGCCGGTCTCATTGTAATGCTCCTGCTCAGGGTACGCTCCATCCTTAAGGTTTCGGCCATAGTAAGAGGTGGAGAGACAGTTGAACGCGGTGACGGCTACAGGATTGTTGTTACCGATAAGAACGTAAGCCCGTTCAGCTGGCTTGGAACCATAGTGGTGCGTCAAAAGGACTATGCCGGCATAGACAGTAATGTCTTAAGGCATGAGAAAGCTCACATAGCACACGGTCATCCGCTGGAACTCATGCTGCTTGATTTCATGTCGCTGTTCCAGTGGTTCAACCCGGCTGTATGGGTATTAAGACGTGACCTTTGCCTAGTACATGAGCAGCAGGCTGATGCCGATGTCCTCAACTCCCTGTCCGATGCCCGTCCGTACCAGTTTATGCTGCTCAGCCAGTCACAAGGCGGCTTGGCATTCAATATAGTGGCAAGTTTCAACGGCAACGGCGTAGAGAGCCGCATTGACATGATGAACCGCAAAAGGTCCGGTCGCCGCCAGATGCTCAGGTTCTTCTACATACCTCTTGTAATGTGCATATCACTTGCGCTTACCGCTAATGTGGCATATGATATGAATACGGCATCAGAATCGGCAGATGCATCAGAAGAGCCGGTTTATGGTGACTATATTAATCCTATATTCAATGTTGACGATTTTTGGTACTACATAGAAAATGACGGGGCAGTGCTGTGCCGTCATGTGGAGAATGGTGTAGTAAAAGCTTCGGACTACAACGGTCCGAGTGAGTTGGTTATTCCTTCAAGCATTGAGCATGAAGGGAAGACATGGCCTGTAACCAAGATAGGAGAATATTCTTTGGGCATGTTTAGACAATTTGACAGGATACAACGTGTCGTTATCCCGTCCAGTGTTACAGAGATAGGCGCTTCTGCATTTAGTGGTCTTCCTGCATTGGAGTCCATCTATATTTCCAAGAGCGTAGTCAAGATAGCTGACAACCTGCTGGGAGAGGAATACACCACCCCTGCCAGGATAGAGATTGATCCCGCCAATCCGGTCTATGATTCACGTGAGAACTGTAACGCAATTATAGTGACAGCCACCAATACGCTTATAGTAGGACGTCAGGGGTCTGTGATTCCCTCAAGTGTCACTTCAATAGCAGATAATGCTTTCAAGTCATGCAAGGAACTTAAATCAATAGTTATCCCTGAGGGTGTAAAATCAATAGGCAAGTCTGCATTTGAAGGGTGCAGCGGGTTGACATCCATCACTATTCCAGCCAGCGTGGAGAGTATCGGAAACGGCGCTTTCTTTGATTGTACCGGAATCCGCTCCATCAAGGTGGCTCAGGGAAACAAAGTGTTTGATTCCAGAGAGGATTGCAATGCTATTGTCAATACCCGTACCGGTGAGTTGATATTGGCCTGCGCCTCTACAAAAATACCTAATGGCATAAAGAAGATAGGCTACCGTGCATTCTATCATTGCACCCTTACAAACAGTCTGAATCTGCCGGAGGGTATAGAGGAGATTGCCGATGAGGCATTTGCCGGCTGTACAGGTTATAGCGAATTGGTCCTGCCAGCCAGCCTAAAGAAATTAGGCAAGGATGTCTTTAGTGAGATAAAGGTTGATATGACGTTTAGAATCTCGGCTGTTATGGCTATGAGAGGTCAGAATACCAAGCCTACCTTTACCTCAATTAAGGTCAATCCTGCCAACAAATACTTTGATTCACGTGAAGACTGCAATGCCCTGATCAGGACCAAGGACAATACATTGCTGCTGGCATGTGAGAATTCTTTCATTCCGCAAAGTGTAAAGGCCATAGGTGACGGGGCATTCAAAGGTCTCAAGGGCAATAAAGAGATTGTGCTGCCCAAAGGACTTGAATATGTAGGTGAAGAGGCGTTTGCAGACTATGTATCTGTTGCTCCGCTCAGCCTGCCATCGACAGTCAAATTCATTGGAGCAAGTGCATTTGTAGAGTGCAAGATGGCTCCGGATCTGGTTGTTTCCGGAAAGGTCAAAGAGATTGGTGATCATGCATTCGAATACTCGGAAGGAATAAAAACAATCTCTATAGGCAAGGGGGTAAAGCATATCGGAAATGGCGCATTTCAAGGGCTGGAGAATGTTGAGACAGTAGTCATTCCTGACGGAGTTGAGAAAATAGGAAACTTCTGCTTTGGTTCATGTAGTAATTTGACATCGGTTTCATTACCCACAAGCTTAAAAGAGATAGGTGCTGGAGCATTTCAGAATACCGGATTGAAAGAGATAGAAATTCCATCAGGCGTGAAGGTCATAGAGCGTTATACTTTCCAATCCTATCAGCTGGTTAAAGTATCACTCCCCAAAACACTTAAAAGGATTGAAACGAGTGCATTCAATGGATGCCCTATGCTGGAACCGTTCCAATTACCGGAGGGACTGGAATATTTAGGTGATCGTGCTTTCTCGGGTTGTCGTAAAATAACTGAAGTATTCATTCCTGCAGGCGTCAAAGAGATAGGTAAATCTCCTTATGATTCGCGCGCCATTACTTCAATCAAAGTTGATCCGCGCAACAGCAGGTATGAATCACCTGAGGGTAGTAATGTGCTGATTGACAAATCTACAGGTTCCATTATTCAGGGCTGTCCCAACTCAGTCATTCCGCAAGGTATCAAGGAGATTGGCTACGCGGCGTTTGATGGTTGCATACAAATACCGGAGATAATAATTCCTGAAGGTGTAGAGCGTATAGGTGATTATGCCTTCAGAGGATGCAGTGCTTATATAACTATTCCTTCATCTGTCAAAGAGATAGGTCCAAGTTCTTTCCTAATGGTTGAGGAGTCAAAGGTGACCAATAATACGGATTTGGCAATCAATTATGGACAGCGTGCAGGCAGTCGTTCTACATTGAATTTGAATGATATTCAGAGTATAATTAATCAGATTAATCAATAATTGAATTATGAGAATTAAAGATCTTACTTTTGTCCTGCTGGCTGCAGCCATGACAGGAACAGTATCTGCCCAGGGTATCATTTCTTCTATAAATGGTGGTAATTGGGGTACACCCACGACAGGAACGCCATTTTACCCTAGGGTCGGATTCTTCGGGCCAGATTTCCAGTCCACAGTCGTCAATCCTGACAACACGGTGACTTTCAAGTACCAGGATCCTAACGCCAAAAGCGTAAAGTTATGGACCCAGTTCAGTGAAACGGTTGAAATGACCAAGGGTGACTATGAAATATGGTCAGTAACGGTCGGTCCCGCAGAGCCCGATATCTATCCTTATCACTTTGAGGTGGATGGCCTCAGCCAGATGGATCCCAAGTGTGAAGATTATTTCCCCAACGAGACATTCAAGAACAGCCTTCTGGATATGCGTGCCGATAAGCTGAGCGCCCTCAAGGACGTTCCCCACGGCAGCGTGGATTACCTGAACTACTGGTCACCCGGACTCAATATGTTCATCCCGGTAATAGTTTATACTCCGCCGTTCTACGATGACCCTAAGAACAAGGACAAAAAGTATCCGGTTATGTACCTTATTAGCGGTACTACCGATACTGAGGAGGTCTATTTCAAGGTAGGTAAGATGAACCTTATCCTTGACAACCTGATTGCCCAGGGCAAGGCCAAGGATATGATTCTTGTTCTCCCGTATGGTAACCCTACTTTGCTCAAGACCGAGCGAGAGCCTCAGCGCCAAGGTGGCGGCATGGGCGGCTTTGGCGGAATGGGCGGAGGCTACAACTTCAATGCCGATTTCACCGATGTATTGATGCCGTTCGTAGAGAGCAACTACCGTACCATCAACGATGCTGACCATCGCGGTATAGGCGGATTCTCACGCGGCGGCAACCAGGGTATGGCCATCGGACTTGCCAATCTGGACAAGTTCTCATACCTGTGCTCATACAGCTCGTTCACCCAGGTTCGCGACAGCCAGTTTGAGGATTCAGAGGCTTTCAACAAGAAGGTGCATCTGTTCTGGCTTGGAATAGGCACCGATGATTTCCTGTACGGAAACTCCAAGGACCTGATGCAGATGCTAGACCGCCATAACATCAAGAACGTCAAGGTCTTCACTCACGATAAGTACGGCCACACCTGGATGAACGCCCGCTACTGGCTGGAGAAATCCTTCCCGCTCCTGTTCCAGGACCAGAAGGTCATTGACGCGGCAGTAGCCAAGAGCATGAGCCTTGAGGAGGCCGAGAAGGTACGTCTGGAGAAGCTGGGTGGTGCAGAGCCCTCACGCCTGACAGGATCGCTCATGTCAACCCTCTTCCCCGCAGGTGTAAAATCACCGGAGTACAATGCTGACGGTACCGTTACATTCCGTTTCCAGGCTCCCGATGCAGAGAGTGTTGAACTTGGCTGCGATATGTTACCCTTCCGTGACAGAACAAAAGCCATGGAGAAAGATGACCGTGGTGTATGGACACTTACCCTTACGCCTCCTGCTCCCGATGTTTATCGTTACTCGTTTACGGTAAATTACAGGTCGTATGCAGACCCCAATAATATGCATATTGCCCCGAGCCAGACTTTTAAAAGCAGCTTGGTTGACGTGCGTGGTGCTGAACCCGGTGTTAAAGACATCCAGAATGTACCTCACGGCAAGGTTTCATACCGTTACTACTATTCAAAGGCATGCGGCCTGGAGCGTCCTCTATGCGTATATACCCCTGCCGGATATGATCCAAACGGCAATGAGAAACTGCCTGTACTGTATCTCCTTCACGGCTTGGAAACATATGAGTCTTGGTTCAAGCTTGGCAGGATAAACAACATTCTGGACAATATGATAGCCAAGGGTGAGGCCAAGCGCATGATTGTGGTTATGCCTGAATCCAACCCTTATCCTGAAATGATAGCCCAGGGTAAGGCAACCCAGGATAACCCTGATGATTTAACGCTTTCCAATAAGGATCTCCTGGATGATGTTATTCCCTTTATAGAAAAGAACTACAACGTCCTGAAGGATGCCGATAACCGTGCCATAGTAGGAAATACAAAAGCTGGCCGTCAGTCTCTGACTTTAGCATTCAGCAATCCTGACAAGTTCCACTATGTGGCAGCCTTTGCACCGACACAGATTAACGGGCAAAACAATGAGATTGATGCCAATTTCAGGAATGGTACGTTCAAACCCGCAACTGAGGTGAAGGATAAGCTTAAGTTCGTGTTCATCGGAACAGGAAAGGATGACACTTTGTATCAGTTGTCTGATATGTTTGACAGGTATCTTACCAGTGTCGGTATCAAGCATACATTCTACGGCCCTGAGGCTGGCCAGACTTGGATGCACTTCCGCGACTGTCTTGAAAAGACCGTAAAACAACTCTTCAAATAACAGCATTAGGAGCAACGCAAAACGCTCATTTATGGTTTATTATGAAAATGCGCCTTTAACACAAGACGCATTTTCACTATAAATCAGTTTAGATAGTGAACAAACCAAATTAATGGCATTATGAGAAAAAAAGTCCTCTTGCTTGCATTCACATCAGTGCTGATGTCACTCTGTATTCCAGTCTGCGCCCAGCAGCAGAGTGATTCTACCGTAAATCGAACACAGCTTACAGCCGATATGATTGCCAAGGTCCAGAAATATACCATGAGTCATGAGGAATATTTCAAATTAGTTGAG
>Ga0265299_10000329_pt1 | contig 61358 bp, 41 predicted proteins | sample AusTroGonzalo_MG_4_FD_193485 | JGI IMG/M metagenome (GOLD analysis project Ga0265299, IMG submission 193485) | Bovine rumen microbial communities from tropical cattle in Woodstock, Queensland, Australia - Gonzalo_02 | ecosystem: Host-associated > Mammals > Digestive system > Stomach > Rumen ...
GCAATAACGGCATCAAGGGCACCTGAATCAAGGGCAACAGTTATCTCTTCTGCCACCTGCTCTTCTGCCACCTGCTCTTCAACCTTTTCCTTTTCTACGGGAGTTGTTTCTGCCTGAGGCTTACCTGTGCCCTCGAAACTAAACTCGACATTGGTGGGAGGCATGCAATTCTGGTCGTTGCAAGCACCGTATGTAAGATATCCAGCTACCTCGTATTTGGGCTCTGTTATAATGAATTTCTGTGAGAATTTAGCCGTGCCCTCCATGTAGCTCACTTCCATATCGAACAGTTCGTCCATAGCACGGTGAAGTGCACCTGTAGCACGCAGTTTCCCATCAGGCTTAAGGCCGACGGTCTTCTCGAGGGTCAGTTCAGCTCGTGTAGGACCACCATCAGCAATATCTGTTCCATACACATGCCATCCGGCATCTACCTTTCCAACGAACTCAACTTCCAGCGAAGTATCAGATATTTTCTTCTGCTGAACGGAAAACTTTACGGGCGTCTGCATCTGAGCCATACAAGTGAATGCACAGCAGACTGACAACATTAATAATAAAATGTGATTTTTCATATTCTAAAAAAATTGCCTGCAAAGGTACGAATAAACGAGAGAAGAACAAAAGAAAAGCCTGTTTTTCTTTTTTATTCCGAGTGGAAGTACGTTGGACGCCAGTCAAAGGTATAATTATTTTTTGGAACTGTGAATGAAGGGCTCGCGTTTTTAATACATTTTATAATATATAGGACAATAACCTTAAAAAAAACGGTTGGACAAGACAGACTGAAGGAGACTGAAAAGCGCGGATAAAAAGAGAATAGTTATTGCACAATTTATAAGAAAATGTGCAAAAATAGGTAAGTTTTCATTTGTTTTTGTTGCACATGTGAGTAAAATGTATTTACTTTGCACCCCGTAATGAGTAAAAAAACATTATTTAATTATATTAAAAATCAAAAATTATGTCTGAAATTGAAGCTAAAGTAAAAGAGATTATTGTAGACAAGTTGGGTGTTGACGAGGCTGATGTTACTCCCGAAGCATCTTTCACCAATGACCTGGGTGCAGATTCTCTGGACACCGTAGAACTGATTATGGAGTTCGAGAAGGCTTTCGAAATCACCATTCCCGATGATAAGGCTGAGAAGATTGCTACCGTAGCTGACGCTATCGCATTCATTGAGGCTAACAAGTAATTCTCACAAAACATTACATGGAATTAAAAAGAGTTGTAGTGACCGGAATAGGCGCTGTCAGCCCCCTTGGTAATACTGCCGAGGAGACCTGGCAGAATATGGTGGCTGGTGTAAGCGGCGCTGCTCCTATCACACATTTCGATACCTCAAAATTCAAAACACAGTTTGCCTGCGAGGTAAAGAACTTTGATCCTTCAGAATTCATCGACCGCAAAGAGGCCCGTAAGATGGACCCCTATTGTCTGTTCGGTCTGTCTGCTGCCACCATGGCAGTTAACGACAGCGGACTGGATATAGAGGCTGTCAACAAGAACCGTGTGGGCGTTGTTCTGGGTGTAGGAATCGGAGGAATGCAAACCTTTGAGGAAGAAGCAGGCAACTATGCCAAGACCGGTGATACACTGGGCCCCAAGTTCAACCCATTCTTTGTACCTAAGATGATTTCCGACATCTGTGCCGGATACATTAGTATAAAGTACGGATTCCATGGCCCCAACTATATCACCTCCAGCGCATGCGCATCCTCTACCAATGCCATTGCCGATGCCTTCAACCTGATTCGTCTGGGCAAGGCTGATGTAATGGTAAGCGGTGGAGCAGAAGCAGCCATCATCCCCAGCGGTGTAGGCGGTTTCAATGCTATGCATGCACTGAGCACCCGCAACGATGACCCCGAGCACGCCAGTCGCCCATTCAGCGCCAGCCGTGACGGATTCATCATGGGCGAAGGTGCCGCATGTCTGATTCTTGAAGAGTTAGAGCATGCTAAGGCACGCGGGGCAAAGATTTATGCTGAGATGGCTGGTGCCGGCATGAGTGCCGACGCTCACCACATCACAGCTTCTCACCCCGAAGGTCTGGGCGCAAAACTCGTAATGGAGAATGCATTGGAGGATGCTGAGATGAAGCCAGAGGACATCGATTACATCAATGTTCACGGCACATCAACCCACGTAGGCGATATTTCCGAGGCCAAAGCCATTAAGGATGTCTTCGGAGACTATGCTTACAAGTTGAACATCAGCAGCACCAAGTCTATGACAGGCCACCTGTTGGGTGCAGCAGGAGCCATAGAAGCAATGGCCAGTGTTTTGGCAGTTAAGAACGATATCGTGCCTCCCACCATCAATCACGAAGAAGGCGACGAGGATCCCGAAATCGATTACAAGCTGAACTTCACGTTCAATAAAGCCGAAAAACGTACTGTACGTGCTGCTCTGAGCAACACATTCGGTTTCGGCGGCCACAACGCATGTGCCATCTTTAAGAAATACGCTGAATAATACAGTGTATACTGCAAACCTTATAGATGCGATAAAGTTACCTTTCCGCAAGGAAAAAGGGCTTTATCGCTCTTTTTATTACATCTTGGGATTCTATCCCCACAACATAAAATACTACCAGGAAGCACTCATGCACAGTTCCATGTCGGCAATAAACAAAGTCGGAAAGCCTGTCAATAATGAAAGACTGGAGTTCCTGGGTGACGCCATCCTGGATGCCGTTGTGGGAGAAATCGTATTCCATCACTTCCAACGCAAACGCGAAGGCTTCCTTACGACAGCAAGAAGCAAAATCGTACAGCGAGAAACACTGGGACAAGTAGCCGTGCAGATCGGGTTGGACAAACTTATCCACTCCAATAACGCCACACATACCCATAACAGCTATATGGCCGGCAATGCCTTCGAAGCACTGATTGGCGCCATATACCTGGATCGTGGATATGACTACTGCATGCGTTTCATGCAGAAAAGAATATTAGGAAACATCATCAACATCGACAAGATTGCCTACAAGGAGTGTAACTTCAAAAGCAAACTTCTGGAATGGTGTCAGAAGAACAAGGTTGAGATGAGTTTCGAACAGGAAGAAAGTCGGAGCGAAGACGGCTCACCCATGTTCCGCAGCAAAGTTCTAGTGGAAGGCATGGAGCTGGGAAAGGGACGAGGATATTCCAAGAAGGAAAGCCAGCAGAATGCATGCAAGAATGCGCTGCACAGATTAAAGAAAGGAAATAAAGTGTACGAGACACTTATTCAAAACAAAGCCATTAACCCTGAATGAATCTAACGAAAATCATACGCCCCGTCTTTTCCTCGCGTCTGCGGGAATTGGACTGTTATGCCACCCAGGCACAGCAGTTGCAGCTTAGTGTCCTAAGAAGACTGCTAAGCAAAGCCTCCGATACGCAATGGGGACACCAACACGCATACAGTAGCACATTAAGCTACCAGCAATTCACGCAACAGACTCCGATAAACACCTATGATGACCTTAAGGGGTACATAGATGAGATGCGCCAAGGGAAGGCCGACCTCCTCTGGCCAGGAAAAGTTAAATGGTATGCCAAATCCAGTGGCACCACCAACGATAAAAGCAAATTCATACCCGTCAGCAAAGACGGTCTGCATAACATCCATTACGCAGGCGGAACAGACTGCGTAGCATGGTATCTGAGAAACAATCCCGAGAGCAAGCTCTTTGACGGCAAAGCGCTCATCCTGGGCGGCAGCCATGCGCCCAACTATAACCAGAAGAACAGTCTGGTAGGTGATCTCAGCGCCATCCTCATAGAAAACATCAGCCCGCTGGTAAATCTGGTTCGCACACCCAGGAAAAAGACAGCCCTGCTCAGCGACTTCGAGATAAAACGTACTCGTATCGCCCAAGAGGCCATAAAGAAGAATGTCACCAACCTGAGCGGCGTCCCCTCTTGGATGATGTCTGTACTGAACAGAGTGCTGGAGATTTCCGGAGCCAAGAATATCTGTGAAGTATGGCCCAACCTGGAGGTATTCTTCCATGGCGGCGTTGCCTTCACTCCCTACAAGGAGCAATACCAGCACCTCATTCCCTCGGAAGGGATGCATTACATGGAAACATACAATGCCTCTGAAGGATTCTTCGGATTGCAGGACGACCCCACCGATCCGGCCATGAGCCTGATGATTGACTATGGCATATTCTACGAGTTCATCCCCACGGACGAGATCGATAATGAACATCCGACTGTCCTGCCTCTCTGGGATGTGGAAATAGGAAAGAACTACGCTATGGTTATCAGTACCTCCTGCGGATTATGGAGATACCTGATAGGCGACACTATAAAGTTTACACAGAAGGATCCCTACAAGTTCATTATTACGGGACGCACCAAGTTCTTTATCAACGCCTTTGGCGAAGAGCTGATTGTGGACAATGCCGAGAAGGGTCTCGCAGAAGCATGTGCCCAGACAGGTGCGCAGGTTCAGGAATACACCGCTGCCCCCGTATTCATGGACGAGCACGGGAAATGCCGCCACCAATGGCTCATAGAATTCAGCAAAGAGCCTGAGGACATCAACGCCTTTGCGCAGATCCTGGACCAGGCATTACAGAAGATAAATTCCGACTACGAGGCCAAGCGTTATAAGGATATAACCCTGCAGCCCCTGGAAATCATTAAGGCACGGAGCGGCGTTTTCAACGAATGGCTGAAGCAGAAAGGAAAACTGGGCGGACAACATAAGATTCCCCGCCTGAGCAACAAACGCGAATATATAGAGCAGATTTTAGCATTGAACGAATGAAAGAGTGGAGACCACTTCTATACAGTTTACTGAGCCTACTGGTGGTTGCATGCGCCAGTATAGCAAGTCCCGACGGTGGAGAATATGACGAAATTCCACCCAAGGTGGTTTCTGCCTATCCCGCCGAACGTGCTACTGGCGTGCAAACAAAAAAGGCACGCATCACCTTCGACGAATATATCAAACTGCAGAATGCCAGCGAGAAAGTGATTGTATCCCCGCCACAGATAGAGCCGGCGAACATCAGAGCAGATGGCAAACGCATTAAAATAGACCTCAACGACTCTCTGAAGCCTAACACCACCTATACCGTTGACTTCAGCGATGCCATCGAGGACAACAACGAAGGGAACCCCATGGGACACTATACCTATTCGTTCAGCACAGGCGACGACATAGATACCATGGAAGTCTCCGGAACCGTACTGAATGCAGAGAATCTGGAGCCCGTAAAAGGTATTCTGGTAGGATTATATCCTGCTGACTCCAATCTTACCGACAGCATCCTGCGGACCACTCCCTTCAATCGTGTTTCCCGCACCAACGGATCAGGACGCTTCACCATCAAAGGTGTAAAGCAGGGAAAATACAGAGCCTACGCGCTGGATGACAAGGACGGCAACTTCCTTTTCAGCCAGAAAAGCGAGAGCATTGCCTTCGACTCACTGGTATTCGAGACTTCGAGCAAGCGGGATGTCAGGATGGATACCATCTGGCGAGATACCGTAGAATACGACTCTATCCGCGTAGTACCTTATACACGCTTCCTGCCAGACGACCTGATTCTGCTGTCTTTCCTGGAAGACGGGCAAGACCAGCACCTGCTGAAATGGGAACGTCCCGAACCCGAGTCCTTCCGACTGTTCTTTACGGCTCCGGCAGATACGCTTCCTATCATAAAAGGATTGAACTTCGACGAGAAATGTCTGGTATGTGAAGCTACCGAACATAACGACACCCTGACCTACTGGATTACGGACACCACCTACTACAGGCAACAAGATACGCTCAGATTCGAGCTTACCTTTATGGAGACGGACACAACGGGTGTACTGCAACTGAGCACACAGGAATTGGAAATCTTCCCCAAACTGACTTGGGAGAGAAAGTGGAAGGAGCAGAGCAAGAAGATAGAAGAGTGGAACAAGGAGCGCGAGAAGAAGATAAGGAAATCCAAAAAGCCGCTGGCACCCGAAGAGAATCCGTATGTCAAGACCTTCCTGGACGTTTCCTGCAAACCTTACGGAGGACTGGATCCCAACCAGAACCCACGGTTCACTTCCAAAGAACCATTGGCTAAGGTGGATACCACGAAGATACATTTCTATATAAAGAAGGACTCTGACTGGATCCCCCACCCCTACCTGTTCCTGCCCAGCAAGCATGACAAGAAGGTATATACGCTGTATGCCGAATGGGAATCGAAAGAGAGTTACCGGTTTACAGCAGACTCCTGCGCATTCACCAGCGTGATGGGCAATTCCACCAAGCCGTTGAAATACGAATATCGTGTAAAGGAAGATGAGGAATACGGTTCAATCTTCATACACATTCTGGCCAAAGACAGCAACATCATTGTACAACTGCTGAGCCATGCCGACAAGCCCGTTGCCACACTAAAGGCAGACAAAGACGGCAGGGCCGACTTCTTCTACCTGAAGCCCGGAGACTATTACGTGCGCTGCTTCATAGATGCCAACAACAACGGCAAATGGGACACAGGCAACTATACAGAGGGACGCAGACCCGAAGAGGTATTCTACTTCCCCCAGAAGATGGCACTGAAAGCCAACTGGGATTTGGAGCAGGAATGGGCCATCAGAAGCATAGAAAGAGGCAAGCAGAAACCTGGCGAAATCACCAAGCAGAAGGCCGACAAACAGAAAACCGTCAAGCAGCGTAACCTGCAGCGTATGATGGATAAAAAGAAAAATAATTCCCAAAAGAGCAATTCGTAAATCGGAAAACGCCAAACGGTAAATCAGGATAATGACAACTCTGCTTCGCAAAAGTGCAACAAAAGGCAATTAACTACGTTAAGAAAGTAAAAAAAGAAACATCACATTTCCCCATTTCGGAGGAAAATTGTAATTTTGCGCTGGAAAAAATAGAGCATGTCTCTATCCATAGGTAAAAAGCAATAAAAAGATAACAACAATATATACATTAATCATTCAATAAAAATGGCAAATTTAGATTTGACAAAGTATGGCATCACCGGTAGCACCGTGATTGCTCACAACCCATCTTACGAGTTCCTCTTCGAGGAGGAGACAAAGGCTGGTCTGACTGGTTTCGACAAGGGTCAGAACACCGAGTTGAACGCTGTTAACGTAATGACTGGTATCTACACCGGCCGTTCACCTAAGGACAAGTACATCGTAAAGGATGCACAGAGCCAGGATAAGGTATGGTGGACTTCTGAGGAGTACAAGAACGACAACCACCCCATGACTGAGGAGGTATGGGCTAAGGTTAAGGAAATCGCCATCAAGGAGCTCTGCAACAAGGACCTTTACGTAGTTGACGCATTCTGCGGTGCAAACGCAGCAACACGTCTTCGCGTTCGCTTCATCGTTGAGGTAGCTTGGCAGGCACACTTCGTAAAGAACATGTTCATCCAGCCCACAGCTGAGGAGTTGGAGAGCTTCGAGCCTAACTTCGTAATCTACAATGCCAGCAAGGCTAAGGTTGAGAACTACAAGGAGCTGGGTCTGAACTCAGAGACTTGTGTTGCCTTCAACACAACAAGCCGCGAGCAGTGCATCATCAACACCTGGTACGGTGGTGAGATGAAGAAGGGTATGTTCTCTATGCAGAACTACTACCTCCCCTTGCAGGGTATCGCTTCTATGCACTGCTCTGCTAACACTGATATGGAGGGTAAGAACACCGCTATCTTCTTCGGTCTGTCTGGTACAGGTAAGACCACTCTTTCTACCGATCCTAAGCGTCTCCTGATTGGTGACGATGAGCACGGATGGGACGACGAGGGTGTATTCAACCTCGAGGGTGGCTGCTATGCTAAGGTTATCAACCTGAGCAAGGAGAACGAGCCCGACATCTACGGCGCTATCAAGCGTAACGCTCTTCTGGAGAACGTAACTGTTGCTGCTGACGGCAAGATTGACTTCGCTGACAAGACTGTAACAGAGAACACTCGTGTAAGCTATCCTATCGATCACATCGAGAAGATTGCTCAGAAGGTAAACGGCAAGAGCGCTGGTCCTGACGCTAAGAACGTAATCTTCCTTTCTGCTGATGCATTCGGCGTACTGCCTCCCGTATCTATCCTGACTCCCGAGCAGACCAAGTACTACTTCCTCTCTGGTTTCACCGCTAAGTTGGCTGGTACAGAGCGTGGTATTACTGAGCCCACTCCTACTTTCTCTGCTTGCTTCGGCCAGGCATTCCTGGAGTTGCACCCCACAAAGTATGCTGAGGAGTTGGTTAAGAAGATGGAGAAGAGCGGTGCTAAGGCTTACCTCGTTAACACAGGTTGGAACGGTACCGGCAAGCGTATCTCAATTCCCGACACACGTGGTATCATCGACGCTATCCTGGATGGCAGCATCCTGAAGGCTCCCACAAAGAAGGTTCCCTTCTTCGACTTCGAGGTTCCCACAGAGTTGCCTAACGTAAATCCCGCTATCCTCGATCCTCGCGACACTTACGCAAGTGCTGCTGAGTGGGAAGAGAAGGCTAAGGATCTGGCTGCTCGCTTCATCAAGAACTTCAAGAAGTACGAGGGCAACGAGGCTGGTAAGGCACTCGTAGCTGCTGGTCCAAAGTTGTAATTTAGAGTTTAGACGCTAGACTTTAGGCGCTAGACTTTAGCAATAAAGCAAGGGCCCACAGAAATGTGGGCCCTTGCTTTATTATTTCGATGCTGACTAATTATTTTATCAGTCAAGAACAAAAAAGCCTCCACCATAAAGAGGAGGCTATGAGTATGATACTAATTACCAGAGGTCTTCGGGTTCCTCGGGATTATCGTAGACTTCCTTGGGACAAAGCTCGATGTAATCCATGTAGAGCTCTTTCTTGTCGGAATCCAAGACGCTCTTGAAGCGGACATAGTAGGTAAGGTTGGGATCCATAGTTCCACGCCAGATGATACGACGCGAACACCTGATGCTGCCACGTTCCCATTTATTGGAATTACTGGTAACCGACTGGCTGGCCTTCATGAATCCGTTGTTACGCATCTTCTTGTCTATCTCGGCATTATAGTCCTGATCTTCGGTATCCGCTATGGTAGCCGATTGTCCCCAGAGGTCCTGAATGCTCATGGTAAGGTCCACAGGAATACCTGCAACAGGCAGATTATTAGGATCGGAGCCCACATACATCTGCACCACGCCACGAGCCGATGTGGCCAATACCTTATAACGTAGTTCGTAGGTTCCGCGCTTGGGGACGGGCGGAAGGGTAAACATCACATCGTAACGGCCCAGCCACTTGTCCTCGTCGCCATCGTAGTTTTCCCACGAGACATTATAGCCGTTGAAGTGGATGAAGTGTGTATCCTCGCTCATGATGCTCATGTTGTTGAAGTAACGGTAATACTTGTCGGTGGGAATATAAACATGATTGAACTTGTCGTCAGAAGAATCGGCACGACGGATACCATTGGTCATACTCTCTGGGAAGAGGGCAAAGCAATCGATGCGAAGGCGCTCCTTGCCCAGATTGTCGCGCGTGGCATTATTGAAAGCCAAAGGGGCATCTATGGGATAGATGATGGCATTGACCATATCGTTGATAATGGCATCTTCGCTCTCCTTCTGAATCAGACAGCCTACCTTATCGCGATCGCAGGAAATCTCGTGCCCGTCGCCCGTGCGTTCCTTATTGATATTAGGGAAGCGGTTGAGATAAACGCCCTGACTCTCCTTACTCTCGAAGATCTTGATCAGACGATGCTTTCCCATTGTGGCGTACCATTCCATAACAGGAATAGAGAGAGTCTTGGTGGCACGCGAGTAGCCCGTTTCGTTCCAATGGTATACCAACTTGTTGGCTTCTATTCGCATAGGCAGAAGGTGATAGTTGACCCACTGGTTCAGGACATTATCGGGGTTGCGGTAGTTGGCATCGGTGGTATAGATATCGTCCGAGAGGTACATCCTGTTGTCCATAATCCACTGCTGAACCAGCTCCGGCACATTAGACGCATGAGGGTCGATACCCTGAGAGCGCCAATAGGCATCGGGCTCGGCAAAGATGGTGAAGCCATACTTCCTGTGTTCGGGAGAGAGCGCATTAGAGGAGCTGTTGCCTGAGGCATCGGTAAAGCCGTGGCTCATATAAGCATTCAGATCGGGTATCTTGCCCATCTGATAGAGTGTCTCGTAGGTCTCGTCGCGAATAACGGAAAGTGTATCGAACAACCCACAAGCCTGGAGGCACTTGGCCATCACCAGGTAGCCTTCCTGGTCATTCTCTATAAGGAGTCTGAGATAACGGCCAGCCGAAACGTCATCAGGGGCTATAACCTTATGCGTCTGATGGATGACTCCGTTTATAACAGGGATGTCATAGTTGCGGGGATCAAGGGGACAGTCGCCACAAACGAATATGGTATCATTGTTCTTGAAGGTAGAGACATTCACCTTATGATCCAGCATATTGGGAATAAAGATCTCTCCGTTGTTAACCTCTGGGAATTTGGCTGAATAGAAGACTTGCTCTGAGAGGTCGCCGCCATCTATCACACTGTTATGGGCAATGACCTTACGGATAGAGTCCAACATAACACTATCCGTGAAAGCATCCCATGAAGGGGAGGCTATGAGGTCGTCATCGACAAGTTTCTGGAGATAGGCATCTATTGCCGCATTGGTAGGTGCGAAGATAGTGTAGTTACCTCTGGCCGAGAGCAACTGGTACATGCTGGTATTGCTCCTGCGGCTCACAGGTACCTTTTTCAGTACCGAAACATACTGGCTATAGTCGGCATGCGACTCAAGATAACTGGCAATGGTATGCTCCGTGAATACATACCTCGACGAGGTGTCTATACTCTCTGTGCAAGACGACAAAAGGAGAAGAAGGATAATAGTTAAAAAAGTTGGCTTGTTCATATTCTGTATTTATCGTTTATGTTCCCACTCGTCCGTATTGTTTCCACTGCCAGCAGGAGAGGCGGCGGGAACTATGCCGGAATGCGATTTTACTTTCCCTGGGTCTTTCAATGCCTGCTCCTGGAACATCTTGGGTGTTACCTTTACAGGCTCTATCATAAATTCGGGTCGGCTCCAGCTGAAGAGAGACAAACGGAAGAACTCCGGATCCTGTTGCGGAACCAGGAAGGCTTTGTGCACACGACCGTTCCTGTCGAAATATGCCAGATAGTCGCGCGTATAGTTTCCATCGTCGCGACGGCTCTCGAAGAGGATCCACCTGTCGTTGCTGGAGAACGAAGGATAGCTCTCTGCCCTCTTGCTGTTCATTGCCTTTGTATCTACGAGCTGACCTGTCTGCAGGTCCAGAATCTCTATCTGAGCCGTAGGATGCCAGATGTGGAAGAGTCCGTTAGGTCCTTCTGCAAAAAGGACATAGCGGTTATCGCTGCTCACACGCTGCTCTACGGCACTACGGCCCTTGCTTATGGCATCATAAATGAGCTCTGGTTCGCCCAAGGTTCTTGTCTGCAGATCAAAGGGGGCACGATACAGGTTGTATTGCAACTGCTTGTAATGATTCAGCGTCTCGTTCATTCCGTTGTTCAACGGCTCGAACTCATGACGGGCAGAACAGAAATACAGCCATTTGCCGTCAGGACTCCATGAAGGGAATAGCTCCAGCTCGATACTGTCAGCCAAGACCGTCTGCATGGTATTCTTCTCCACATCATAGAATACGATGTCACTGGCCGACTCCATCACCTCGACCTTGGTGACGTCGCGGGTATGGAACGACTGCATGGTATGGTCGGTACTGAAGGCAATCAGCGGAAGTGATGGGTGCCACGAGGAATAGACGGCCACAGAAATCATCTCGGGTGTCTTCAGCAGGATATTCTTCAGCTTACCGTCCGAAACAATCATCGTGGCATCATGAGAGATACGGATATGGAACATCATATTATCCGTCCTGTAGTTCTGATAGCTATGGCAATTGATACAGACACCCTCGCGTTCTTTACTGATCTGGCGGGTATTGAATATGTCACTTTCCTTGAAATTCTCCAGGCAACGCTGTCTGATGGCCAAATGCTCGAAACCCACATAGGTAGGAGCCAGTGCACGATAAGAGATATAGGCATCTACGCTGTCGGGACTTACCTCAATCTCGAAGGGCTGGTAGCGGCTCCACTTGTCTTGCTGTTTGCAATACACGTCAACCTTCATCTTCTGACCCTTGGCAGCAGCCAGCAATTCGTGCCACTCGTCTTCAGGAATAAGCACCTTGTTGCCCTTACCATAGTTATAGGTAACGTCGCCTGCCTGAATGTGAGCCACTACCTCGTCAGCCTGCTCCACCATAAAGTTCAGCGGTGCTATATTAATAGGTACAGTCACATCAGTATAGTCGGGATAAATCTCCGGCTTCTCGCTCTCATGCTTATACTCCTGTGGCAACGACGGATGTTTGCTGCATCCACTCAGCAACACCACAAAAAGCAAAAGCACAGCGACAGCAAATTCTTCACTCTTCATTCTTCATTCTTAATTTAGTACGACTGAATCTCCCTCAACGCACAATAATCCCACCAATAAGTATCTCCGAAACCAGGTTGCAGCGATGCAGCTATCTGGTCTATATTCATTCCGCTTTTAGCATACCCCTTCATACTGTTAATGAAAGAATCATATCGCTCTTGGATCTGAGGATCAATATTAAATGGAGCAAGACTCTCAGGGCCAGTCTTTAGCTCGTAATGGAAGAGCAACATCGCCTCCTGGATATAGCGGGGGAAAGGACGGCCTGGATTAAGAGTATAATACTGCATCACCTGTGCCCAGAAGCATTGAACGTCCTTATCCTGCAGGCAATAGGCTAAAGCCAAATCCAGAATCTCAGGATTGTCCGTAGCCGTATGGGACAATTTACGTATCAATGTAGGCTCCACAAAATAGTCATCGCTACCCACCATGGAAGAGCCTCCCTTATACAGCCTCTTTACCAGGCCAAAGCGGTCCGAGGATGCTATACGTGTGGTATCATCAAGATAGGTACGCATCTCCTGGGCCCATTCTTTATGGAAGGTAGAATGTTCCAGCAGACGCAGGTATTTACGAACCACATCATATTCGCCATTAATAAGCGCACAGCGGGAAAGTACGCGCAACGTATAATACGAGAAGCCGTAATGCATACTGCGCTCGATGGCCCTGCGAATACCAAAGCACGTCTCGCCGAAGTTGTAATAAATAAAGTCGCCCGTTGTATCACAGAGACGCACTACAATAGAGTCGCTCATGATAGTGGGTTTGGCCGGACGGTTATTATACTGATAACGATTCAGCAACTCTCCCTTATTCAGAAGAGCAATATCGCGATACATCACCATCATCCTGGAAGGATTACCCTTGGCCGTAGAAACCTCGGAGAGGACATCATCCCAGCGCTGCTCGTCTACCGCACGCAGCATCCTCAGCTCTGCATGATAGTTAGAGTCTGTATAATTTCTATCACTGACTATCTTATAGGCTCCATAGGCCATTGCAACCATAATAATCTGGCTGATTATCAAACCCCTCATGCTCAGCTTCCTGTCTCTCTCCTTCTCTATCACCGAAATAAATATCGAGGACAAGATAAGCCAACCCAACGGGGCCTCCAATCTATGATCACGCACCGTACCCAGTTCGAAGCGCTTTAGGCCAAAGAGCCAAGGTTCTTCCGGACGCATCAGTGTGGTACCGCTGGTTTCCAAGAGAGGAACCAGGTAACAAACAGCAAGCATTAGAAGGAATGCCTTCCAATCCTTACGCCAGTTATCCCTGAACATACGAAAGGCCACAAGAACAGAAGCCAACAAGGCATATACCCCCAAGGGATAATAGAACAGAGCGGCCACAAGAACCATCTGGATATAACCGCCCCATCTGAACTTCCTTGCATAGTCAACAGACAAAAGCAAGGCAAAGAAAAAGCCCAGAGAATGGTAGAAGGTGTAATCAATGTCCTTCATGAAATAGACCCAGTAGCCCAGTTGTACCTCTGTACAGAGCAAGGCCGTCAATGGGACAAACAGCAGGAATGTCCGCTGCGGACGTATATGGAACGACTTCCAAGCCACACAGAAACTTAGCATCCATAGCATGATAAGTATTGTAGCACCATACGCAGGATAATAGAAATACTGCGTCAGATACGAGCCGGCCCACGAAAGGAAACCGCCAGGCATCCGCACACACTCGTGGAAATAAACCATGGTGTCGTTCCAACGGCCACGGTCCTGCATATAGAACAAGGTATCTGCATTCTTTTCCACCAGGAATATCCATGCAAACACCACAAACGCAACACTATATATAATAGGTAACAGCCACAGGGGGAAGTTCAACTCCCTACCCTTCTTTTCCAAATTCTCGGCCTTCTGTGCCTGAACCGGAACATGCTTTTGCTTAGTTTTCTTGCTCATATCGATTGCAAAGATAAGAATTTTTCTTGCTTCTATCTCCGTTCTTCGCTTTTTATTTGTAATTTTGCAGTTAGTATTGTTTAAAAGTTGAAAATATTATCGATATGATAAAAGAATATTTAGTGTTGAGTCGCAATAACGGTACAACACGTACAGGTTCGCCATACGCCGTACTGAAAGTTGCCGACCTGACAGAAACCATAAACATATCCGTATGGGACCTGCAACCCACAGCCGAGCCTAAAGTGGGACAACTGGTTAGTTTCTATGCCATAAAGGATAATGCAGGAAAGAAATCATGCTCTGTAACAGACATGAGACCCGGAGCAATGCCGTTATTGGATCATCCCCTGTATAATCTGCTGCCCAGACCTATACGCAGGGATGTATGGGACAAAACGATCAACACGCTGATAGGCTTCTGCAGCGACCAGAGCCTCATCACCATTATCCGCGACTTTGCCGATAAGCTATACAACCCTTATAGCAAGTATCCTGCAGCCACCAGCGTACACCATGCTTTCCCCGGCGGCCTGACCAATCACACCTACCAGATGCTACACATGCTGGAAGGACTCTACCCCTGCCTCCCCTACGAGATAAAAATCGAGAGATGCATACTGGCCATCCTGTTCCACGACTATGGGAAGGTCTACGAATATAACACAGAGGGGGAGACACAACCCGACATGTATCTGCTGGGACACATATATATAGGTGCCCACAAGCTACAGAACGTACTGGAGCAGCAGGGCGTTGACAGCGAAGAGATCAAGCGTATCATACACGTTATCCTGGCTCATCACGGAACACGCGAATTCGGTAGTCCCGTACTCCCTTGTACCCAGGAAGCCATCATCGTTAACATGCTGGACAACCTGAGCGCCAAGACCGATGCCGCAGAGGGAACCGGCAACATGGAGGCCTGCCCCCCACTGGGAACCCGTATAGTGAAAGACTAAAGTCTATAGCCTCAGCCTTCATCATTTTTTCTTAGTTTTGCGCTAGGCATTAGACTATACAAACGAGCTGGTCAGTAAAATGGTCAGCTCGTTTTTTTGAAGTTAAAGTGAGAGAATGAAAAAAACAAAAAGAAGAAAGATTAAAATTTAAAAGAAAAGCTTAGAATAAGAATGTTTTTTCTGTCACTCATTTCACGTAAATCATTTACAGTTAATACTTCATAAGGCATACAGGCCCCAGGAGTCCGGATTCCTGAAGACTGGAGTTGGCATCATAAGGATTTACAGTGGCATATGTCTTGCGCTGGGATGCTGGCAGACGGGCATCACCGATAAGGCGGTTGCGCCAATTGTTGACCACCTCTATACGAATTGAGTTCTGTCCCTCCTTCAATAGTTGGGTCACAGGAACACGGTAAGGGTAAGTCCACGCACCTCCGGCATACTGGTCGTTTACAAAGACTCGAGCCATTACCATAACTCGCCCCAAATCGAGATATACGGGTCCGTCGGGCAATTGGTTAATGTTAAGGACGTTGCTATAGATAGCCTTTCCAGCGTAATACTTGATAGCCTCATCCTCGTTTTGGCTCCAGTCTGTCAGTTTGTTAAACGTTTGAGGTGCAGAAGGGCCTCGCATTTCAGGCTGGAAGGTTACGGTCCAAGGCGTATCTATCTGTGCAAGCACGCTGAACTGCGGATAGTTACGAGACTGAGAAGCCAGACGCTCCGATACTGGGGTGTCGAAAACGACAAAGAGACTCTGGTTAGGCTCCAGATGCATAGGCACAATGGTCTGTCCGTCTTGCTGTCGGTAGTCGGGCAACTGGCGTTTCTCCCCCGTAACAGGGTCCCATGTGTCAGGGGCTTTGCCGTGGATGCGGAATGTTGCATCGAAGGTCTGAGGCTGCTCGCTCTGATTGCTCACGAAGTACACGTCACTACCCTTCAACTGACGATGGATGAATGCGTAAGGCACTGACGGATTGGCATAGCAGTCGGGCTTGACACCTAATGCATCGAGTACTATCTGCAAATCTGTACCATCTGCCCACACACGTCCCTTACCGTAGGCCATTGAACTGTTCTGCCACATCTTTTCTGCCAACTGGCGAACTTGCTCATCACACAGGGGATAGTTCTGCATACTGGGTGAGGCGGTAGGTTTAGGTCCAAGGATGTTGAGGCCCTGCTTCACAAGGGTTTCTATAACCTTCAGCACCTCAGGGCGCATGGTTTTCTGCTGTGGTAGCACCAACACGCGGTACAGCATGCCGCTGGGCAGAGAAAGGCATCCATTCTTCACAGAGCACTGCTTCAGCACCTCTGCATTGATATAATCAAAGCTATAGCCGCGAGGTAGTGAGGGCTTTGTTTCTCCCGTCATCTTCGGAACATCCTCGCCTATGTAGTAAGCCACATCGGCAATGTAGCTGCCTTGCTGCAACATCAGGTTACAACGACGCAGATAGTCGGTGAAGAGATCCATCTGCTGGAACCAAATATTCTTGCGGTTGAATTCGTTGCCGAATCCAGCGCTGACGCCTGGGAAGGTGGTATCGTCCGGCTGCTGGATATAGAGATGCAGCAGGGTGGCGTTGATACCCTCACAGAAGAAACGGTCGGTACGTTGCTTCATCATGTATGGATAACGGTTGAAGGCTGGTCCGCCTGCGGTACAACTCTCTGCCCATACTTTCTGCTTACCGTAGATATGGGCACAGCTGCTGGCCGCGCGGTTCTCGATATCGCCCAGAGAACCTTCGCTCCAGAACTCACCAGCCACCTCGTCGCTTTGTCCACCATACATCAGAAACTCGCCAGGGAATCCCCAGTGTCCATAGCATTCGAGCCAAGTGGTTAGGCCGTTCTTGTTGCTTACCTTACGAAGCCCCGCCACATAGTCGTATGCCACACGGTCAGCCACCAGTCGGCGCAAATCCCACAGGAAGCGTTCGCTCTGGTCTTGCGAACCAATGACCTGCCCATACATCACAGGCAGCCAAGGCTGTGGGTCATAGCCGTATGTTTTGCGAAAGACGGGAATCATATCATCTGTCCAATTCTGTCCGCCCATTTCATAGCTATCTTCCACGGTAGCCACCAGGCACTTTCGGTCTTTGGCAGGAATGCGCCGGAGTATCTCGCCCATAAAGGCATCAAAGTGATCTGCCACATGCTTGCGGCTCATCTTGTCGACCTCCAGTCCGGTTGCCTCAGCCGAAGCAGGTCCGTTGGTCACTCCAGTGGTAAGCATAGCAGTACGGTAGATTGTCCATTCGCCTGCGGGCACTTCCCACTCCAGTTTCCCGTTTTTCTGCATTTTGTCCGTCAGGTTGATAACCTTCTCAGGTTGTGCTATCAGCCCCGTCTGCAGCGGTTCGGGCTGTGTGGGCCACATATACCAGTCCCACATAGGCAGCGGACTCTGAAACATCTTGCCCAGCGTCTTCTCCTCGTAGCGTTCCACCAACGGCTGTTCGCTCAAAGTCATTTTCAACTTTGTGGGCTGTCCACCGCCATTCAATGTCAGACGGAAATCCTGAGCCTCCACATCGGGAATACTCAAACTGATGGGAGCCAAGGGATGGAAGCCTACATTCGGGCTATGGTTGGTACGGTCCAGTTGCTCTGTTCTGAGCATCTTGTACTCGCCACCCACCTTAGCCTCCAACGTAGCATCTACTAGCAAGTAAGCTGGTGTCTCGAAGAGTACGCTGCGCAACGTCAAGGGTTCGTCCAGATGAATATCCTTTGTTTCCCTAATTCCAGGCTCTTTGCTGACCTCATAAACAAATGACTTATGTGGAACAACGGGCACAGCAACAATGCTGACATCATGAGCATCTTTGCCAACAACAGGTAGCGTTAGATGCTGCACGGTACCCTTCCCTTTCACACTGATATGTTGCTGCGCCAGATAGCGCATACTCTGCTGAGGTTTTATCCACGGACCACCGCTCTGACTCCAACCCGGGCAGTTAAACAGTCCGATTTCTATATTCAGCTCAGTAGCCTTTTTCAGGGCTGCATGCAGCACCTCCCACCATTCGGGCGAGAGCACCTTAATGTTACCAGGCTTCACATCGCCCTGCCAGATATGGCCAATAAAGGCACGTTCAATGCCCGCCTTCTTCATAGCCTCCAGATCATGCTTCACGCCTTCTACAGATATGTTGTCTGAAATCCAATACCAATAGACCGCCACCTTCTGTTCGCTATTGGCGGTTTGAAATTGAGTATATAATACTTCTGACCGCGACTTTGCTTCACACTTCGTAGGTTTATTAACACCCAGCAATCCTATACATGTAATGGCTAATAGATATTTTTTCATCCGAATTTCCGTTTACGTTTTACAATTATCATAATGCAAAATTATGGTTTTATCCCCAGCTTTCACTTAATTATTTGACATTTTAACTGCAGAATTTGATATTGCCGACACAGCCATAAATGAAGAAGGAAGCACGCAGTTAGAGCAAAAACTATGGAAGACATTACAGCAAAAATAAAAAAAATATCCCGAGCAGCATACGCCACCCGGGATATCCCTGAAAAACAGGGGCAAACCAACCTATTACTTAAACCAAATTTTCTTGCCTCCTACAATATAAATACCTTTTCTTAGCTTAGTATTTACTGTTGACAGTTTACAACCCACCTTGCGTCCTGCGAGGTCATAAACTTCTTGTTCGTTAACGTTAACGTTAACGTTGACTATGTCATCAGGCGTATTGGCAGAACCTACGAGTACGGGATAGCTGCCTTCCTCCATATCGCAAGACCATATAGCGGCATCCCACGCCACAACAGCTTTCTGCATCTCTGAGAAGTTAGTACTGTCGTAGAAGATAACTCCCTGCTTGATATCTCCTCTGACAGTTCGGCCGAAGATTTCATAGTCGTTGTTCCATACCGCTACATTCTTGTATGTTGAGGCAGGAGTTTCCTTGCTCTGGCCGCCTCCGACAATGCCTCCGCCGCGAGTAGAAGAACCTGCCGCATATACATTCTCCATAGAGAGCTGCCCAGACACCTGACCTACGATTCCGCCAGTATAGGTAGATGTGGAATTTATTGTTACGTTGGCATAGCAGTTTTTGATGACGGTAGATCCCTCAACCTTACCAAACAAACCACCGCCGTATGCGCCACCGCATGTGAGCGCTCCGTTAACGTAAACATGCTCTACTACATTCTCAACATGATTGTCTGCAAAGCCCACCTTAGCTGCAATCATACCTGCGCAGTCGGCACCGGTCACTGTCATATTCTCAAAACCGACATTGCGAAGATTACCGTTCAGAACCCCAAAGAAGCTGTTAAGCCCAGTTGCCGAATTGCAGGTAAGGTTCCTGATGACGTGTCCCTGACCGTCGAAATCGATGGCAAAGGCTGTCTTATTGCAGATGGGCTCCCATCCCTGCACCTTAGCCATATCCAAATCAACACCCAGCTGTACAAAATTCATCTGCTCTGTAGACAGATAGCCGCTCAGGGCAAGCATGTCGTTAACATCCATGATGATGAACGGGTCGTCCTGAGTACCCTTCTGTTCGGGCAACTTGCTGTGACCATTGGTGTAAGAGCCGTCCTCCGCCATATATACCACCTTATGGGTAGGATCCAATACAGGTTGTTCGTCCTGTCCAAGCGTCTGACGCCATGTGGGAGAAGAAATCTTTCCAGCATTCAGGTTGTAGCAGAGTTCACCGGTCTTGATGGTTGCGGCCACCACATCTCCAGCGTATGAGTTAAATGCTGTAGACAACGAGCCAATGTTCTGATAGGTAGTCCAACAGCCATAGAAGTTACCTCCTGCAGCCTCACCACCGAAACCACCCTTCTGGCTGTGAGTAGTATTCAGTTGTATGTCACCACAAGTCCAGCAATTATAGACATTGGTCAAGTGGAGCTCACCGCCCAACACGCCAAGACGTACACCGTCTGGGTGAGTATTGGTAATAGTAGCATTCTCAATACCTAAGTTGCGAATTGTAGCACCAGAGGTACGGCTGAAGAGACCTGCTTCCCAGCGATCGTTCACGGTTACCTTAAGGTTACGGATAACATGCCCCTGGCCGTCGAACTCACCACTGAAGATGCGTGAATCCGGAAGATAGTCGGAATAATGTCCTATCATGGGGAAGTTATCAATCACGCTCATGTCTATATCGTTGTCCATGCGAGCCTTGGCTGATTCATCCGTCGTGTTAACATAATTTGCAAAATAACGTAACTGATATGCGTTGGTCAGGTGGAAGTAGCCGTCCTCAGCAAGCGCGCACTTACCGCCATCGGCACCACAGACAATACAAATACCATCTTTGTTGTACTGATGGTCGGGTACGACAACTTCCTGCTTTTCATTCGTATATGTTACATCTCCTATGCTGTTACCGCCGCAATCAACCTCACCTTTCAGATAAACCACATCGTGCGTGCTGTCCAAGACGGGATATTCATCTTCTCCGATGGTCTGGTACCAAGCAATCTGGCTTTGGTTTCCATTCAAGCGAAATGCCATCTCACCCGTTCCTTTGATAGCCTCTGCCTGTTCGCCACAGAAGCAGTTCTGCTCCTGGCTGGCGAATTGAGTCAGTTCGGGATAGGTAGTCCAGCAGCCGTACAGAGCCGATGAAGCACACTCGCCGGCAATTCCGCAGTGCTGATAGTGGTCTGTTATTACCTCCAAGTTACCTGTTGTATAGCAGTTAATCACATTTGACAGATGAATCTCACCGCCCAACACACCGGCACGAACAACACTCTTGTTTACTATCTTAGCATTTACAATGCCTAAGTTCTTAATGGTGGAATATATTGCACGGCTGAACAGACCTGCCTCGATGCCGTCAGAAACTTCCACGTTAAGATTGCTGATGACGTGACCCTGACCATCGAATTCACCAACGAACCAGTTTGAAACGCCACCATCGGCATATGCGCCAATAGGTTTGAAGTTAAAGACAGGAGACATATCGATGTCGTTTGTCAATACAGCCTTAACAAAGTTCTTGTTTGCCACATTGTTTACATAATAAGAGAACCATACCATATTATGCGGGGTGGATAGTTGGAACACGCCATCAATCTGTTCGGGCTCTACGCCGTATGTTAACAGATAGTAGGAGTCTTGCTTCGTCTTGTCAATCAACTGCTGAACCTCCTGATCGGCAACGGAACCATTCTCGTATATACTCAACATCTGATCCACCATCTTCTGCATATAAGCTATTTCTTCGGCAGAACAGTTCGAGTTATAATAGGCATCCGAAATGTCATTCATTGCTTCTGTCAGCTCCAAATATACGCATTTACTGTCATAAATGGCCCGGAACATTTCGCCCATAGCATGAATCAAGTTGTACTTCGCCTCAGTGGTGGCAACCGTCTCAGCTTCGTCTACCATTTCCTGAAGTTTTTCCTTCAGCTGGGCATCGTAATTAGGAGCTTCAGCGTAAACATCGAAGGAGGCCTGATAGTCATTTATTACATGCTTGGCATTCTCAACCATTACATCCAGCACATTGTTCACGTCACTTTCGGCAGCCTCCATGGAACCTAGGTAAACAAGTTTGGCATTACCATAGTATGAATCATTCGAGAAATTGCCTTTCATACCTAAGTTGCAAACCCCCAGCTTAAGAGTTCCATCTGTTACTTTGGCCAAGATACGGTTTTCAAAGTATCCCTCATGGAAAGCGTATGCAACACCCTGAATGGAGCTTGGACAATAGCCCTGAGTCTCACCATTAATATCCTTTCTTTCTGCAAAGTTTCCAGGATATTTCTCCATCATCTCTACGGGCAGCAAATCCGAACGTTGTGTCTTCACGTAGTTTTTATTGTCATTTGCATAGATAAAGCCTGTATAGTTATAGGAAGACTCTGCTGAGGCGTTAGCCTGTTCTGTATAGCAACTGATGCGTACCTCATAGATACCGTTCTTCAGTCCTGTTACAGTCTGACTCAGATCCATGGCACCATATGAGCAAGCTAAGTTCTTTACGTTTCCCTGCTGATTATTCCACCAACCGCTCTGGCCGCCCATAGAGTATGTCCATCCGTTGGTCTGATCAGAGAAATCTCCATTGGTTAGCAAGGTAGAGATATCTGTCCCTTCACCATAACCTTTGGCAAAAGCCTGGTCCAACAAAGCCTGCAGGAAGGTTATCTCATCGTTCACCTCGTCGGCCATCATAATCATATTGTACATAATGTACGTGTAGCTTCCGTTAGGGAATTCATCGTTAGGTTCAACATCCTCCTCAAGATACTTTAGTAACAGGTCGACATCTTCTCCCTCCAGACCATCGTTATTGTCGAGACAATCTTTTACTTCCTGAGCTTTTGAGGCATATGCGGCGTACGAATTTTTCGATTCATTGATGGCTGTACGCAAGCCCTCCATGTCATTATATGCTTTTGCGAAATCATCCAACAATGAACCACGAAGGGCATTCAGCTTCTTTACGTAATTATGGACAAGCGACTCCGTGGCAGGGCAGTCCTCATATTTTGTTATTTCTGCATCTATAATGTAGTTCACCATAGCGCGGAAATCATCGGTAGTAACAGCACAGGAATACTCATCCTCGCCCGTGGCATAAACTACACCATGCGTATTGTCCAGAATAGGGAACTCATCCTCACCCAAAGTCTGGAACCAAGTGGGATGCTGGAAACTTTCATGATTCATCTTAAAACACAACTCACCCGTAGAAGCCATCCGGTTGGCTTTTTCACCAAACCAGCAGTTATTTGATGTAGCAAACGCAGCCAACACGTCGTAGGTTGTGTAGCAATTGTTAAGAGTCGACTCAGCAGCTTCGCCTGAAATGCCTCCCTTCTGTGGATGGTCAGTACTGATACTAATATCACCAGCAGAAAACACATTGTCCACTGTACAGCCATGAATCTCACCAGCAATCACTCCTGCACGTATATTAGACATGTTGGTGATGCTGGCATTCACAACCCCAAAGTTATGGATGTAACCACCACCATTGACACGACCGAACAAACCAGACTCGCTATCGTCATACGTAGTCACAGTCAGGTTACTGATGATATACCCCTGTCCATCAAACACGCCTTGGAACGGGAACTGTGCTCCACTATATGGGAAGTTACCTATGGGCGGGAAGTTAGGAATGTTTGTCATATCCAAATTGTTCATCAAGCGAATCTTAACCTTGTTATTGCCTTTGTTCACCACTTCACGACTTACGTAACGGAGCTCCTCTGGTGTAGTAATATTGTACCACCCTTCCCCATCAGGTTCGACGACGCCATTAGAGGCACCACATACTATACAATATCCGTTCTCATCGTAATCATGAGGAGGCAACACTATTTCACTGGGTGTATTGCTATAAGTTACCGTTCCCTTGGGCGTTCCGTCGCAATTCAGTTCACCGGCAGCATAAACACGCTTGTGTGATTCGCCAAACATAGGGTAAGCATCTGTGCCTAATGTCTGGCGGAAGCGTATCACGCTCTGATCGGTATTCAAGATAAAACACAACTTGCCTGTAGCGGCAATTTCATTCAACTGTTCACCCACAAAGGTATTAACAAACTTAGGCTCCCCCTCGCCTGCAGGAACGCCCCAAGAAGACGCTGTGGTAAAGCAGTTTGTGAATGTGGTACCACTGTTGGCATAGGCAACAAGGCCACCACAGTATTCGTTGGTTGTCTCAACCACAATATCTCCAAGGGTATAGCAGTTTGCGATGTTAGCATTCTCCGCCCACGCTGCCAGCACACCCACAGGATCACCCACAGCACTGACAATACGGGCATTCTCGAACCCCAAGTTCATGACGGTACCGCCGTTAATGTGTCCGAAAAATCCCATATGAAACGAGCGTCCTTCGTATGGCTCTATCGTCAGATTTCGAATTACATGACACTGCCCGTCGAACTGTCCACTGAACGCGCGATCAACGCCTTCCTGATAGTATGCCAACGGCAAAAAATTCTTCACTCCGGTCATGTCGATATCAGCAGTAAGCTTACCCCTGATTCCTGTCTGACCATTTCTAAGAAGCATGATAAACTCCTGCAACTCATCGTAATTGCCGATTTCGTACCACCCATTCACAGGCTGCAGGTCTGCTTTTGCAAAAATGGTAGACATCAGCATTACAAGCAATAAAAGAAAACTTTTCCCTTTCATGGATCAATTTTGTTGTTGTTTGTTGTTAGTTAATAATAATGTTTAAAATCAATTTTTGAGAGTTTTCCGTATTGAAACGGATTTCAACGAGCACAAAATTCGGCAAATAACATGATTACTATAGAAAAAAAGTGATTTAATGATATAACATTTTGACACATCCTCGTTTGCTATACATTATTATATTATGTAACAAGGCAAACAATACATTTTTGCATTTAACAGGGATTTCTACTTTAACAATTGACATAATGCTTTGATATTTGACATTACCATTGTCTCTTTCATGATATTATTCTATTTTTGTAAGCAAAATATAAATATCAACCCTATGGGAACAGCTAAATACCTTATCGCAAAAAAAACGGATCACAACTGGGGCGCCGTCATTAGCACCGTTGGAATACAAGAAACACCAGCCGGAGAGTCCTACCCCTACGGTGAACATCCAAAGAAATACATCTTTACAGTAGATAAAGGTCGAGTTTTACACGATTTTCATGTATTATACATAACAAAAGGGAAAGGATGGGTAAGTACAACCCATTGTCCCAAGACCGAACTTAGGGCTGGGGATGCAGCTATCATCTTCCCCAATGAATGGCATAGTTATGCGCCAGAAAAAGAAACGGGGTGGACAGAGGCATGGATTGACTTTACGGGCGATCTTGTGGACAGGATAATTACACAGCACTTTTTTGACATCAGCCACCCCGTACTACGGGTAGGCATCAGCGACACCATATGCAACGCCTTCAGCAAGGCTGTGGAGGTGGCCTATGCCGAACAACCTGCGCATCAGCAACAACTGGCAGGATTTGTGGCCCTTATAGTTAGCTATATATATGCCAAAAGCAAGCAACAAGTTTATAAGAATAATCCTAAAACAGACCAGATAAACCAAGCTCGACAATTTATGCGGAAAAACCTCTCTAACAACATTCACATGGAAGAAGTTGCCCAAGAAGTGGGACTGGGATACACACATTTCAGAAAGATGTTTCGAGAGTACACAGGTTTCTCTCCAAATCAATATTATCTTAACCTAAAGATGGAAAAGGCGAAGGATTACCTTTCCAATACCCGACTTTGCAGCAAAGAGATAGCTTTCCGGCTAGGCTTTGATTCTGCCGCTTACTTTGTCAAGGCATTTCGTCAGCATTGCGGCATCAGTCCACTGGAATTTCGAGGAAGAATCTGATATAAACAATTGTCATTAGTATATAACTATTTGACACAATCGAAGAAAAAACGAGAGCGTTGTCAAATTGTTATATCTTTTAATCATTTTTTTACTTCAATTGCTTGAAAACAACCTAATTTTGCATCATGTTATTATATTATAGTTAGTAAAATTAGGTACACGCACATACCTGATGAAAGAATTATTGTTGTTAAGTTTCATCGTAAGTAGGTTTTTAATTAGGTATTCATCATGGGGGGGCGGGTATTGTGCGTTAATGAATCCCGTCCCCCTAGATTTGCAGGATTATAAATTGCATTATAATTAACTATATAAAATATGGGTATTATGAGAAAAAGATTAATACACATGATTCTCCTGACAACATTTGCAGCATGCATAATGATAGGATGTCAGGAAGACATCGATACAAGCGATAGGTATGTGTTCAAAGATTATACAGCACTGGGCTATCTGGAAAAACATCCTGACACGTACAGCCAATATGTACAATTGCTACATCAGGTACCAATGAGCAAAATCAGTCAGACCACAGTAGCCCAGATACTATCGGCACGCGGCAACTATACCGTATTTGCACCCACGAATGAGGCCATCCAAGCCTACCTGGACACACTGGCGGCAAAAAACGTTATTGACGAAGGAAGTTGGATGGGGTTCCGCGACAGCACAACGCTCGACTCCATCCGAAAACTGATTGTATATAACAGTATCATAGACGGAGGTGACGATCAGAAGGCCTACGAAACCAACACGTTCCCGACAAACAACAAGGCCGAATTTCCGTTGGCGAATATGTATGACCGAAAACTAATTATAGAATACGACAAAGAATCACCTGGCAGTATCTGGGTGAACGGAGCAGAGATAGACGAGAGAAATCGTAACATACAGGCCATTAACGGAGTAATTCACTGCACCACAAGCGTAGTGGCTCCATCTAACAACACACTAGGCTATTTACTGAATTCCATCATCTCAGGCAAGCAGCGCGGATATTATGTAGCAGCAATGCTCACACAAGCCGTAGGAATGTTTGACACGCTCAGCAAATACCGCGATGACGCCTATGAAGACCTGTACGAACGCGGCATGGTGAAGAACATCGAACACACGTCGGGCATAGGCTACACTCTGGGCTATACCCCAGAGCATCGATATTATGGCTATACATTCTTTGCCGAAACGGACGATTTCTGGGAGGAAGAAATAGGAAAGGGAGCTTTGGATATCACAATAGATGATGTGCTCTGCTATTTGCGAAAGAAAAATCTCTATCCAGATGCCACGGATGACAAGAACTTCCGCGATGAGAACAATCTGCTAAATCAGTTTGTTACCTATCATTTTCTTCCCATGCGACTGGCAGCCAACCGCCTGGTCCTTCATTGGAATGAGAAAGGGTACACCAGTAGCAACAATCTACCAACAGTGGTTCAGTATGAATACTATACCACTATGGGAAAACGCCGACTGATAAAATTCCTGGAAAGCGCCGAGAGCAACGGGGTGAAGATAAATCGCTTCCCCTGCATCGACAATGGACGCCGGGGCACGTATCATGAAATCAAATGCGATCCAGACAAAGCAGGAATATCCGTGAACGATCCCGAGACAGAAGGCGATTTCAGCATACGCAACGGTATCATCTACCCGTTAAACCAACTATTAGCATACACACAGGATGTACGAAACAATCTACATAAAGAGCGTATCCGCTGGGACATCACAGCACAGTTCCCGGAATTTATGAATAACGACCTACGTTTACAATATTACCATCGTCCCAAACGAACAGGTATTCCAACGTCTATCGTCTATCCTTATTTGGATGACTGCTGGATTGCAGACGACAACTACTTCTTCTACTACAACGGCTATAACGAGGGAATGAAGAACTTCCAGGGTGACGAACTGAACATTCGTGGCAATGTGGATATTACCTTCCGACTACCACCTGTTCCTGCAAGAGGCGTCTATGAACTACGATTCAACATCCAGAGCGACGGATACAACCGAGGCATGGTTCAGTTCTATTGGGGACATGACCGCGACCGTCTGGCGGCAATGGGCATTCCAATGGATGTCAGAATGAGCGGACTGGAACGCCGCACCACTGCCGGTACCTTTCCAAGCGGTGTAGGCTGGGAACCCGACATTGAGGACGATGACACGAATGCCGAGGTAGATAAAAAGATGCGCAACAAAGGCTTTATGAAGGGAGCCGAGGTTTACTGCGACGGAACACAAGGAGTTTCCGTAATGGCACGCGCAGATCCACTCATCATTCGGCGTGTCATCCTTCGCGAACAGATGGATCCCGACAAAACATACTATCTGCGTTTCAAAACTGTGCTTGATGATCCAACACGCGAATTCTATGTGGATTATCTCGAATATTGTGCCAAGGAAGTCTATGACAACCCAGAAACGCCAGAGGACATCTGGTAAAATATGAGATTATAAGACTGACAATTGTGTCGGTTTTATCTACAACCCTACCAGTCCCCTGTTTGTATCCTATACTTTTGGGTGATGCTGCCTGCCTGTTTCGCCTTCAGACAACCACAACAATTTTATCGTTAAACAGTTTCATGATTTGATGTTTGAAGGATTTCTGGCTAGCAGCATCACTGTTGCATATGCCGTAGCAGCTGATGCACGCCCCTACGAGCAATGACATTATCCACTTGGTCACAACCATTTGTCATGGGACATATGAAAACCCACCTGCACGACAAACGCCCTGCAGATGGGTTTATACTGTTTGACCTTGGGTAAGTCCCACCAGCGAAACAACGATATAAAAAAAGAATATGTTTTATATTTACAGTATCTGATGATACAGGTCTATAATGTCTTGTTTGGTTACGGGACGAGGATTGCCTGGAGTGCAGACATCGTTGATAGCCTGCTCAGCCAGTGCTGCGATGTCCGACTCCTTGATACCTAAATCAGTAAGACGCTTGTCGGTTCCCACCTTGGCACTCAAGTCCTCAATAGCTTTACAAGCAGCCTCGGCAGCCTCATCTGTACTCATACCTATTTTATATACACCGCAAGCCTTGGCAATCTCCACATACTTCTCCTTGGCGGCTGGCATATTAAAACGCATCACCGTAGGCAGCAGCATGGCACAAGCCACACCATGGGGCACATCAAACAGAGCTGAAAGAGGATGCGCCATACCATGATCTACACCCAATCCCACATTCGAGAACGCCATACCGGCAACATACTGCGCCACAGCCATGCCGTCCCGACCGACGGGATTCTTCGGGTCTTCTAAAGCGATAGGCAGATTGCGATATATCATCTCAATGGCTTTAATCTCGAACATATCCGACAGCTCCCATGCACCTTTCGTGATAAGTCCCTCTATGGCATGCGTCATAGCATCCATACCCGTAGCAGCTGTAAGCGACTTAGGCAGCGAATACATCAGTTCGGCATCCACGATAGCCACGTAGGGAATATCGTTGGGATCTACGCAAACCATCTTAGCCTGACGAGCCTCATCGATGATAACATAGTTGATGGTTGTCTCGGCAGCTGTGCCCGCTGTTGTGGGCAGAGCTACGATTGGAAGCGACTTCTTCTTGGTATCTGCCACGCCCTCCAAGGAAATAATATCCGAGAACTCAGGGTTATTCATCACAATGCCTATTCCCTTGGCTGTGTCCATACTGGAGCCGCCCCCGATTGCTACAATGAAGTCAGCCCCCGCCTTCTTGCAGGCCTCTATACCGCTCTTCACATTCGTAACGGTAGGATTAGGTTTCACATCATCGAATATCTCGTAGCTGATGCGAGCCTCATCCATTACATCGAGCACCATCTTGGCAACGCCAAACTGCATCAAGCCCTTGTCTGTTACTACCAACGCCTTCTTAAAGCCAAGGCGAGCTACTACTCCTGGCAACTCCTTGCGAGCCCCGGGACCGAAGTATGACACTTCGTTAAGGATAAATCGATTAACCATAATATCGTCGTTTTAAATTTCGCGATGCAAAAATACGGATTCATCCCCCTACTCTCACTTGAATATTTGATATTTCTACTGCACAATTTGACAATTTGTATAGTTAAAATATCAATTATCTAAGCGCTTCTCGTATAGAGGCTAGTATTTTTGCAAACAAAATTATTAACTATAGACAATGAAAAGAATTCTGTTCCTGCTGCTTTGGTCGGAATGACCCATTTGCAGCTCCTCGCCGAAGGGAAGACTATCCAATATCCAGCCGTTCCGGACAGCACGCTGCAGTACCGTCCCATCGGCAAAACCGACCAGAAGGCATTCCTGCATCCCGAGCGCTACTACTACCCTGAGACGTGATTCGACTTTGTGAACGGAAACGTTAGTCGGGAGGGTATCACACGCGACTTGGAGGCTATTGCTGAGTCGGGCATACAAGGCATTCTGATCTTTCACGGACGCATGAACGATGATGTTTGGCCTGGTACCGAGGAGCCCACAGAGTGCCTGACACCCAAATGGGAGGACTTGGTGCGACATACAGCTACCGAGGCGCACCGACAGGGGATGCGATTCAGTCTGCAAACCTGCCCCGAATGGGCTATGAGCGGCGGGCCCCGGATTAAGTCCGAACAGGCCATGCGCCACCTTATATATACACGTACGGATGTGGAAGGGGGCAAGCCGGTGGATGCCATACTGCCCATAGATGCCAAGGAGGACTGGCGCAACTGGCAGGACATCTGTGTGCTAGCCTTCCCTACCCCACTGGGCGATACGGGCCATTACCGCGAGGTGGAGGAAGTCCGCGCCGATGACCATCAGCAGGAATGGGAACGCTTGCTGAAGGAGGGGAAGAACTTTGTGATGCCTCCTACTCAGCCAGGCAAGCCCTACCGTTATACTATAAAACTGAAAAAACGGCGTGGGGAGGGGACGGGGGTAGGCTTGCCCCTTACAGAACTTCAGACTTGGAAAGATCTTCCCCTGAGCGATGAGCGTAAGGCATTCTCCGGCACAGCCACCTACAAGACCACTTTCCTGCCTGACCATAAGCCAAAGAAAGAAGGAGGAAGGGTCTTGCTAAATCTTGGCAAGGTGGAAGAAATAGCTGTGGTAAGCGTAAGGGCAAGAACCAACTGAGCATCTAAGTCACCAGCACTTGGTTCAACCGTCTGGTCTATGATGCACGTCAACCCAAGGAGTAACGCAAGACATGGGTCATCAACGGTCCCTCTGCCAATTCAGAGCCCCGTCCCTCTGGCCTCCTCGGTCCTGTAGAGCTAATAGAGTGGAAGTAAATCATTGCCATAGTTGCGAGTATTTTTCCTTATTCATACTTCTTTCTTCATTTTTTATTTGTATTTTTGCAGTTAGTAATTGAAAACATCAACGATAACGACAACGGGAACGGGAACGAAAATAGACTTTCGTTATTGTTCATTGTTAATTATGAATTATGAATAACAGCTACACCTCCGAGGAACTGGAAAAGCTTCAAGCTACCCTTTACCAGATTCTTTCAGAAATAAAACGTGTCTGCGACAAGCATGGCATCAGATACTTCATTACCGGAGGAACAGCCATAGGAGCACACTTCTGGGGGAAAATCCTTCCATGGGACGATGATATAGACGTGGGTATGCCACGAGCCGACTACGAGCGATTTGCAGCCATAGCGCAGAAGGAAATGGGAGAAGACTATTTCCTGCAAACACCGCAGACAGATCCACGCGTACCATTCTTCTTCATGAAAGTAAGGATGAACGGGACAGAATTCAACGAGAAAACCTTCCAGCACATAAAGATGCATCAGGGGATATACGTTGACATCTTCCCATTCGATAAAATGCCCAAGAGCAAAAGGGCAGAGAAGATTCAGCACAAGATACTTTTCTTCCTGAACGGTCTCTTTATTGCCAAGGAAATCTGGCAATGGAAATACTGCGGGCACTGCGACATAGAGGAACCACGTAGGAGAGGATTCTGGCCCTGCCTGATGACACGAATCCTCATTACGCTACTGCCCAAGAAAGCGATTTTCCGGCTAATGGTTCGCACACAGACGATGTACAACAACGGCGATTCGGACTTTTACAAAAACATCATCACGAAAAGCGAGCGTGTAGCCATAGACGATATCACGAACGCACAACAGGTAAAGTTGGGCGACCTGGAGGTTAGCGCGCCAAGAGATATACTGGCCTACCTGAACAACCATTACGGCAAGGTACGAAAAGACATTCCAGAGGAGATGAAGGTGAACCATCGACCCTCTAAACTTAAATTCAGGGAATAATGGGAGCGAAGGAAAGAAATCACGCATTCGACATCTTATGCGGCATATGCATCATTCGCATGGTGACACTGCACATCATGGGGTTCTGCGGGAAGGATAAGGTGGACTGGTGGCTCGATATCATGCAATGGAGCTATTTCTTCATGAGTTTCTTCTTCTTCAAGGCAGGGTACTTCAACAAAGGAACGGGGAGCAACGATAAGGAATATCTTATAGACAGGAGCAAGAGGCTGCTAATCCCCTACCTTAGTGCCGGCCTGATAGGCGCAGCCATATACTTTGCGTTTTACCCGCATCTTTCAGCAAAATACAAAGGATGGGTGGAACCGTTGCGGGTAGAGCACATCTGGACCAATAGCGGCTTCTATGGCAACGGACCGGTATGGTTCCTATTCTCGTTCTTCTGCATGTACATACTGGTACACTACATAGAGAAGATAAAACACCTGCATTGGATTGTCATCTCATTCCCCCTGATAAGCTATCTTTTGTGGAAGTGTGGCAACCCGCTATGGATGTCGGCCAATAATCTGTTTATCGCCACATTCTTCTTTTACCTGGGACGCTTTTGGCACTTCATGATGCAACGATACACAAATGAGCAGATGAGGTATCTTTCCATCGTGCTCACACTGGCATTCGTCAGCATTAACTTCCTGATTCCGGGGAAATACGTCATGAGCTACAACGAGTTCTCCGGGAATCACTTTACGGCTGTCCTGGATGCCATATTTGCACTATGCGGATTGTCGGGTTTATTGCTTACAGCACCCTCCTTCCGTATACCAGGATTATGCTTCATCGGACAGCACAGCATGGTATACTTCATATCGCACTACCCTATGCTGTACTTCTACAGATTCATGCATCTCAGTTTCGGAAGGAGTATATACAACAGATGGGAAGAAGTGGTGATTCTGATTCCCGTCGTCTTCTGTATCTGTTCTTGGTTCGTACCTTATATCGAGAAGATTCCCTGGCTAAGTGGAAGGTGGAAATCTGCCACTCAACCACCGGTTCCGCTCAATGAACGGAACTAACCACGTACATATGCACAGGATGATAAGCATGACTAGTATAAAATCATCCCAATGCTTATTCATTCCCCTACCGGCAACAGCATGCACCATACTATAGTACAACAGGATGGGATAATGAAGCACAAAGTATACCATACTATGCTCGCCTATGTATGCAACAACAGGTACGCGGAAGGTAGGCATCGTCAGCAGGAGGCCCGAGATGCCGCAAAGCGCACAAGTGGTATTAATAACAGCTCCCCATGGACGATGTACCCAATGGTTCAGGCTCATATCATATTCCCCATGCCAATAGTGGTTTCCAAACAGGAAAACCAGGAACATGGCTAATGAAACAACAACAAAAGTCTTTTTGGACACCTTATGCATCAGCCAATGCCAGCACTTACCCAGATAGAAGAAATAAACGCCCATGAAGACATTGCCCAGACTCATCCACACCTTAATATTATACTCTGCCAACAGCCAGCTGACGACTGGGAACAACAGGGCTATGTATGCAAGGTAAGGTACCTTCTGCATGAAATGTACCACGACATACATGCAGAAGAACGAGAACAGGAACCATACGGGCGGATTACCATAAAAATGGCTCTGCGTCCATATATGACTCCACTCTATCTTGTCCCAATATTTATGCAGTTCCTGAGGAAAGAGGCAGAGAATGCCGAAATAGAACGCGCTGCCTATTGCGCCCCATGCCAGATAGGGAATAAGCAGACGCTTGGACTTGTCCTTCAGGAAGAAACACGTGGGTGCAGAAATGCTCTTATTGAAATAACCTGCCTTGAAGAAAAAGAAGCAGATGAAGAAGAAGGTCCATGCCATCAGTTTATCGAACCAGAACGTGCATCCCCTGAAGCCGCACATACTGATACAATGCAGCGTAATCATCCGTAGGATACAGAGCCCGCAAAGCAGGTCAAAAGCATGATTCCTTTCTTTCATGATGCAAATTTACATAAAATTCGCATATCGAAGATACTACCGTTCGGAAATGAAAAGAAAAACAAGCTTTTCTTTTGCATTTCACTCACTTAATCGTATCTTTGCATCATGAAACAAGCACTTGTAGACGTTTCTGTACTGATTTTGTTCTTCAACCGCCCCGAGCCATTGAAGCAAGTTTTTGCGCAAGTGCAAAAGGCGCGTCCCGCGCGTCTTTTCCTCTATCAAGACGGACCTCGATCAGAGAAAGACATGCCGGGCATCCTTGCATGCAGAGAGGTTGTCAGTCAGATAGACTGGGAATGTGAAGTGCAGCAGCTATACCAGGAGCGTAACTATGGTTGCGACCCGTCTGAGTATATCTCGCAGAAGTGGGCTTTCAGCCAGACAGACAAATGCGTGGTGCTGGAAGATGATGATGTGCCCGCTGTTTCGTTCTTCGCTTTCTGCAAGGAAATGCTGGACCGATACGAGAATGACGAACGCATCACGATGGTTTCGGGGTTCAACGTAGAAGAGCAGACTACCGATGTAAAGGAGGATTACTTCTTTACCACCAACTTCAGCATCTGGGGATGGGCTTCGTGGAAGAGAGTCGTAGACCAATGGGATGAACATTACACATGGATGGACGACCCACAGACATTAGCCCAAATAAAGACAATCATTAAGGAACGAGGATACAGAAATGATTTCCTGCCCATGTGCGAGCATCACAGGGCACAAGGAAAAGCATTCTACGAGACTATTTTCTGGGCACATCTGCTAATGAGTAACGGTCTGTGCATCGTTCCGCGACGGAATATGATCAACAACCTGGGAGCCATAGCAGGCAGCACCCACTTTGGCGGTTCGCTGGAGACAATGCCCCGGGGATACCGTCGTATCTTCACCATGAAGCGGTTCGAGCAGGAGACGCCCGTTCAGCATCCCGCCAATATAATGGAGCATGTAGCATACAGAAAGAGAGCCTACAAGATAATGGGATGGATGAATCCGATGATAAAAATCGGCAGGTCATTCGAAGAGTTGTTCCTGAATCTTCGCTATGGCAACTTTGGCTTTATCCTCCAATCCTTCAACAAACGCATCCTGAAATGGATGGGAAAGACTGCGTACAAATGAAAGTCCTCCTGATAAGCACCAGTGACCTTGCAGGCGGAGGAGCTATTGCAGCCTATCGCCTGATGGAAGCATTGAACAACAATGGCGTTAAGGCGAAGATGCTGGTACGCGATAAATTGTCGACCTCTGTTACCGTTGCCCGAGCGGGAACAAAGATCCCTAAAGTCCTGGAGCGGTTGCAGATTATGGCACACCTGAAAGGCAAACTATGGCAGGCAGACACAGCCGATTTCGGTATCGATATCACCAAGACGGACGAATACAAGGAGGCCGACATTATTCATCTGCACTGGATTAATCAGGGAATGATTTCTCTTTCCTGCCTGAAACAGATGATAAAGGATGGAAAGAAGATTGTATGGACACTTCACGACGAATGGCCGTATCTGGGCATCTGCCATTACAGGGGCGAATGTCAGGAAACAGAATGTAGGAATTGTCCTCTCCTGCCCGGAAACATAGCACACAAGCACTACATCCGTAAGCAGGAAATATACAAGAAAAGCAACATCACCTTTGTCGGATGTAGCGAATGGATTACCGAACGTGCCAAGAAAGCTTTACCAGGCGCACAGGTAGTTCACATCAACAACTGCATCCCACACAACATATTCCGACGGATAGATCAACAGGAGGCTCGCAAAAAACTGGACCTTCCCCTCGAGAAGAAAATCATACTCTTCTGTTCTCAGAATATCAACGATGAGCGCAAAGGATATTCATATCTTCTGCATGCCATTGAGCAATTTGAGAACAACTCTCAATCCTCAATTCTCAATTCTCAATTTCAGACAGTCTGTATCGGCAAAGGTGGTCGATACATCAGCAGTCAGGAGGAGATGGCAAACATGTATGCAGCCGCAGATGTATTTGTTACACCCAGCCTGCAAGACAATCTGCCCAACACCATTGCCGAAGCCATGTCTTGCGGAACGCCTTGCGTTGGCTTTAATGCAGGAGGCATCCCCGAGATGATAGACCACATGCAAAACGGTTACGTTGCCAAATACAAGGACATTACCGACCTGGTCGAAGGCATCCAATATGTTCTTTCCCATGACATGCGCGAGGCAGCCCTTCATAAGGCAGCATCGGCTTATGGGGAGACGCATGTTGCACAAAAATATATAAAAGTATATGAATCAAGATAGCAATAACGCTCCGAATACCACACTCCCGCTAATAACCATAGCCACTGTAACCTACAATGCAGAGGCTACCCTACAACGCACCTTAGACAGTGTAGCGGCACAGGATTATGCAAGGATAGAGCACCTTATTGTCGACGGAGTTTCGAAAGACAAGACACTGAGTCTGGTGCAGCGATATGTGGAGCAAAACAACAACCGTCACCAGATACGCCTGACAAGCGAACCCGACGAGGGGCTGTACGATGCCATGAACAAGGCTCTTTTGCTGGCTACTGGAGAATACATCGTCTTTCTGAATGCAGGAGACAAACTGCACAGCCAGGATACTATCTCGGAAATTGTCACCTGCGCAAAATGGAAGAAAGGCAACCACCGCAACCCGGCCATCCTATATGGCGAAACCGACTTGGTGGACAATGACGGGAATTTTATACGTCACAGGCGACTTACGACACCAGAGAACCTGACTTGGAACGATTTCCTCAGTGGTATGCGGGTTTGTCACCAGTCGTTCTACGCACGTACAGACCTGGCAAGAAGCGAGAGCTACAATCTCTCCTACCACTATTCGGCCGACTACGATTGGTGCATCCGCATCATGAAGAAAGCTGCTAAGCGAAGAATACCCATCAAGAATACCCATCAGATCCTTACAGATTATCTAAACGAGGGGATGACCACCAAGAATCACAGGAAATCCCTCATAGAAAGGCTGAAGCTAATGGCCCACCACTACGGCTGGCCCAAAGCATTGGCCGCCCACGCATGGTTCATCATCAGAGCCGTCATCAAGAAGTAATAATGTTAATATTCAATGAATAACATGAAGATAGCAATAATAGGAGCAGGAAACATGGGAGGTGCTACAGCCAGAGGACTAGCACAGAGTAAACATGTCGATGCAAAGGATATTTTTATCAGTAATCCCAGCAAGGGGAAACTGGATGCCATAAAGGCAGAGTTTCCTGAGATTAACACCACACAAGATAACATGGAATGTGTCAGGGATGCCGACATGGTCATCCTGGCCGTTAAGCCATGGAAGGTGGGAGATGTTGCCAGGGAAATAGCGACTCATCTGAAAAGCGGAAACGTTATCGTGGGGAGCATGGCTGCCGGTACAAGCACAGATAAGATAGAAGATATGTTTGGACAGCATCCTATCTACATCATCATTCCCAATACTGCAATCGCCGTACGTCAGAGCATGACATTCATAGCTCGCAAAAACACAACGCCAGAGATGGACGACGACATATTGGCCATCTTCAAGGAACTGGGAGAAGCCATGATTATTGAAGAACGGCTTATGGGAGCCGGAATGGCCCTTGCCAGTTGCGGTATTGCATATGCCATGAGATATGTCCGCGCAGCTACAGAAGGTGGTGTCGAACTGGGCATGTATGCCAAGGATGCCCAGCACATTGTCGAGCAGACGCTCGTTGGTGCGGTAGAGCTACTGCGTGCAAACAAGAGTCATCCCGAAGCCGAGATAGACCGCGTTACGACACCGGGCGGTATAACCATCCGCGGACTTAACGCCATGGAAGAGAACGGCTTTACAAATAGCGTAATTAAAGGTCTGAAGGCAAGTAAATGAATCTGAAGGAACGTGTCTTGTCAACGATGAAATCAACCGACACCGAAAGTCGGTTTGAATTATACGTCACCCGTACACCCGGCTACTTGTGGGCACTGCTGTTTCAGAAACTAGGTGTTCATCCCATAGCCGTTACGCTTATGAGCATCGTCATCGGTGCTGCCAGCGGATATTTCTTCTATCAGAAGGACTTGGGGATGAACCTGATAGGTATCTTCCTGCTCATATGGGCCAACTGGTACGACTGTGCCGATGGTCAACTGGCTCGTATGACGGGTAAGAAAACACTTATAGGACGGATCCTGGACGGCTTCGCCGGAGATGTATGGTTCTTCTGTATCTACTTAGGAATCTGCCTGAGACTAACACCCGATTGGGGCATCTGGATATGGCTGCTGGCAGCATGGGCAGGACTGCGTTGCCACGGTCGTCAGTGCGCCATTGCCGATTACTACAGGAACATACACCTATGGTTCTTCCTGGGTGAAAAGGGAAGCGAGCTGGCCACAAGCCAACAGGAAACAGAGGAATTCAAAAGTCTGAAATGGAAGAGTCGTGAATGGTTTCACAAACTATACCTGTTCTTCTACATCAGATACACAAAGAGTCAGGAAGACCAAACTCCCGTCTTCCAGAAACTCTTCCATGCTATACAGGAGAAACTGAATGGTAAGGTTCCAGAGGACATGCGGCTTAGATTCCGCCAAGACAGTCTTCCGCTAATGCCTATCACAAACATTCTAACCTTCGATACACGCGCAGGCGTCTTGTTTCTTTCTATTCTGACAGGTATGCCCTGGATATATTTTATATTCGAGGCAACCGTATTGGAAATTCTCCGCTACTGGATGATACACAAGCACGAGACCTTCTGCAATAAGTACCTTAACGAAATAATACAGCAATGAATAACAATAAACATATAGCCCTTTTGTTGGCTGGTGGCAAATCATCGCGCATGAACACCAATCGTCCCAAGCAATACATCGAGGTGAACGGTGAATCTGTCCTCAAGCATACAATGAAAGCCTTCCAACAGCATCCCCTCATACAGGACATCTATGTGGTCTGTGCCAGAGGATGGGAAGAGACTGTATGCGAAGAAGCACAGAGCGGCGAGATAACGAAATTCCGTCATACCATAATCGGAGGCGACACATCGTTCCAGTCCCTTAAGAATGGTATCACATATTTGCTGCAGGAGGTTAAGGACAAAGATGCCATCGTACTGGTTCATGACGCTGTCAGGCCGCTCATCAGCCAGGATGTTATCAGCCGTAACATTGCCGTCTGCCTGACACATGGCAATGCTATCACCGCAGTTCGCAGCCAGGAAGCTTTCTTAGTCAGCGAGAACGGCAGCTCAAGTAGCAGTTATGTCCCACGCGAGAATCTACTCCGTGCACAGACGCCCCACACCTTCCCATTGAAAACCCTGAAAGATATGATGGACAAAGCCAACGAACACGGTATCACCCATTCCCAGAGCCTCTTCACGCTGGCCAACGAACTAGGTTTCCTTCCCCTTCATATCGCACAGGGCGATATCATGAACTTCAAACTCACCTACCCCAACGACATCCTGATTTACCAAGCACTGAAGACGTTGGAGGAATAAACACTTTAGCGCTGATAAAACATAAAAAAGGGGGATGAGCTTTCAGAATTGCTCATCCCCCTTTTTATGGATAGTATTTATCTCTTACCAAGAATTATAAATCTTCTACATAGTCCAGCAAGGTCTTACGACTAGCCAATACGCGATCGTAGTCTTCGCGATTACCAACGACAATCTTCTCGAACTCACGCAAACCCGTACCGGCAGGAATCAGGTGACCGCAGATAACGTTCTCCTTCATTCCCTCCAAGTAGTCGCTCTTGCCATTGATAGCTGCCTCGTTCAGAACCTTTGTGGTCTCCTGGAATGATGCAGCAGACATGAAGCTGCTGGTCTGCAATGCTGCACGGGTGATACCCTGCAGAATCTGAGTAGATGTAGCGGGAACAGCATCACGAACCTGAACGGTACGCAAGTCGCGGCGCTTGAGCTGTGAGTTTTCGTCACGCAGACGGCGGGCAGTAACAATCATACCCTTCTGCATGGTCTCTGAGTCACCAGCATCAACAACAACCTTCTTGCCCCAGATGCGATCGTTCTCGGCAGCGAAATCGAGCTTGTCAACAACCTGAAGTTCCAAGAAACGGGTATCACCGGGCTCATCGATCTGGACTTTACGCATCATCTGACGTACAATAACCTCGAAGTGCTTGTCGTTAATCTTCACACCCTGCAGACGATATACGTCCTGTACCTCGTTAACGATGTATTCCTGAACAGCTGTGGGACCCTTGATAGCAAGGATATCAGCAGGTGTAATAGCACCATCGGAGAGAGGAGTTCCGGCACGAACATAGTCGTTCTCCTGTACCAGAATCTGCTTGCTCAAAGGAACAAGATATTTACGCACATCACCTACCTTAGAGGTAATGACAATTTCGCGGTTACCACGCTTCAGCTTACCCATGGTTACCTCACCGTCGATTTCAGCAACAATTGCAGGGTTACTTGGGTTACGTGCCTCGAACAACTCGGTAACACGTGGCAGACCACCGGTGATATCACCACCACCACCAACTACACGAGGAATCTTAACCAGTACATCACCGGCCTTCACTTCCTGACCGTCCTTAACAGCAATGTGACCACCAATGGGGAAGTTATAGGTACGCAACAACTCACCGTTCTCGTCTACGATGTGAGCAGCAGGAACCTTTGTTCTATCACGAGATTCAATAATAATGCTCTCGCTCAGACCTGTAGCCTCATCGCTTTCAACACGATATGTTACGTTCTCTACAACATCTTCGAACTGAACCTTACCGGGAGCCTCCGTTACGATAACGGCATTGAAGGGATCCCACTTGGCAACAACATCGCCCTTAGCAACCTTCTCGCCTTCCTTCTTGTAAAGTGTGCTACCATAAGGAACACTCTGGGTAAGCAGGACAATACCTGTTGTAGGCTCTACGAAGCGGACTTCAGCCAAACGACCGACAACTACCTGAGCAGCATTGCCGTTCTCGTCAGTAATATCTACGGTACGCAACTCCTCGAACTCGAGACGAGCATCGTACTTAGCCTTAATCATTGCGTTAGCAGCTGCGTTACCAGCCACACCACCGGCATGGAACGTACGAAGTGTAAGCTGTGTACCAGGCTCACCAATTGACTGTGCTGCGATAACACCTACAGCCTCGCCCTTCTGAACCATCTGGCTGGTTGCCAGGTTACGTCCGTAACACTTCATACATACACCCTTCTTGCTCTCACAGGTAAGAACGGAACGGATCTCAACGGTCTCGATAGGACTGTCTTCAATCTCCTGAGCCTTAGCCTCGTTGATTTCTTCACCGGCAGCAACAATGAGTTTGCCAGTAACAGGATGTATAACATCGTGAACAGATACACGACCTAAGATACGTTCGTAAAGGCTGCTGATAACCTCGTCGCCATTCTTCAAGGCTGAGCATGACAGGCCACGCAATGTACCACAATCCTCCTCGGTAATGATTACGTCATGGCTTACGTCAACCAAACGACGTGTCAGATAACCGGCGTCGGCAGTCTTCAAAGCGGTATCGGCCAAACCCTTACGGGCACCGTGGGTAGAGATAAAGTACTCCAGCACGGACATACCCTCCTTAAAGTTAGAGATAATGGGGTTCTCGATTGTATCGGGTTCAGCACCTGCCTTCTGAGGCTTGGCCATCAAACCACGCATACCAGAAAGCTGGCTAATCTGACCGGCACTACCACGGGCACCAGAGTCAAGCATCATGTATACAGCGTTGAATCCCTGGTCAGCCTCCTTCATGGTCTTCATAAGGATAGCTGAAAGGTCGTTGTTAACATGAGTCCAGATATCGATAACCTGGTTGTGACGCTCCTTGTCGGTAATGAAACCCATACCGTACTCACCCTGAATACGGTCGATCTCTTCATTACCCTTACGAATGAGTTCATCCTTCTCCTTAGGAATGATAATATCACCCAAGTTGAATGACAGACCACCCTCGTATGCCAGACGGTAACCCAGATTCTTGATACCATCCAGGAAGTCACAAGCACGGGCCACACCTACAGTCTTAATAACATCGGTAATGATGCCACGCAGAGTCTTCTTAGAGATAACGTCATTGAAGTAACCTACTTCAGCGGGGATAATCTCGTTGGCAATGACACGACCGACAGAGGTCTCAACCATACGGTTGCCGAGAGTACCGTCCTCCAAAAGGTCATCTACCACTACAAATACAGGAGCATGAACATCTACACGCTTCTCATTGTATGCAATGATAGCCTCTTCGGGACCATAGAACTTCAGACCAGAGCCCTTAGCACCTGGACGAAGCTTGGTAATATAGTACAGACCCAATACCATATCCTGAGAAGGAACAGTAATAGGTGCACCGTTAGCAGGGTTCAGAATATTATGTGACTGAAGCATCAGAATCTGAGCCTCCAGGATAGCCTCGTTACTCAGAGGCAAGTGAACAGCCATCTGGTCACCATCGAAGTCAGCGTTGAACGCCGTACATGCCAATGGGTGCAACTGAATAGCCTTACCCTCGATCATCTTAGGCTGGAAGGCCTGGATACCCAGACGGTGCAGTGTTGGTGCACGGTTCAACAGAACGGGATGACCCTTCATCACATACTCCAGAATATCCCATATAATTGGATCCTTACGGTCAACGATCTTCTTGGCACTCTTAACAGTCTTTACAATACCACGCTCGATAAGCTTACGGATAACGAATGGTTTGTAAAGCTCGGCTGCCATCAACTTAGGCAGACCGCACTCGCCCATCTTCAGCTCGGGACCTACAACAATTACAGAACGGGCTGAATAGTCAACACGCTTACCCAACAGGTTCTGACGGAAACGTCCCTGCTTACCCTTCAGCGAATCGCTCAAAGACTTCAGAGGACGGTTGCTGTCTGTCTTAACAGCGCTGCTCTTGCGGCTGTTGTCAAAGAGGCTGTCAACGGCCTCCTGCAACATACGCTTCTCGTTACGCAGAATCACCTCAGGAGCCTTAATCTCAATGAGTCGCTTCAGACGATTGTTACGTATGATAACACGACGATAAAGGTCGTTCAAGTCACTAGTTGCGAATCGACCGCCATCCAGTGGAACAAGAGGACGAAGCTCTGGTGGAATGACAGGAAGAATCTTCATAATCATCCACTCGGGCTTGTTTCTACCCTTGCTGGCACGGAAGCTCTCCACAACCTGCAGACGCTTCAGGGCCTCGTTCTTACGCTGCTGAGCAGAATCCTGGCTGGCAGAATCACGCAACTCATAAGACAGCTTGTCCAAATCCAGCTGAAGGAGCAAATCATAGATAGCCTCAGCACCCATCTTGGCAATGAACTTATTGGGGTCATTATCCTCGAGGAATGCATTATTCTGAGGCAAGCGGTCCATGATGTCCATGTACTCATCCTCAGAGAGCAAATCGAACTTCTGCAAAGGCATCTCCTTGTCGTTCGCCATCACACCTGGCTGGATAACAACATAGCGCTCGTAGTAGATAATAGCATCAAGCTTCTTGGTGGGAATACCCAGCAGATAACCGATCTTATTGGGAAGTGATCTGAAGTACCAGATATGAGCAACGGGAACAACCAACTGGATGTGACCACTACGCTCACGGCGAACCTTCTTCTCTGTTACCTCAACACCACATCGGTCGCAGACAATACCCTTGTAGCGGATACGCTTATACTTACCACAATGGCACTCATAATCCTTGGTGGGACCAAAGATACGCTCACAGAACAAGCCATCACGCTCAGGCTTATAGGTACGGTAGTTAATGGTCTCAGGTTTCAAGACCTCGCCATACGAATTCTCCAGAATTTCCTCAGGAGATGCCAAACCGATGGTTATCTTGGTAAAATTGTTTTTTACCTTTGTTTCTTTCTTAAAAGCCATATTATATATCCTTTCTAAAAGAGTATTCTACGTTAATCCAATGTAACACTTAATCCCAGACCACGTAACTCATGCAAGAGTACGTTCAGTGACTCAGGAATACCAGGAGTAGGCATATGCTCACCCTTAACGATAGCCTCGTAAGCCTTGCTACGACCTACCACGTCATCACTCTTAATGGTGAGGATTTCCTGCAGCACATGAGAAGCACCGAAGGCCTCGATAGCCCAAACCTCCATTTCTCCGAAACGCTGACCACCGAACTGTGCCTTACCACCAAGGGGCTGCTGGGTAATAAGTGAGTACGGACCAATGCTACGGGCATGCATCTTATCTTCAACCATGTGACCCAGTTTCAGCATGTAGGCAACACCTACGGTAGCCAACTGGTCGAAGGGCTCACCTGTTGCACCATCGTACAACTGAGTAGAACAGTAACGAGGCAGACCAGCCTTATCCGTCCACTCGCAAAGGTCGTCAAGAGAAGCACCATCGAAGATAGGAGTAGCAAACTTAACACCAAGCTTCATACCTGCGGCACCAAGAACGGTCTCGAAAATCTGACCGATGTTCATACGTGAAGGCACACCCAGGGGGTTCAGTACGATATCTACAGGAGTACCATCCTCAAGGAATGGCATATCTTCCTGACGTACCACCTTACTTACGATACCCTTGTTACCGTGACGACCGGCCATCTTATCACCAACACCGATCTTACGCTTCTTGGCAATATAAACCTTAGCCATCTGGATGATACCGCTGGGCAGCTCATCACCGATAGTGATGGCATACTTCTTACGCTTCATCTCAGCATCCAGAAGCTTATACTTCTTCAGGTAGTTGATAATCAGTTTGGAAACCAAACCGTTAATATGCTCATCGTTGGTCCAGTTACTCAACTGAACAGCAGTAAAGTCAAAGTTGTTAAGTACATTTGCTGTAATGCTTCCACCCTTTGCAATCAGGTCGGCACCCATATAGTCCTTGATGCCCTGACTCTTCTTGCCCTTGGTAAGCTCTAACAACTTATCAACGAGAATAGCCTTCAGGTCTTCAACCTTGCTATTGAATTCTTCATCGATAGCAGCCAGACGAGGCTTATCGGCATTCTTGATAGCACGGGTCTTAATGGCACGTGAGAACAACTTCTTGTCGATTACAACACCATTCAAAGAGGGGCTTGCCTTCAGAGAAGCATCCTTAACATCACCTGCCTTGTCACCGAAGATGGCACGCAGCAACTTCTCTTCAGGACTGGGATCGCTCTCACCCTTAGGTGTGATCTTACCAATCATGATGTCGCCAGGAGCAACACGGGCACCGATACGGATGATACCGTTCTCGTCCAAGTCCTTGGTAGCTTCCTCGCTTACATTAGGAATATCTGCGGTGAGTTCCTCCATACCGCGCTTTGTCTCGCGAACCTCAAGAGCGAACTCTTCAACATGTACACTGGTAAGGACATCCTCACGAACAACACGCTCGTTCAGAACAATAGCATCCTCATAGTTGTAACCCTTCCAAGGCATGTAAGCCACCAACAGGTTCTTACCCAATGCCAACTCGCCATCCTCGGTAGAGTAACCCTCAGTCAAGATCTGACCCTCAACTACCCTGTCGCCCTTGTTACAGATAGGACGGAGGTCGATAGTCATATTCTGGTTGGTACGACGGAACTTGGGAATACGATATTCCTTCAGAGCGGGCTCGAAGCTTACGAACTCCTCATCCTCAGTACGATCGTACAAGATACGGATGGTTGTTGCATCAACATATTCTACGACACCAGATCCCTCGGCAGTAATCATAGTACGAGAATCCTCGCATAACTGGCGCTCGATACCAGTACCGACGATAGGAGCCTCGGTACGCATCAAAGGTACTGCCTGGCGCATCATGTTAGATCCCATCAATGCACGGTGAGCATCGTCATGCTCCAAGAAAGGAATCAAAGATGCAGCGATTGAAGCAATCTGCTGAGGAGCAACGTCCATCAAGTTAACCTCACTGGGAGGAACAACTGGATAGTCGTCATCCTGACGGCATTTAACCTTTGTACGGATAAAGGTACCATCATCGTTCAGAGGAGCATTTCCCTGACCGATAATCTGGCCTTCCTCCTCTTCTGCAGTCATATACTGAATACCCTCAGGTGAGAGGTCAACAACTGCATTGTTTACCTTACGGTAGGGAGTCTCAATAAAGCCCAGGTCATTAATCTTTGCGAAGACACAAAGAGAAGAAATCAGACCGATGTTAGGACCTTCAGGAGACTCAATAGGACAAAGACGTCCGTAGTGTGTATAGTGTACGTCTCGAACCTCGAAACCGGCACGTTCACGAGACAGACCGCCAGGACCTAAGGCAGAGAGACGACGCTTGTGAGTTACCTCGGCCAAGGGGTTAGTCTGGTCCATGAACTGGCTCAGTGCATTGGTACCGAAGAAGGTATTGATAACGCTACTGATAGTCTTGGCGTTAATAAGGTCTGTTGGAGTGAACACCTCATTGTCGCGAACATTCATACGCTCACGGATGGTGCGGCTCATACGAGCCAAACCAATAGCAAACTGATTTGCCAACTGCTCACCAACAGTACGTACACGACGGTTGCTCAAGTGGTCAATATCATCAACATTGGCCTTTGAGTTCACCAATTCAATAAGATACTTGATAATCTCGATAATGTCCTCCTTGGTCAGCGTACGAATGCTCATATCTGTATCCAGATTCAACTTCTTGTTGATGCGGTAACGTCCCACCTCACCAAGATCGTAACGCTTCTCACTGAAGAACAGGTTGAAGATAACCTCACGAGCACTGGCATCATCGGCAGGATCAGCATTACGCAACTGTCTGTAGATATACCAAATAGCCTCACGCTCACTGTTAGAGGTATCCTTCTGTAATGTATTAAAGATAATAGAATAGTCTGAGCTCTGACCATCCTCCTTGTGAATCAGGATGGTAGGAACATTACTATCCAGGATAATCTCAATAGCCTCGTCAGTCAACTCACTTTCACGATCCAAGATTACCTCGTTACGTTCGATAGATACAACTTCACCGGTATCCTCGTCAACGAAGTCTTCCGTCCAACTCTTCAGCACACGGGCAGCCAACTTCTGGCCTTTTCTGTCGACAAGGTTCTGACGTGTTACCTTCACCTCTTCAGCAAGGTTAAAGATTTCCAGAATGTCCTTATCATTTTCGAAACCGATAGCTCTTAAAAGAGTTGTAACGGGCAATTTCTTCTTACGGTCGATGTATGCATACATAACATTATTAATGTCAGTAGCAAACTCAATCCAGCTACCCTTGAAAGGAATAATACGGGCAGAATACAACTGAGTACCGTTAGCATGAACACTATTACCAAAGAATACACCAGGTGAACGATGCAACTGAGATACTACCACACGCTCGGCACCATTGATGATGAATGTACCATTATCCGTCATGTAGGGAATGGGACCAAGGAACACATCCTGAATCACCATGTCGAAATCCTCATGATCAGGGTCAGTACAATACAACTTCAGCTTAGCCTTCAAAGGTACACTGTAGGTAAGTCCTCTTTCCAGACACTCCTCAATAGAATAACGGGGAGGATCGATATAGTAGTCAAGGAACTCCAATACGAAGTTGTTGCGAGTATCCTGAATGGGGAAGTTCTCGGCAAAAACCTTGTAAAGACCATCATTCTTACGAAGTTCTGGTGGAGTATCTAACTGGAGAAAGTCTTTGAAAGACTTCAACTGCACTTCCAAAAAGTCGGGATAAGACATAGGACTTTTTACAGAAGCGAAATTTACTCTTTGATTAATAATATTAGCCATCTAAAACAGATTTGGTTGACTCGTGAAAGTTTTAAGACACAAAAAGGCAAAGAACCCTCTACCAGAGGATCCTTTACCATATTACCTGTTAAACAGGGTTTAGATTACTTCAACTCGATTTCTGCACCAGCCTCCTCGAGGGTCTTCTTCAGAGCCTCAGCGTCAGCCTTAGGCATACCTTCCTTCAAAGTGCTGGGAGCACCGTCAACGAGCTCCTTAGCTTCCTTCAAACCGAGACCGCAAGCTTCCTTAACAGCCTTTACAACCTGGAGCTTAGCAGCACCTGCGTTCTTGAGGATAACATCGAAGTCAGTCTTCTCCTCAGCAGCAGCGCCACCTTCACCACCAGCAGCTACAACAACAGCAGCAGCAGCGGGCTCAATACCATAAGTCTCCTTAAGTTCGTTCTTAAGATCAATTACTTCCTGTACTGTGAGCGCAACGAGCTCAGCAGCAATAGCCTTAATATCAGCCATTTTGTTTAATGTATTTAATTGTTATTATTCTAAGTTAATTACTCTGCAGCCTGTGCTTGTGCCTCGCGATTCTCCAATGCACTCAATACATTCATAATAGGAGACTCGAGAGCTGCAATAACATCTGCAATAAGTTCGTTCTTGCTCTTCAGTGCAGCAAGTGTATTCAACTGGTCTGCACCAACATAAACAGTCTGTTCAGCATAAGCAGCCTTCAAAGCAGGCTTCTCGGCCTTCTTGCTGGCATACTCTTTCAGCATCTTAGCGGGAACGTTAGCAGTCTCAGCGAAAATCAATGCAGTAGAACCCTTCAGTACACCGTACATCTCGCTGAAATCAACTTCGTTTGCATCCAAAGCCTTCTTCAGCAAAGTGTTCTTAACAGCAACCATCTTAACGTTGCTCTGGAAACACTTACGACGCATTGCACTTGTTGTTTCTGCATCCATTCCCTCAATGTCTACCAAGTAGAAATGAGGATACTGCTGCAGCAAAGCACTAATCTGCTCTACAATAACACTTTTATCTTCCTTTCTCATGACTTTCTCTAATTTTAGATTTCCTCAGTAGCCTTAGGATCTACCTTGATACCACGGCTCATAGTACTTGAAAGATAAATGCTCTTAACATATGTACCCTTAGCAGCAGCAGGCTTCAGCTTGATGATGGTTGCCATAAACTCCTTAGCGTTCTGGGCAATCTGTTCAGCAGTGAAAGAAACCTTACCGATAGAAGCATGGATAATACCAGTCTTGTCTACCTTAAAGTCAATCTTACCCTGCTTAACCTCACGAACAGCCTTAGCTACATCCATGGTTACAGTTCCACTCTTGGGGTTAGGCATCAAACCACGGGGACCAAGTACACGACCAAGTGCACCAATCTTACCCATGATTGCAGGCATTGTGATGATTACATCAATGTCTGTCCAACCACCCTTAATTTTCTCGATATATTCATCGAGACCTACATAGTCAGCACCTGCTTCTTTAGCAGCAGCTTCAGCATCAGGTGTGCAAAGGCACAATACGCGTGTTACCTTACCAGTTCCATTAGGAAGTGAAACAACACCACGTACCATCTGATTTGCCTTTCTGGGATCAACACCCAAACGCACATCAATATCTACAGAAGCATCAAACTTGGTTGTAGTAATTTCCTTAACCAAGGCTGAAGCCTCTTTCAGAGTGTATGCTTTCCCTGCTTCAATCTTATCAGCTACCAACTTCTGGTTTTTTGTCAGTTTACTCATTTTAATTGAAGTTTAAATTATTTACCAGGGAACTCACCCTTTACAGTGATACCCATACTTCTGGCTGTACCTGCTACCAAAGTCATTGCAGCTTCTACAGTAAAACAGTTCAAATCAGGCATCTTATCCTGCGCGATTGTGCGAACCTGGTCCCAAGTAATCTCAGCAACCTTTTTACGATTGGGTTCAGCAGAACCGCCCTTAATCTTGGCAACTTCCATTAACTGTACTGCAACAGGAGGAGTCTTTACAATGAAATCATAAGACTTATCTGTGTAGTAAGTAATAACAACAGGAAGAACCTTACCGGCCTTATCCTGTGTTCTGGCGTTGAATGCCTTACAGAAATCCATAATATTAATACCCTTAGAACCCAATGCAGGACCTACTGGGGGTGATGGATTTGCAGCGCCTCCTTTAATCTGTAATTTGATTAATCCAGCAACTTCTTTAGCCATTTGTTTTTATATTTATAATTGATTATATAAAAGCATAATACGCGTAACATTACGTATTACTGCCTTTCTACTTGCATAAAACCAAGTTCCAATGGAGTCTTACGTCCAAAGATCTTGACCATAACCTTCAGTTTCTTCTTCTCGTTATTTACCTCTTCAATTGTAGCGTCAAAGCCAAAGAAGGGACCTTCCGTAACCTTTACGCTTTCGCCAACCTCGAATGGGATTGTAACATCCTCTGGTATTTCAGCGATTTCATCAATTGTACCAAGCATCTGACTGACCTCAGAAGGACGCAGAGGCATAGGCTTGGTGTTGGATTTGGAATCACTCAGGAATCCAAGTACGTTCGGTACATTACGCAACATAGGCTGAACCTCGCCAACCAATTCTGCCTCAACAAAGACATAACCGGCATAGCGATTCTTCTCCTTTACCTTACGTTTGCCATTGGCAATCGTAACAACCTTTTCTGTTGGGATTAAGACTTGGTTAACATGCTTAGCAAATTCACCACCTTGGTGCAGCATTGCCTCGATGTATTCCTTAACCTTGCCTTCCTTTCCACTAATGGCACGCATAACGTACCATCTCATTTCTATTTCAGCCATTACCAAACAGAATGATTAACGTAATAAACCGTAAACAAACTCCATTCCAGACTGGAAGAACCAATCCATAACGAAAACAACCAGCGCTATACATAGGGAAGCTGTTAAAACTACAACAGCGCTGCTCATCAACTCTGAACGTGTAGGCCAAGTGGTCTTATGTACAAGCTCTTCGTATGAATCTTTACAGTATGTTTTAATTCCTTCTAACATAATTGTATTTTTTTATTGCACGGGAAGAGAGGCTCGAACTCCCGACACCTGGTTTTGGAGACCAGTGCTCTACCAACTGAGCTATTCCCGTAAAATGCTGCCTCCAGAGACTGAAGGCAGCAAAGAAATTTTATTTTGGTAATATCGATTAATCGAATACCTCTGTGATCTGGCCAGAACCTACGGTACGACCACCCTCACGGATAGCGAAACGGAGACCTACGTTCAGAGCTACAGCGTAGATGAGCTCAACCTTAATCTCAACGTTATCACCAGGCATTACCATCTCGATTCCATCGGGCAGGTGGATTTCACCTGTACAGTCCATGGTACGGAGATAGAACTGAGGACGATACTTGTTACCGAAGGGAGTATGACGACCACCCTCTTCCTTCTTCAAAACGTAGATAGAAGCCTTGAAGCCCTTGTGAGGAGTAATAGCACCGGGGTGTGTAATAACCATACCACGCTTAACCTCCTGCTTGTCGATACCACGGAGCAACAGACCTACGTTATCACCAGCTTCACCCTCGTCAAGGATCTTACGGAACATCTCAACACCAGTAATAACTGACTTCTTGTCCTCACCAAGACCGAGAATCTGAACCTCATCACCTACCTTTACAACACCAGTCTCGATACGACCAGTAGCAACGGTACCACGACCTGTAATTGAGAATACGTCCTCAACAGGCATCAAGAATGGCTTATCAACGGCACGAACAGGCTCCTGGATCCAAGTATCACAAGCATCCATCAACTCCATAACCTTGTCTTCCCACTCCTTAACGCCATTCAAAGCACCAAGAGCAGAACCGCGGATGATAGGAGTATCCTCTTCGAACTCATACTGAGCGAGCAACTCACCCATTTCCATCTCAACGAGCTCCAACATCTCCTCATCCTCAACCATATCACACTTGTTCAGGAATACAACCAGACGAGGAACGTTTACCTGACGAGCGAGCAGGATGTGCTCACGAGTCTGAGGCATAGGACCATCAGTTGCAGCAACTACGATGATAGCACCATCCATCTGAGCAGCACCAGTAACCATGTTCTTTACATAGTCGGCGTGACCCGGACAGTCAACGTGAGCATAGTGACGCTTAGCGGTCTCGTACTCTACGTGAGCGGTGTTAATAGTAATACCACGCTCCTTCTCTTCGGGAGCATTGTCAATCTGGTCAAAGCTCTTAACCTCAGAAAGACCCTGCTTTGCCAATACAGTAGTAATAGCAGCGGTCAGAGTAGTCTTACCGTGGTCAACATGACCAATAGTACCAATGTTTACATGGGGTTTGGTACGTTCGAATTTTTCTTTTGCCATAGCGTTTTTTATTTATTTTGGTAAATGAATAAACTTTTTCTATATTAAACTCTCTTTTTTATGAGAGCTGCTTCCGAGAGTTGAACTCGGGACCTCATCCTTACCAAGGATGCGCTCTACCACTGAGCTAAAGCAGCAACACATATTATATAATATCAGACTTCAAACAGAGCGGAAGACGGGGCTCAAACCCGCGACCCCCAGCTTGGAAGGCTAGTGCTCTATCGACTGAGCTACTTCCGCATGTTTTCAGTAAGATGTGGGTGGTGATGGATTCGAACCACCGAAGGCGAAAGCCAGCAGATTTACAGTCTGCCCCATTTGGCCACTCTGGTAACCACCCTTCCGTTTTTTATTCAACAACCACTCTTGGTCTGAACTTTTGAGCCTCTTGTCGGATTCGAACCAACGACCCCGAGATTACAAATCACGTGCTCTGGCCAACTGAGCTAAAGAGGCGTTTTGCAACCACCGGCAAATCCACTTACCGGCTAAGCGGTTGCAAAATTAGACATATTTTTTGAACCGACAAAACTTTTTTCGGTTTTTTAGCGATTTTTCTGCTTTTCTTTGTATTTGGACAGCTGTCTAATCAGCGAATCCACACTTTTATCTACTCCTTCTTCAAATGTATCGCAAATTTCCTGAGCAAAAAGTTCCTTTCCCGAGAGGGACATCTTAATAGCAACTTCTTTATTTACTGCGGTCTCAGGCTTTACGACTTTCAACGACACCTCTACCTTTCTTATTTCGGATTCGAACTTACCTAGTTTTCCTACTTTCTTGGCAATAAAGTCCTGCAACTTCTGTGTAGCCTCAAAATGAATTGCTTGAATCTTAATGTCCATAAATACCTCCTTTTTTTTATTTTGCCCGTGGATGAGCATGTTTATACATTTCCTTCAGTTCTTCGAAAGAGGTGTGAGTGTAAATCTCCGTTGTAGAAAGACTTTCGTGCCCCAACAACTCTTTCACCGACTGCAAGTCTGCATGATGGTTAAGCATGGAAGTAGCAAAACTATGCCGCAGGACATGCGGACTTCGTTTGCGTTGCGTGGTTACCAACGACAGGTACCTCTTCACCAGAACCTGAACTTTGCCTGGAAGAATCCTATTACCGTTCCTTGCATCAACAAAGAAAGCCTTCTCTTCTTCAGCTTTTCCCTTTAATTCGAGAAACGATGCCCGCAAGCCGAGATACTCTCTTATTGCATCGCCCATTTCATCTCCATAAGGTATTATACGTTGCTTGTTTCTTTTTCCGGTCACCTTAATCTGCATCTGATCCAAATCCACATCTGCCAGATTCAATCCTACTAGTTCCGACAATCTGACTCCTGTAGAATAGAACATCAGCATAATCATCTTATCACGGCGGCCTTCAAAATCATCAGAAAAGTACCTCTCTTCATCAAGAAGACGGTTCATCTCCGATTCTCTAATATAATAAGGTAAGGATTTCTCCTTCTTGGGACCTCGAAGATTATGAGCGGGATCTACCGTCACCATCTTACGCCTAAGCAAGAAACGATAAAAACTGCGCAACGCGCTCAGTCTGCGATTAACGCTACTGGCAGTATTGCCATTATTCATCATATTTACCTCCCAATCCCTGATAATATCAGAGTCGACGCTTTTCCAGGAAATTTCGTTGTTCAGACTTTCGTAAAACTGCTTGAACGCTTCCAAGTCAGCCTGATATGCTTCTATCGTCTTTTCAGACAGATTCCTTTCGAATCTAAGATAATCAACGAAAATCTGTATCCACATCTTCACCAATGCTCTTTACATTGCGAAGATAGACATTATTTTCAGCAATTCCAAAAAATAAGCCGAAAAATTAATTAAATTTAATCTTCTACGCGGTGCAACTGCTGAACATATACAGCATGCTCCTTGGCAAGACGCTTCAACACAGAGGGCTTGTCAAACTGCTGACGTGCACGGAGTTCCTTTACAACACCAGTTTTCTCAAACTTACGCTTGAACTTCTTCAAAGCTCTCTCAATGTTCTCACCTTCTTTAACAGGTACTACAATCATTGTTTTTTGTTTAATTTAATGTTAATAATGATACTAAGCGCTAAAAACGCGGCGCAAAATTACACATACTTTTTGACCCGACAAAGCTTTTCCAACATTTTTTTGGCTAATCTATATCCATTTGGCTATAATCCAGCCATATAAGCATATTATCTTTAAGGTCTCCCCTACCCAATTGACACAATAAACCCCGAAAGCTAAAAACTCCCGGGGTAATCCTTATAGGGATGACGATATTAGCGCCAAAATTAGAGATTAGGGTTATCCTTACCCCAATCAGCAACAGCAGGAATAATGCCGAGACCGATGATTTCGTCACGCATTTTCTGCAGGTGCTCATAAGATGCCTGCAAAGCAGCCATCTCCTCAGCTGTACCTTCAGGAGCAGTGAAATGAACACCATCCTTATCAATAACGCTGGGCATAGCCATCATTACATTCTTGAAACCACACTTGTCGCAATTAACATAGCAACCAGCAGGCCATGTAAAGGGTTCGCCACCCATAGCGCCCTCGATCATCTTAACAGCCTGATAAGCAGGGCTCTGGAAAGAAGAGCGGCCACGCAACTTAATGATATTGCTACCACCCTGTGTGGTCATGTGCTTAATCTCGGCCCAACGCTCTGCTGACAAAGGAAATTCAGAAAGAGGCTTACCGTCAATGAGAGCCTTGCTGGCAAACACTGCCATCTGCTCACCATGGCCTCCATAGGTGTATGCATTGGTTACCTTATCCTGCTGAACACCGAATTCCTGAGCCAACTGCTGCTGCAGGCGAGTTGAATCCAAAGCAGCCAAAGATGTCAACTGGTTAGGCTTCAAACCAGAGTGAATCAGTGCAGTAAGAGCAGTAACGTCAGCAGGGTTGAAGATTACAACGACATGCTTAACATCGGGACAATACTTCTTGATATTCTCGCCAAAGTCGGCAGCAATCTGGCAGTTACCCTTCAGCAAATCCTCACGGGTCATACCCTCCTTACGAGGAGCGCCACCACTGGAGATAATGTACTTAGCACCTGTAAAAGCTTCCTTAGCGTCTACCGTATAAGAGAGGTTTGCACCAGGGAAAGCACAATGGCACATTTCATCATATACACCATGAACACCAGGCTCATAGATATCATACAAACAAATGTTAGGAGTCAATCCCAGCATCAGCACACTCTGTACCATGTTAGAGCCAATCATACCACCGGCACCAACAATGACAAGTTTTTCGTTAGTTAAAAAAGCCATAATCTTTATATTCTTTATTACGTTATTTGATATTACCCGACAAAATTAGATATTTTTTCATTCCCATCCAAAAGAATCATGCAAAAATTACCAGATACTTTCCACACGGTCGACCTTTAAGCCTGAAACCGTAAGATTGGTTCCCCAAAAGCGCAGGCCCTCGGGTTTGCTTTCATGCCATTCCATACTATAGCTGTACAAACCGCCGTCAATGAATACTTCTACGCAAGTACGATCAATATATATATCAGCCGTCAAGTCCATGCTTGTCGGATTCTGCGGAGAGTAATACTGTCCGTTTATGGTATTGAAGTTACTGTCATAATCCAATATATTCCTGCCGGCCAACGAGATACCGGCACTGGTGCGATGATTCAGGCGCAACGTAAATGACAAATGCAAGCCATCTTTATAACCAAGAGATTCCAACAGACGATTTGCAGCCTCAGCATTTAATGTGCCGTCACTGGCAAGCACATTCTTCATCAACGAGCGTACTTCGTCCACAGGTTTGCTTACCAAGCGGATTCCGTCAGCTGTGGTCTTCAGCGTCAACTCTGTCGGCAGTAGCATCATACCGTTAAAGGGCATTCCCGGATGACTTACCCTTCCCCATCCTATCTGGATTCTTCGTCCGTCAGGCACATGGCTAATGGTCTGGGCAGCGTAGATACTACCCGAACAGAAACGATATTTTCCGCCTTCCGGAACAAAAGTCTTTCCGTCGAAACTGCCTATCATATATGTATTGCTGGCACCTAACATTACCCAACGGGTATTGTTGGGGTTACCGTCAACTGGTAATTCGAACAGATCGGGACACTCCCAAAATCCAGTCACATGACTTTGATATAACCAGTCTCTTAGATTAGAAGAGGTGTATATACTATGTCCGTCGCGCTCGTTCAGTACCATAACCCAATGTTTCCCCGGTGCATACCAGAAAAGACGAGGATCCCTGGTATCATGCGTTTGCCATTTCCCGAAGGAGTCTATCACGGGATTTGCTTCATATTTCTGCAACGTCATACCGCCATCCAGACTATAAGCTATACACTGCACCTCACGTTCAGCACGGTCTGCCGTATAAGCGTACACGAGCGGAGGATTGTTTTTTGTACCGAAGCCAGAGGTATTCTGTGCATCAAATACGGCAGAACCCGAATACATAGTTCCCAGGTGATCCGGGAAAAGTACATCGTCATGTTCAGTCCAGTGTAGCAAATCCGGACTTGTCGCATGACCCCAGGTCATATTTTCCCATTCGCGTTCAAAAGGATTGTGCTGATAATACAGATGATACAACCCATTATGGAAAACTAATCCGTTGGGGTCGTTGATCCATCCTCTGCGGGCCGTAAAATGAAACTGAGGGCGATTTGCTTCTTTATACATTGCATATGTTCCGTAAATACTGTCGGCCTGGACAATATTCCCTAAAGCTTTCTCCGAGCCATCGTAACTTAGTTCAAGCCTCTTGCCTTTATATCTACGAACATCCTTGAACACCCAATAATCCGGTGTCCCTTCCGCAATCCTAACCACAACAGAAAGCGTATCCTCGCCCTTTGCCACGAACGTAAGTCGTTTGCGGTCCATATTATGCGAGACTGGAATATTCAGATAATTATGATTAACCTTAAAACTCAGCTTCTCACCGCTTACGCCAAGAACCTGTAAAATACATGTGGATATCAGCACAAATTTCTTCATAAACTATACCTATTATATATAATATAGGGCAAAGATACGAAAACACCCCCGAATAGGCAACTTTTACCACTCTTATATACAGCAAGGACATAAAAAGAAAAGAGCAATTCCTACTGGAACTGCCCTTTCTTTAACAAAGGTTGGCCTTTTGTAACAAATCTTTTTACCTAAAAAACCAATACCAACCATTCAAATTAACCTAATGAAAATTTATTAACCATATCCACATCGTGCTTCACAGCACTCACATATAAGACAAAAGAAAAGTTCCCTTGTAACATAGAAAGGGAACTTTTCTTTTATTTTTTCACAAAATATTTTATTTTACCAAATATCTTCCGGTGTTTCGGGGTTATCATAAATCTCTTTTGCACAATATTCTATGAAGTCCATATAGAACTCTTTTTTATCTGAATCCAAAACTGACTTCAATTTAATATAGTACGTTTTATCGGGATCGAGGGTCTGTCGAACGAAGATATGACGGATATTCTCGCGGTCATTGTATCCACGTTCCGTTCCATCATTTGAATTAATAGACTGGGGACCCTTCATATAACCGTTGTTACGCATACGCTTGTCAACCTCGGCATTGAAATCGTCATCATCAGTATCTCTCTCCCAACCCACTTTTCTGGCATCCAGATCATTTCTGCAATCCATTGTCAGGTCAATGGGAATACCGGCTACAGGAAGGTTCTCCGGATCCGTTCCGAAATAAATCTGCGCAATACCACGATTAGAATTGGCCAGAACCTTGTACCGAACTTCGTAAGTACCACGACGTGGAACAGGAGGCAGGGTAAACATTACCTCAAAACGGCCCACTGCCTTCATCTCGTCACGCTGCAGGTTACACCAGTCGTCGTTCCATGCATTATAATAAACAAACTCCATATCGGCGTTCTGCTGCATATTCGGAAGATAATTATAGCTTCGAACCGTATTGGGGATATAAACATGCTTGTACATCTCCGCGCTGGCCTTCTTCAAACGGATATCGTTATTGATAGCCTCAGGGAAGAGGCTCATACCGTCAAAGCGGATACGGTCCTTCTGTAGGTTGTCGCGAACAGCATCACTATAAGAAAGAGGTGCATCGATAGGATAGATATTACAGTTGATAATATCATTCAGGATAGCCATTTCAGAATCAGCGCCAATCCTGCATCCCACCTTACCGGGTTCGCAATAAAGCTCATGGTTAGTACCGCGGCGACCATTGTCAAGAACAGGGAAACGGTTTATATAAATACCTTTGCTTTCCTTACTTTCATACAATTTGAACAGACGACGCTTACCGAATGAGGTATAGTACTCATAGACCGGAATACCGTATACCTTAGGTGAACTCAGATTGAATCCCAACTCATTGATATGGAACACCAACTTATCAGCCGGTATTTTCATGGGCAGAATATGATAAGTTACCCACTGATAGAGCAAATGACTCTCCGAAGCATAATCCGTACCAGTAGTAAACACATCATCGTTAGAATACTGATGGTTGTCAAGGATCCACTTGGTAAGTTGCTCCAACATATCCGGCGCAGCAGGATCTATTCCCTCCGAACGCCAGAAATCGTCAGTCTCAGCAAATATGGTAAAACCATATAGTCTGTGTTTAGGAGCAGAAGCAACGGAACCTTCGGCAAAGCCTCTCTCTGTCATACCAACCAAATCTTCAATTTTGCCCTGCTGATACAACTCCTCATACACTTCATCTCTTACAGCTTTAAGCGTATCCAACAAGCCGCAAGCCTGTATCACACGGAACATGGCAAGATATCCATCCTTGCGTTCATCAAGGCACTGCTGAATATAACTTGCTGCCGTAATATCCTTGGGAGCAATAACCTTTTTCATCTGATGGATAATACCATTGATGGTCATAATGTCTCGCTGCAACTTGTCAACAGGACAATCGCCATTGATACAAAGGCTATCGGGGTCGTTACTAAAACGGCGGATACTCAGTTTGCGGTCGAAAAGGTTACCCAGGATGAACTCTCCCTGGTCAGCCTCTGGGAAATCAGCTACAGTATAGTAATTATTCGGTTCATCACCGCCGTCAATGATGCTATTAAAGACAATTACCTTGCGGATTGAATCCAACTTGGCACTATCCGTAAAAGCATCCCATGAAGGTTCACTTATCAATCCTTCATCCACTAATGTCTGGAGGTATTCATGAATAGCCTCATTGGTAGGAGCAAAAACGGTATAGTTTCCGCGGGCACTCAATAACTGTCCGACCTTCGAAGAGCTATACTTGCCAATATTAACTTTATTAAGCACCTCGGCATACTCATGATAAGCGTCATGTTTCTGCAGATAACTCAGTATAGTATCATACTTAAAAACATAACGCGACGATGTGTCTACCTCTTCCGAGCAGCTATGCAACACGAGGAAGAGACAAAACAGGCAAACTAGTTTATACAGTTCTCTCATTTTATTAGGTTATATTAGTTTTTGCAAGGCAAAGATAGCATTTTTATTTTCAACTTTGAATGAAAGAACGCACTTTTTGCAAAAAAACTTTAAATTCATTCTCCGTTTCATAAAATTCCAATAAATTTGCCAAACTGATGAATAAAATAGTCTCAATAGAAAATCTATTTTCAATACATTATTATATTATTAACCAAAACAAAAAAAAGAACATGAAGAAAACATTATGTTTCGGCCTATTGGCAGCAGCCATAGGTTTTAGCATGACCTCATGCAACTCACCCAAACAAGAGAGCCTTACAGCCTCTGGTCTTTGTGCCGACAATTTCGAGACAGATTCCACAGCTCTGTACGTTCTGACGAACGCAAACGGCATGGAAGTTTGCTTCACCAACTTCGGTGGACGTATCGTTAGCATAATGGTTCCCGACAAGGATGGGAACATGCAGGATGTTTGCCTTGGTCATGACAACATCCAGGACTACGAGAAATATGGTGCAGAAGGCTGCAACTTCGGTGCCCTCATCGGACGCTATGGCAACCGTATTGCCAAGGGACAGTTCAGCCTTGATGGCGAGAGCTACCAGCTGCCCATCAACAATGGCCCCAACAGCCTTCATGGCGGCGGCCCCATCGCCTTCCACAACCGAATCTGGTCTGGCAACAAGATTGACGAGCAGAATCTGGAATTCAGTACCACCAGCCCCGACGGCGAGGATGGTTATCCAGGCAACATAGAGGTAAAAGTGACCTACACCCTTACAGATGACAATGCACTGCAGATCACATACGAGGCCACAACAGACAAAGCTACTGTACTTAACCTCACCAACCACTGCTATTTCAATCTTAGCGGCGATGCCAGCAAGGACTGCCTTGACGAGATCCTCACACTCGATGCTGACAGCATCACAGCCGTTGACGCCGATGTTGCAGTTACCGGAGAGGTTCTGGCCGTTGAAGGCACTCCTTTCGACTTCCGTACCGCAACTGCTGTAGGTGATCGTATCGACGACACCACAAACGAGCAGATTGACAATGGTAAAGGTTATGACCACAACTGGATTCTAAACACCAAGGGTGATATCAACAAGCCATTCGGAAGCATTTATGACCCCAACACAGGTATCTTTATGGAAATGTTTACCGACCAGCCCGGTGTCCAGTTCTATGCAGGAAACTTCCTTGATGGCAGTTTCGTAGGTAAGAAGGGAGTTAAATACCCACGTCGCAGTGCATTCTGCTTCGAGAGTCAGCATTACCCTGATAGCCCCAACCATCCAGAGTGGCCAACAACTACTCTCAAACCTGGAGAAAAGTACCTCACAACAACGATTTACAAATTCTCAACAAAGTAAATTATACTATTTTGTCATTAAAGAGAAAGATTTATACCAAAATATTTGCAAGTTAGTTAAAATGTGCATACCTTTGCATCAGCAAAAGAATAAATGATATTAGTTCTCTTTATATACTAAAGCCGTGAGGCTTCAGGCAAAATAGTTAATAATAGTTGGTTAGGCCGGTTCAATAATTATTGATCCGGCTTTTTTGTAAACACCGGCTACCTACCCCCCTATAGAAAGTTTACCTGGAATTGCCTAGAAAAGCTAGAATTGCTAGAATTGCTAGGATTGCCAGAATATCATCTAGGATTGCTAGTATTCTAGGATTGCTAGATTATCTAGGATTGCTAGATTATCTAGGATTGCTAGAATAGCCTAGCCGAGCCTATATAAAAAAGAAAACCCTCTGGTCTTTCGGACCAAAGGGTTTCTTCATTTAAAAAACGGCGGCTACCTACTCTCCCACGGGTGTGCAGTACCATCGGCGCGGGCGGGCTTAACTTCTCTGTTCGGAATGG